>Ga0126338_10002777_pt1 | contig 12129 bp, 8 predicted proteins | sample OrbCmetagenome_2_FD_92529 | JGI IMG/M metagenome (GOLD analysis project Ga0126338, IMG submission 92529) | Coral microbial communities from Petempiche,Puerto Morelos, Mexico - Orbicella C C metagenome | ecosystem: Host-associated > Invertebrates > Cnidaria > Coral | place: Petempiche,Puerto... | reverse complement strand
CCCACCGGTGTCCCAAAAAGTCAAAAAACCCAAAACAAAACAAAAAAAAAAAAAAAATTTTTAATCTCCCCAAAAAAAAAAAAAAAAAAAAAAAAAAAAAAAAACCTAAGACCATCAACTCCCAACCCACTCCCCACATCTCTTTACTCCACTTATACCATGGCAAGGATTCTGTGCTTTCAACTGAACGACGCCATCAAATTCTAAAAACCTAAGATTCTCTATTTATCGGCTTCAAGGCCTCCCAAATACGTTTCTTTGCAAATTTTCAACTCCGAAGTATCTTTCATGTCGAAAGCTAAGTAGGGAAAATTTCAAACGTAAGCTTTCACATTACACGACAATAAGATTGGCCGCGAGAAGGCCGTCGCGTACCCTACCTTTTTTTATTATTATTATTTTTTTATTTTATTTTTTTATTTTTATTTTTTAATTTTATTTACCTTTGCATGGTTTTGGCAGGCCCGTAATCGGCCCGTAGGCATTACGGGTGAATAATGCCCTAGAATCAGTCGATTAGAGCGAGTTATATCGGCCGCAAGCACATACCATATAATAAAAACTGGTAATATGCATTTTTTTGTTGTTGTTGTTTTGCTTGTCCGAGGCTTAAAAAACAAGAAAAACACTTTGAAGGGTACAGTCGCGCCCGCAACAGCTGCCTTCTTACTTGCACTGGGAACTAAGGGTTTGTTTTATCAAATGGAAATTGAAACAATTGTGACTTTGAGCCGAGTGACCTATCGGCCTGGTGCTCAAGTCTGGTATTATGATTTTGGAGTAATTTACCCAAATATACAATTAACATGTATCTTCACCTAACCCTAGCCGGAATTGGAACCCAGACTCTTATTAATTGTGTTCGTAATTAATATGTCCACTTCTATTATTTACAACAATCTTTAATGCGATTGTCTTGTAATGGATCCCTTACAATTTGATTTCCTCCAGAATATGACATTGCTTTTGTTTGTATGATAGTTTTCGTTTTGACACAAAATAATAAATCAGTTACCGCACATCAATAGACCTTTCCCGCATCCCAACAAAAAATAGAGGCAAGTCGAGGTCAGGGTGGACAAAAATACAGCAAATGTGTGAAAATGTCCACCCCAACCTCTGTCTGGTACTATTGTTCGTACGCACTGAAGTGGAATGCGGGAAAGGTCTATAATCTACATTCAATCAAGTTTATCAAATGCGTATATATAAACTGCTCTGAGTTCTACATTACGTCTAATTTGTAGTTCTCTCGCTTTTAATTACTAGTTACGGTAACCTTCAATCGTCTTCTTACACAATTGCGGACGAGTTGATTAGTGCGTTCCTAGTAAGGGTGATAATATTAAAAGGAAAGCGTGTTAGTCGCATCTCAGCTTATCTATAAGTGCCGTACATGCAGGACTGACAAATGTGTAAGCTGCCTCAAGATGAGAGCAACTTTCATATTTTGCCTGGTTTAAGTGGCGAGTACGTATTTAGCGCGATTTTACATGTTTCCTTGAAGTATTAGGTACCTGCACTTCTGAAGGATGACAAAACCTGTAGCAATATATATCCCCAGTTCAAAACGAAAATAATAACAATGAAATAATAATGATAATATGTTTTCACCACGAACTTATTATCAAAGAAATTAACTTTTTTAACTATCGAATTTTGCCAAAAGCTATTTGCCAAACTAAATGATTGCATTCATTAGTTACCCTAACTTATTATATGACTTGTGTTTGCAGCTGATATAACGCGCGCACTGGCTAATACTAGGGTGATACTAGGGCATTATTTGGCTAATACTATAGCATTATTCTCCCGTTATGTGCACAGGCCGATTAGGGTCTGCAAAAACGAAGCAAAAAGCCGTATAATAAACAACTTATTGACCTCAGACGTTCGGTCTTTACGGGAAAATCTCAAAGCCCGCCCTTGCCGTGTTGACCTCGCTATCAGGGAGTTTAAGGAAACCACGACGGCAACGGCAACGGGAACGTCGCTAAACAGAAGATTTAACGAGAAGAGCAATGGCTGTGCACGTGCGTTATAATTCTTAGTGCATTTTTTTCTTTACCGTCCTCGGCAAAACAACAACGTGAAATGACCAAATTCTGCGTTGCCTGGAGAACGTGAACCACGACGGCTAATTTTTTAAATTTTTATTTCAAGTTTATCGCTATGTCCCAGATTCAGTTTCGTGAAAGTTTTGATAGTGATAAACAAAGTAAATAACTTTCGAGTACCGTGAGATTCGTAGATAAAATATAAAGTCATTTTTAATCGACGTTGTCCTCGGTATCGCCGTCGTTGTTACTTAAACTCCCTATTGGTCAATACGACAAGGTCTCGGTTTGATGTTTTCCCGCAAAGACCTTTCTTTAGGTTAATAGGTAGTTAGTATTAACGTTTCCAATAAAGGATACGTTCGATCAGGCGCCTGCGCCTTTTGGTTCCTTTTTTTGAGTATGCAAGTTTAAGTTGTCTACCACACACCAAAAAAACACACAAAACAAAACAAAACAACAAAAACAACACAAAAATGAACTCTGGAACAGTTAAGATGAATTAGTAAACTATCTATTCTAAATTACTGTAGACAGTGTTAGTTCAAAACTCTTCTAAACTTTCCTACGTTTTACAAGGACACACACACATGTAGACATGTGGAATGTGGTATGAGCTGAGAGCGGGATCTCCTTTTTCGAGATACTTAAAGACGTGTATAGCTCCTTTTCCGGGTTTCCTCGTGCCCCAACCCCTTCAGAAAAAGAACAAAAGAAGAAAACAAAGGGTGTTATAAGACACTGCGCATTAAGGAACTACTTGTGATGTGAGGGCAGTCCAGCTTTCGAACAAGCCCGTAACGCCTTTTTCCATTCAGGGGTGAGTTGTGATATTTGAAAAAAAGAGAAAGTAAACCGTTAAGGGAGTGTTTGTTACTCAGGCCTGCCTACACGTTTTGCATTGTATGTATCTGTACATGTCTTTCTTGTGCTGTAGTCAAAAACGGCAAGATCATTTTGTTTGGTCAAAAGTGAAGTATAGACTGAACGAAACACTTGAGCCTGCGGTACGTAAATAAATAATTCATATTTTACAATGGCGGCAATTGATGTACAAGTAGCGCAGTGTGAGAAGCGCCGGCTCGCCATGCGAGACATTGGGAGATCGAAGTTTAGTGGTGACTAAAGGTAATTTTTCCTTTTCTTCTTAATTGTTTTTTCTTTTTCTGTCAAGAAACCATTTACCGAAAGGTAGCGTTTGTCTTTCCGTTTCTTGTGTTAATAATATTGTCTAGAGCGAGCTTTTAATCATTCGTTTATATCGATTGCTTTCGAACTCAGAGTAACACGTAGGTTTGTGAAGGAAAAACCACGAAGACTTTCCCTGAATCGAATCGCTAAGGAAGAACCATAAGTATTTTCCTCACAATGAAAAATCGTTATACCTTCTACCTCTCAAAAATAACTAACTTGACACGCTGCAAGCGATTGTAAAACGGCCTTAGACGGCTGATGTTCGAAACCCGGGGGACTCCTCTATGAAAAGGTCGGGGATGCTCTTCAACAGTGGGTAGTGATCCAACCGTTTTAAGTGGTATCTTTTACGGGTCTAATGAAGCTCAAGCAACGTCCACATTAGTCTCCCTTAGGAGTTAAATTCATATTTTCCGACGAGCATCCCTTGCCTTTTCATATGGGAGTTCCCCCCGGGTTTCCAAATGTCTAACTGGAAATGAAGGAGTGAAGGAGTGATAGAGAGAAGGAGTGATGGAGTGAAATCGTTCTACCACTATAATTTGGAAAATAATATTTTCCAAGTTAAAAAAATGAATTTATTTAAGTCATTATAAAAGTAATTGAATATTACTGAACGTATGTCAAATAACACTCCTTTGGGTTATTTAGCGCCTATTACTTGATTTGAAAATAGTAAAATAGACCCTTTCGATGTTTGTATGTGTAATGTCAAAGAAGAGCAAATTTTGCGGCTTATTTATTTATTGTGTTTTTTGTTGTTGTTGTTGTTGTTTTTGTTTTGTTTTGTTTTGTTTTTTGTCTTATTTTTTTATTTATTTATTTATTTTTTTGCAGGAGCCCTTTTTGCGGATCGTGGAAAGAAAACAGAAACATCTTGAAAAATTAGAACAAGGAAAAAAACGGTTCCACATTGTAGATGTTAGATCCGTCGCTCAACTCCAGTTTCTGTAGTGGCTACTGCTACTCTCCCCTGGATGTGATACCGTACCATCGCAGGTTGCTCCCCAGCACTCTGTCAGGTTGTTCCAACATTTCACCAGTACCCATTTACACTCCTGGGTGGAGAGAGGCAATGTAAGGGTCAACTTTCTTGCCTGAGAACACAGCACAACTACTCGTCCACTTCAAATACTCGTCTGCTCTTGCATAGCCCGTCTAAATTTCTTTTCCTGCAAATAATATTCTGCTCATAAGTAATTGCAACCAAACTCTTGTGTGAAAAATGGCAGATCGCTTCCTTGAACTGTGAGAGAGTGATCTAAATATCCAAACAAGCTTGGCGATCGAATGATAAAACAATTATTGAACTCGGTTATCGCGAAATATCATGATTTGTCAATGTAGCGCAGATCAATTATTTTCGGCATCCTTCCGCTTCTGCAAATAATTGATCTGCTCACCAATTTCAAATCATTATATTTTGCTCAACCCCGTCCAATAATTTGTAATTGTTTCCCATGGGGTCAGTAAGTAAATGCCAATTCGTTTATAGACATTAGAACGAGCTTCAAATAATCTTTTTATACAGGTTATCTTTTTCCCATCCCAATCTTTCTTCGTTTTTCGGATACTAATCACTTCTCGATTTGTTGCACCACAGTGCTACCGGAATTGTCATTTTTCATATTTTCTTATAATTGCTTTCGGAAAAAATACCTATTGCCAATATTAATTACCTTGTAAATTTTCAGAATTAAAACATGCTTTTTAGAAAGCGTGCTCAAAGATATATGATGTTTACAAGTTCCTCGTTCGCGATTGGTCTCTCAGGAATTAACCCATTTCATTAATTTCCTCTCAGTATGAAAAATCGGTTTAATTACTGGCAGGTTAGTTTAGCAGATAAAACGCAAGATACATTATCTTACCCTACGTTTTCAACGCTTCAGACACTAATTCTTTCCGTTCTTGCCATGTTAGATTTACAACCTGCAGCTGGTTTGACGATATACTACCTATATCATGTGATATCGAAATTAAATGTTTAACCTCGCGTAATGGATTTTCAGTCCCTTCAATAGCAAACAGCGCAAATTAAACAACATCCGCCCACATCAACAGTGTTGTAATTGCCTCTGGTTAGTGTTCTTCAGGTCAAGACTCAAGTCTTTATAATAGAGAATATCCTTGTTTCAACCAGGTTAGTCTCATTTATATAGCCTGTGAGTGGATTTTTTTTTTTTTAAACAAATTTTAAACTTATTTCTTAAATCCCACTCTAACTTCTCACTGGGCATTTTCATTTGCATTGGTACACGCAATCGAACTATTCATAGGCTCTCTCCTTAAACGTACTGTGACGTTGTTGATTGACATCGATAATATACCTGCAACCTACACCATTTTACTTTGGACCCTTTTCGGCAAAGGATTGAGAAATATATCAATAGATAGTACCATAATGATGTAACTAGACTAAGAAATATTTCTGCACTATTTAAGCCAATTTGTTTGGGTGGTAAAAGTTTACGGCCAGTTTTGTTTTTAAGCGTGTAAAAAAAAACAACAACAACAACAAAAAACGATAACTCTTTGAAGAGGCTTTGATCAAGATGTCTGGAGACTGGCCTCGTCCTTTTTGTTCATGTTTATGGACCTCGACTCCATTTTCGTCCATACACGCGAAGAAAATGTACGTGGCCAATCATTCCAACCATCTTGCCAAACAAGCTTGCTTAATAACCCAAGTATACGACAAGGACGACAATATAAAGGAAGACAGAATAACAATAACGTCAATCACGACAATGGCAACAGCCACTGAAAACTTTAATGACGTAAACAGCAGCAGCAGAAACAAAACCTATCTCTGAAGCAGCAAAATCAATAAAAAAAAAAAAAAATTGATTTACTGAGACTTACAACTGTTCGAGCTCGATGCGGTCTAAAGATCTGGAGACATTTAATTTTATTGTATTAATACAGCAAGTTAAAGCAACAGTAGCCCAATAAACGTCGATGCAATGTTCAAATGACTGTAGCAGGATTCAGTTTAATTCGTGTTTAGTTGTTGTTGAAGTTGCTGATGTTGTTGCTTGTTGTTTTTGTTGATGTAATTTACTGCTCCTCATAAACTAGTTGCAGTCAATAGCAACCGAGGCATGACGACCAACGCGCGTGAACAGTGAAAATATGTGAATGTGAAGAACTCAGACAGTCATGGTAATGTGATGAAAACCACATGTCCGCAAAGTACCGTTGAACCAGAGATTCAAACCTTATGCGAGGCTGTAGATAACACAGACTTCCTGCGGGGCATGCCTGTTGTAGATGAAAAATGATAATAAAATTAGCAAATTATTTTCGTTGGGCCTTGTCAATATGAGGGAAAGACAAATATACACAATCATTACCTCTGGGATGTCGAATTTGTCCTGCATTTGCTCAAGCTTTTCGACTGATATTAATCATACCAAGTAGAAAGCCAATATTTATGATAAGTACCATCTCTATGTTCAGCGTCATGTGTTGGATACCAGCATAATTTTGTTGTAGTTCACAGACGTATTTGTTTTCGTCGCGAGTAATTTAAAAACCCAGAAATAGGAAAAGTGGGGTTTGTTTTGAGCAAAATTTAGTTCTCGACAAACATGTGAACAAGTTTATCTTTTTTTTTTACTGTTAGGTATTCCATGGCACTATTGGTAAAATTGTGTTATGCGGCCGAACTAAAATAACCATTTAGCTCCCTATTGTTGCAGGATAACGAGGGAGGTTGACACTACTGCCAGCTGAACGCCCGAGGGTTAAGACCGAACCCATATTGGACTTATGGTTTATTAAGTCCATCAAATGTATTTCTTGCAGTGGTCTCTTTGAAGAGGGCAACTCTTGAAAATGCATAGATACCCAGCCCAGAGCACGTCCACTATCCTGCTGATCATCACTGCGTTCTCTACGTTTGTTCTGACCGCAGCTGCCTCCGGTAAGAAAAAATGACTTTTTTTCAGTTTCATAACGTTTTTTTTTTTCTCCAAATGGAGTTTGCAATCATTCGTAAAGCCTCCTCTCACAATGAGACGTATCTTAATAGTTTAAAACAAGAGAAAAAAAAAAACATTTTGGGACACAAAGATTTTTCCAGCTTCTATCAATTTTTTTCATCATCTTTTTCATCCAAGATACATTCAGCAAATGAATTCATCTTTTTAGTCTACTACAGGGAAACAAAAATCCAGTTCCAAGCTAACATCAGGGACAACGACATATTGACTGATTTTTCCAGTTTACGAAAAAGTCGCGAGTTACAGTTATTCAATAATGTTTTTATTTCGTGGGAGCGTTTCCGGCTTTACGAACACTTAGCCTCATTAAAAATAATGTCATAATCGATGCTGATTATGAATAGTTATATAAATTAGTTTAATTAATACAATGGAGTTCACGTACTAATAATTTTATTAAGATAAGCTCATTAAGATGACCATCCGCAACTAGAATGCTCGCTACAATTTCGCTGCATTGCAATAACTTATCTACAGAAACTTATCCACAATAACGTATCTTCAGAACCTCTCATGTTCACATATAAAATGAATTAAGTAAATATAGTTTTACACGGGAGTTTTCTGATGTTAAAATGTCTTTAAAACGCGACGCTTCGGGCAGTTTTACTGCTCTTCTTCAGACACCGTAGTTCCACCTCGATACTGCGGACTTTATGGCGGACTTTTTATTGCAGTTAAAATGTCATACAAACTTTTGTATGGTGGTAAAACCGCCCGAAACGTCGCGTTTTACATTTTAACCTCAGAAAAATCCCGCGAAGAACGAGTTTACTTTACTCATTTTGATTTGATTTCTTCTGAACACAGATGGTGATCTGGTAGTAGCATATAACGGGAACAACGTGAGCACTAAGGCGATTTTACAGCGGTTAAACATCACTGGAAACTTTCATTTTGCTGCTTTTTGTCCGAGAGATGAACACTCGTGCAAGACAAGATGTATTCACGGCGCTGTCGCTGACCCAGCAGAGCGCGGAAGAAATTTACTTTGTTACTGTGACAGTCATTGCTTAGATGTAGGAGATTGTTGTTACGATTTCTTCTCCAGGAAATAGGCCTGCAATTAGGAAGCTTAAGCAACGGCGGTGACAACGCTGAGGACAACGCCTAGTAAAAAAATGAATTTATATTTTACCAGCGTAATTCGCGATTGTCTAGATCTGTTCGGTACGCCAATGGCTCTAAAAACGTGCTTAAGCTAAATATGCAACGACATCGTTCAATTCCAAATGGAAATACGAAAAATAAGCCGTCGTCGTCCACTTTCCGTAGACGACGCAAAACTTGGTCATTTTACGTTGTTGTTTTGCAGAGAACGGCAAAGAAATGTACAACGCACGTGCACAGCTATTGTGCTGCTCATCAAACCTTTTGTTTAGTGTCGTTCTTGTTGCCGTCGTCGTCTTGTTTCGCTTAAGCTACCTATTAACTCGTGTAGGTGAAGATAAATAGAACAAGTATGACGAATTAGTTTTGCCAATTGGGCTTACCGTAATTTAGTCATTACAGTGCCAGCAGATATATGGCTAAAAGAGAAAAAGTAAAACATCTCAAGTAAAAAATACATGACCGTAAGAACATTTATTGCATGCCTAGATTCGTGAACCAAATCCTGCGCTGAAATTGGCTACACCAGAGGCCAAGATGGCGCTATCCTGGCCGCTCAGGATTATAAGCTGTGTCCCACAAAAAAAAAAAAAAAATTCTGATAAATTCCTTTATCGACCAAGTTTGTTTGGTCAAGATGTCTGGATACTGGCCTCGTCCTTTTCGTGCACGTTTATGGACCTCGACTCCATTTTCGTCCATAAACGCGCAGAAAATGTACTTGGCCAATCATTCCAACCATCTTACCAAACAAGCTTGCGCAAAAACCCAAGTATAAGAAAAGGACGACAATATAAAGGAAGACGGAATAGCAATAACGTCAATCACGACAACGGCAACAGCTACTGAAAACCTTAATGATGCAAACAGCAGCGGCAGAAACAAAACCTATCTCTGAAATCTCTTGAGCGGGTGAAAGAGAAGCAGCAAAATCAATAAAAAAAAGTTGATTTACTGAGACTGACAACTGTTCGAGCTCGATGCGGTCTAAAGATCTAGAGACATTTAATTTTATTGTATTAAGACAGCAAGTTAAACAACAACAGCAACAGTAGCCCAGTAAATATCGATGCAATGTTCAAATGACTGTAGCAGAATTCAGTTTAATTCGCGTTTTGTTGTTGTTGATGTTGCTGATGTTGTTGCTTGTTGTTTTTGTTGATGTCATTTACTGCTCTTTATAAACTAGTTGCAGTAAAGTGCAACCGAGGTCTGACGACCAAGGTGGACAATGGAAATGTTTGAACATGAAGAACTCAGGCAGTCGTGGTATTGTGATGAAAACCACATGTCCGCAAAGTACCGTTAAATCAGAGATTCAAACCTTATGCGAGATTGTAGATAACACAGACTTCCTGCGGGGCATGCCTGTTGTCGATAACGGGGCAGGTACTGTTTATAGGAATGTGTTTTGTGCCAGGTGCAATGCCGTACAAAATGTATCTTACTGGCGGATGACGGCAGACTGTGGACGCATACCAGCCTCAGCTCTTCCTCAAGACAACGCATTGCTGTTGGCTTTTATAAGAGAAAACTGCACAGTTAAGTACCATCCTACAAATGAACAGCGAAAATACTTCAAAAAATGTCTTGTGACCAAAAGCAATTGTTCCTCGAAACAAATAGTTGAAAAAGAACCAGTGTTACAAGATCTCTGTTCATACTATGCTTTCCCTGTTTGTGGAAATTCACACCGTAAAAATCTCCACTGTGCATTGTGCAGTGGAGATGACATAACTCAGGTAAACTGTGGATGCCTGGCGCCAGTTACAAGTGATCCTCCAATTCAAGCCACGACTCCTAAGTCAACAACTCTACAACATCAAACGAATCCAGGGTCAACAGCGTCAACGCATACCTCGACAAGTGATCCGACAACGCTTACTACAGGACCTGAGTCAACAACTCTACTGCATACCATGACATCTGGAACAACACCTCCACCGTTTACTACGGGACCGTGGTCAACACCTCCACCACCTTGGACGACAGCTCCCATGCCCACGACGACGGTTATCACGTATACAATGACGACAACTGAGATTCCACCAGAACCTGATCCTCCTCCACTGAACATTCTGTTTGACTTTTCCTCCAATCAAATCAGCATTCATGGCAAAACAACTCAAACTAAAGTTGTGGCACGAAAGACTTGTCAGAAAGGGTTTGTTTATGATCCTTTCGTTCAAATCTGCAGAGAGGCTTTCCACAAAGTGATTGCAAATACCGACACCTCGATCAATTCAACCAATTCAACCAGTGATGTCGAAATAATGCTGAACTGTTCCGGCATACGGCTTAATTCTTCAGACACAGTTTTGCTTCCAAATGGAACTTTGTGGGTTCCTTTACACTCCACAGGATATAACCGCACTGATTATTTCATGAATGGCTCCTATGTATTTTTGTGCACAAACTTTGCAAGCAACTACTCAAACAGAGAAACAATTGCAAGGTGGTCCTATGTGGTATCTCCATTACAGATTATTACCTACGCCGGATGCTCAGTTTCGGTCCTATCGCTGCTTATTTTACTCGTCGTTTACTGCGTTTTTAAGGAGTTGAGGACTCTACCAGGGAAAAATCTGATAAACCTGTCTTTTGCAATGATATTTTATCACATATTCCTGTTTGTCGCAGGATTAAGAAACATCCAAGCTCTCTGCACTGGAATTGCTGTTCTTCTTCATTACTTTTTGTTATGTCAATTTGCATGGATGAGTGTGATGGCATTTGATGTGGCAAAAACATTTGTATTTCACGGTAAGAAATGCTTTCATTATGTCTTGATCAAAAAAAGTGAGCATGTGACATAATAGAGCACGGACTGCAAAATCATATCTTTAGCTCTAAACATGTCAGCCTTCCTAAGTAAAACGACTAGGTGAGTCTAAATTAAAGTGTACATTCACCCTCTCTCTCCACTCCCACTCTTTTTTGCAATGAGTCCTCTCACCCAGACATTAAAAATATTAATGGTTTAAAAACAAAACTATCAGTGTTAATTCTGAAGACAATGTAAAAAGCGTTGTCTACACAAAATATGCTTTTGTGACTGGTCAGAGAGAAAAAAAAAATAGTCGCCTATCCCCTTTCTCAAACACTAAAAACAATAAACAATGTTTTACTATGATTTCAGATAATAATGCACGTTCCCAACCAGCTAAGAACAGTAGGAGGACTCTCCTTAAATATTGTGCGTGTGCCTGGGGTTTACCTGCAGTTGTTGTCGTCTCGTGCTTTGCGTTGGATTACACGGACACTGTTGGCATAGGCTACGGTAAGCGAAAACATTGCTGTGTGGAATTTTTTTTTTTCTGTTACATAAGATACATTATCGTGCAAATAAGATTTGTCTCGTATTCGAGAGAGACTGGATGCGTTTGCTTACAGCATTGGTATGACCGGGTTAAGGATTTAACACATATGTATTTTTCATAATGTCATACTTGACATTCCAGGTTTCCGGGGGGTCGCGAGATCAATCCCCTTCAGAGACTCGTCAGTGGTAAGCTAAATGCCTGTTTGAAAATAATTATACGAGTTGGTGGTTGCCAAGCTAATGCAAATCCATATGCGTTATTTGTTTGTTTGGTTTTGAGTTTTAAATTTTAGCTTTATGCCCCCCCCCCCCCCCCCCCCCCACCCCCCTCAACCCACTCACCCCCCCGTCTCGAAAATTTATATCTATTTTTTTTTTTTTTTTTTTGTTTTTTTTTTTGTTGTAAAAACAAAATTGCACTCCATGTCCTTTTTTTTAT
>Ga0126338_10002776_pt1 | contig 12131 bp, 4 predicted proteins | sample OrbCmetagenome_2_FD_92529 | JGI IMG/M metagenome (GOLD analysis project Ga0126338, IMG submission 92529) | Coral microbial communities from Petempiche,Puerto Morelos, Mexico - Orbicella C C metagenome | ecosystem: Host-associated > Invertebrates > Cnidaria > Coral | place: Petempiche,Puerto... | reverse complement strand
TTGGATTAAGAAGATATATCAAACACTGAAGACAGTGTTTTGACCACTTAAATACTCCGCTGCGCGTCCTATTTTCTACTCTCTTCTCGGTGTTTGGAAACGTGGTCAAACACCATCTTTCGAACTTGATATATTACGTGAAGCCCGGCAAACTTCAAATATATCAAGATTTGTGGTGAAGGTCCACGACCGTGTACAATCGTTTGTTTTGCCGCTGATAAACTCTGCATCCACTATGTATCCGAAATGTTTCTGTTTAGTTGGTCAGACAGTAAACTCCGAGTCACTTTACACCCCATGCCATGCATACCCTTTTTTTAACGCGCATGGTTTCATTCTTATTAACTGACAGGACCCGATTTTGAGCCATCAGAAATCCTCCTTAACAAAACTGAATATTGGGAGCTTCTCAAAGGTTGGCTGGGTACTGTGTCCACACTGCCCTCAAAGTGGAAACTGTGTTACAGAGCTACTGATCATGGCTGGAGTTCCAGTACGTTTCACTCGCAGTGTAATGGCTTGGGACCCACGGTGACGTTTATTAGAGTGGGAGAGTATATATTTGGAGGATACACTGATCGAGACTGGCGTAAGTACAATGTGATAGATAACCGGGACACGAGCCGTTAATAACGGCTGTAAGGCTAGGTATCAATCATCCTATAAGAAAGCACTGTACATGAGGTGCAGGGTAAAAAACCAACGTGGCACGGAGTGAGTTGGCTATCTTATAATTGTGGAATAGAGTGGCTTTCAAACGAGTGTCGTAAAACCAAAAATCAAAGAAATCACTGTAGCCAATCAAAAAGGACGCAGGCAATCAAGTGAACCAATCAAAACTCGAAGTAATTTCACGTGGCTGATGCAAAGTGCGGGAAACCGTGTGCGGGGGTATCGCGATTGGTTTTGGTTTTACTTCTTATTGGATAACGAAGTGGCGCGAGTGTTTTTAAGCAAATCGTATAGTGATGCAGAACTAATTATTTTTCGACAATCAAATAAAATTCGGTCTGATGAAATAGTTACGAATAATTGTTAAATTAAACCCTGGTGCCTGGTATCCATTGTGTCACTTTGGTCATCCTTTGGAATCTTACGAGAATTGGTTCGAGCTTACGTGACTTCACTCTTCAAATTTAGATCACTTTCCTAATTCATTTATGTTATAGATTCTGGCGGTTCTTACACAGACTCAACCGACAGCTTCATATTCTCATTTAAAAATTATTATGGACTGGAACCATTCAAGCTTCACGTTAAAGACTCCGACAACGCCATATATGGAAACAGCGGCTATGGTCCAACATTCGGCGGCGGACACGATATTTACATCGCCAATTCTGCAGGCTCCAACACGAATTCTTACAGCAACTTGGGCCATACGTACGTCCAGCTAGCGGGCTACAGGTATCAGTCGAGTGATACAAGAAGCGTGCTTGCAGGAAGTTATAACTTCCAGCCTCATGAAGTAGAAGTATTTTATCAGACTCACAAGAACTGATATCACTTGGACCTACTTGGCCTGTAATTAGACTTCCTGAAATATGTTTCTGGTACAGCTAAACATTTACAGTAACTATTCATTGGATGCTGACATAAAAAAGCTTTTTAAGGAAAGAGTCGTCAAATCAGTAAGCGTGGAAAAGCCACTCGTCATTAAGGTGTACGAAGTGACCATTTTAGTATGTTTCTGTGGACAAGTGAATGCTCCATTGTTAAAATAAAGTTGTCCTTTTGACTCTTGGTAATTTCCCTGTTTTATAAAGTGTATAACAACGTAGTTGATTTTTTAAAAGAATTTTGGCGAGGTGACACATGTAAGTGCTGAAACGAAATACATAAGCTTGCTGAAATCAGTGTAATCAGAGTCTTGTTGTAATTTTAGGGCATTTGTGAGCACGATACGGCCAAGACATGATGACGGACATGATTTATTGACCGAAGCTCTAAACCATTTGCTAGTTGTTGGTTGAAAATGTGGTCGTGTATCATTTAAAGGGACACTATCACAGCCATGTTTCTGCTGGATTTCGTTCCAAAGTGATTAAAATATGACTAAGGACTTTTTATAGTACCACGAAATGCCCCTACAACACCAAGATGGAAATATTGAACTGTTGAAGGAAGGGCTAAATACAAGAATCTTTTTTAGTGATTACATAAAGACATGAGGGCAGAATTTGAAAAAGTAAGCCAACAGGTTCAATACAACCATTGATTACATTGTTCATTAGACCACTCCTTTTATAGTTTCAGTGCACTTATGTAGTACTTTGTTACAAAACTAGACATTTATTTTAAGGTTGCTATCAATGAAAATAAACCCACGATAGTGTCCCTTAAGGACATTCGCGCCAATTGTTTCTGCGTATACTTACTGCGCAAGCAAATTCACACGCCACGTCATGCATGAGAGCGCGCGCCAGGTAATAAAATGAACAATGATGGGGAAGATGGCCATTGCTATAGCTTTGCCTGGATTTAACGATCTTGGACGTTCGGTGATCCCTATTTTTCTTTCGATGGATCATTTTCTCTACCGATTTTCCACATTTGGCGAAAAAATGAAGAAAACCTGTCGATTAGAAGTTTGAATTTTTTGCAAAATGCGCCATCGAATTCCGTTCTTTTAGCTCTTCGTTTATCTGTGCGACGGTTTCAAACGCCTCTTTAAGGGTTAAATTTTGTGAAACCGTTGGTAACATTTGGAATTATTAACGCAACAGCCCACTTCTACAAAATATGAGTAAGATCGTTTGCCTCCGTTGACTCACCTTCGTTATTTTTAACTGTAAACTCCTGTAGACCATGCTCAATTACTTGCGCCAAGTTTTCAAAATCTGGGTAGTTTTCCACACGCTCTATCTTTGAAACAAAGTCGGTGACCCCCAATTTTTTTGCATTTCTGACACAAGTAACTAATTATCTGACTGCAGTAAAAATTTTAAAAAAATCTATCGACTCGAAAATTTTCGCACGAATATCCTGAAGCTCTATCCATAGACTTTATGAACTAGAACCCGCCCCACTTAAACAGCGCTTGATCAACGAGAGGACTGTTGACAAACAACTCCGACCGCAGACTCACTGCAAGTCGATATTTTTCCGACTCTCGACCGATGAGGGAAAATTGCAAATTTAGATCACCCACCCTGCCGCTACCACTTGTGTGGCCAATTTTCGCTTGCCCGCTTCGAGCTTGGGGTAACCATTGAAAACTTGTCAGTTCCAGGGGCAAGTGTGTGCGTGTGTTTGAAAGGGTTTTAATTCTTATTTCTCTAAACGAGGTAAAAATTAAAGAAAAGAAAAGAATTTCTTACAATCCACGGGCCTGTTATTATTATTCTCTAAGGTAATCAACATCCTCTTTCTCATATAAAACGTCTACTCATGACGAGAATAATTATTACCCTGAAGATAGTATTAAAAGGAAAGTGTGGTGATCACAAATATTTAAGAAATTTAGCACTTAGATCTCTTACTAGACGAAGTAGAAAAAACTGTTATTTACGAGCACCTCTATCGTTATACAGTACTTAAAAAAGTAGACAATCACTTCTACATCCCAAAAGCCGAGAAAAAGGTACCTGCGGGAAAAACTCCCCGCGGTTATAACACTGTGAACCAGCACAGTTATTGACAATTTTAGTATTAACCAGGCCCAGAAAATAACCGTCAGTACGTTTGCCACGCAACCTGTGTCCACAGAGGTGTTTCGTGGCGATCACATAGACGACAGAACAATGAGCAAGATAACAATTGGACCTATGACTTTTCAAAGATTCACGAAATAATTTTAGCCCTTCCAAACTCTCCAGCCTTTGAAATGAAGATATCAGAAGAAGAGAATTAGTGAGTCGATAACCTATCAGAATCCATTTTCTACCTTCTGTTATCAATATACATGTACAAAGGTCGACTACAAGAATTAAGGTGTTACTCTTCAGTTCAAAGCGTGAGGGATAAGCATTCGCATGAACGACAGACATCACTTGTTTTGATGATTGTATAAAACAACTTCACCACGTCAATAGCTAATTCTATCTATAAGATCTTACAACTGTTTCTGCAGACGAGTTACCAAGGAAAAAATTAACAGCTAAACATGGAATTGACAGAGATTATCACATAAGAGCTTTTGATCGACCAGGGAAACTATTACAAAGTGTCTCAAAAACTCAACATCTGTTTGAATCAAGTGCATTATTAACGTACTTGTCAGTTCCTGCCGTCGGATTTTTCATTGTTTGCCAGTGAAGTGCACGCAGCACTCAAAAAATGTGAACCTTGAACAATTCAACAAGGAACCTTTTCAACCCAATCCTTCATTTTTGTATCCTCCTTCTCAGACCCCGCACTCGTTATGGTTTGTGAGACGGGATCTGTAATGTAAAGAAGGGAGTACGTTCCGGCAACGAAGTTGCTTTACATTCCTACAAATTTTCAGTTATCTACGAATCAGGTTTCCTAGGCCCCTGGCTTGATGTCCCCACGTGAATAACTCTAGTTCCCTGGATTCTAGCCTGTCCACTTACAACCCGTTGAGCAGGATGAGTCACTCCAGGGGCTTTATCCGGTGTTTGGGGTAAAAGTCGCCGGGGACGCGGACGAGAAGCTTGATCACTCCTTGCGGATGGAAGCGGTGCTTCTTTTCTCAATCCCTGCTGCCTCTTGGCGTTTCTCCTTCTAACAGCTGGGTTAGCATTAAAGGACACGCCACCAAATGGATCTTCCGAGTTGTCCATGAAATCTGCCGCAGGGTTTACCAAACCGGACGGATCCTCGAACGCAGAACCTTGAGCTGCGTCGCGCTCAACATTTCCAATAAATGGCGATGAAGCCAATACATTAGAAGTTCCTGCCACTGTGCCACCTGCATTTACCGCAGGATAAGGGCTTGAAAGGCCAAATGAATCTGCTACCTGTTCGGAAAGATGATCGTCCGTAGGTCTCTTAGTCAATTGTTCATCGTTGCTTTTTGGTTGCGATGGAGAAGGAACAGTAAATGGCGAAGAACCAAATGCATCAGGCGAAGGTGGTGGCACTTGTTTACTTTTATGGACCACAAAGGGTGCAGCACCGAATGGATCAGAAATCCCCGGTGAGAGAGGTGGGTTAAAGTTGGAGACCTCTGGCAACTCACCGCCCTCTGGTTCACTATCGCTTGACACCTGATCCACCATATTCAAATGCTGCTCGATATCAGAGGTACGATAGCCTTGGAGAAATGGGTTATTACCTTCCTGCACAATTTGGGTTACGTTTTGCTGTGGATCAACAATATTACCGTCTCTAAACTGGGAAGAGGAATCTTCCTGATCTACAATTTCAAAGGTAGCATTTTGCTGGTAGGACTCTGGCACGTGGCTACCAAATGCAGTAGCTCCAAACATGTCAGCCTCTTGGTGCACATTAGATGTTTGTGGGTTAACAACGTTGGCTACATGATAGGTTGCATTAGGGTCACCACGAGACTTATCCACTTCACTCTCACGCAGTGAAGCAAAGTCGTCATCAGTAACATCGCTAGGGTTAGCTAAGAAATCTTGCTCTTTAGACTGGTAAAATGGACTAAACGGATTCCAGTGAGGTGTGGATACATCGTTGGACTCAATGTCAACTAGAGGCATATCTGTAGGTTGAGTCTCCTTGGTGAGGTTAAGAGAAGGGTCACTTGGACTTCGATAGTGTGAGTGATAAGAGGTTTTCCCGTTTGGCACAGGAGTAAAAGATGCTGTTTGAACCTGCCCGTTCCTTTCACTGACACCTGCAAAATTAGGATCAGACCTGGAGCGGTTGTGTGACATGTAGCGTGGACGTAACAATCTGGTATCACTGATGTTCTCTAGCTTTGCTTCTTGTGACACGGCTGGTCTAACTTCTTGAGAATGCTGAATTGATACATGCGGCTGGACAGGACCGTAGTCAGACTGAGCTGTCGGTTGGTAGTCATAAAATGGATTGAGCTGGCACTGGTCAGAGTCGTGAAACAACTGTTGGGCTAGACTTTGCTGCTGTTGGACGGGATGCGGCTGGGCAGCAGGCGGGTATTGTTGCCCTGATTGAACCTCCCTGTGATAGTTCAACTGTTGCTGAGCCAATTGTTGTTGCTGAAGCAGGTGTTGCTGTTGTTGCTGTTGAAGTAATCGTTGTTGCTGTTGCTGTCGAAGTAACATCTGCTGCTGTTGTTGTTGATGTTGTAAGTATTGCTGTTGGGCTAACTGCTGTTGTTGTAGATACTGCTGCTGCAAGTACTGATCCCTAGCTATTTGCTGCTGATAAGCATATTGTGGACCCTGCTGGGCTTGACGGAAGACTGCTGAAGCTGGGGCCACACCAATATACTGTCCAGTGACTAGGTCTGCTCTCGCTGGAGCAGCAGCTCCTCTGGGATCCTGTTGTCTCACGTTTACTTGGGATTGCTGATTTGACGCATAATGTTCTGGGCCCCTCGGTTGCTGTTGCGAGATGTTCCTTCTGTTCTGTCTGGGACTGGCCATGTGACTCAAGCCATGAGCCTGCTGAACATCTAGCGTTCCTCTTTGTGCTTGAGTGTATTGCTTGCGGCTTTGCTGAGGACTTGCAATGTGGCTCAGATGCGATGAGGCCTGAGCAGCAGTCAACTGCTGAGCACCTTGGCCCGCCCGTGGTCGCTGACGAGGAGCAAGAGATGTAGTGACCGGACCTTCAGGTAGCCTGCAACGAAGACCCAAGCTTGAGTTATAGTCCTCAGTCTTAACCATTGACCTACTTACATGGTCACAAATAACACACTTTACTGATTGGAAAGCTATAGCTTTTATTTTTTGGAGAAAGCAATTTTCACCAGACCAAAGCTGATGATGATGGCCACACTCACAATAAAAAACTGTGATTCCTTGCATTTGAGGCTGATTCTAAGCATAGCAAAAAGCTAATTAGCGTAAAGATCAGTTTTAACTTTACCGTTCTAGGTACTACTCACCTTGCTTTAGGAGTGACACGGCCAGTGTTTTCTACCTTCTGCTGTCCTTCAGGAGACACTTCAGGAAGAGAGTCTGGTATTTTAACACCCTATGACAAACAAAAAAAAAAAATGTTCAGCATCGAGCTTTCACAGTAGATGAATGTTTTGCAGCGTGAGCAGTTTTCAGCACGCCATTTCAGAATTCACTGAGAGAAGAGTATGGTGAGTTATTGGCAGAAGAAATTTATAGGGAAGGCGATGGACTTTGACTCGCTCCAGTTTTCCTTTTTCTCTGATTGTTCACGTTACGGAAACAAAATATCACGGATATCATGAATGAAATCAAATGAAATTTATTTACTCAGCTCAGTTAACTATCATACACAGATTGCAATATAGATAAATCAATTGAGTGGCATTCACTGAGTTTACATAAGGATTTCCAGCTTACTGGCAAGAGAATAGTCTCTCGCATTAAGAATCATGAAATCATGGGAGATCAGTTTGCAATTTATACGTTTTTCTAAAGCACTCTTAAATAGTTAATGCAACCACATTAAGCTTTACAAACCTTTGTGTTAACAACAGGACAGTCAACTCCTCTGAGTTTAAATGCCACGTAGGACACTTGGAAGATATCTGGTCTGCTGTCTGGGTCTGGGTTAAGAATGTAACCTAAAACAAGCACACAAAATAAAGCGATATTCACCAAGGCCAGGTTGTTCAAAGCATGATGAAGCTAAACCAGAATTAACAAGAATTTTGATTTCACCGTTGTAATTTTTTTGTAAGGTTTTATGTTTATATTGTCTGCTCTACAGTTGTGAGTTTGAAAAATCTCAAACTACACAAAACACAAGTAGCAAAGAACATTTTATACAAGGAAAATTTATACTTTGGTTAACTTTTGATCCTGGGTTAGCGTTAACAGTCTTTCACACAACCCGGCCCAAAATGTTACATCGGAAGGTAGCACCGTTTTATTTTAGCATGATTACCTACCGTTATCACAAGACACCCCTACACTAAGTGTGCCACTATACAGGGATATTCCAGCAGACCAGGATCCTCCAAATTAATTTAATGTAAGGGCATGATAAATAAAACATTAAAGGTACATGTGGGTAAGGTCTGCATACAAGTCAAGGGGCCCATCAGGTTTGCACTTATCTCCGGTTTCTGTAACACAAAGCGACCAGGAGTATTTCTACTCCCCCTTTAATGGGATGCTAGTCGATCGCAGGGTTACCCCCAGCATTAAAATCACTGTTGCCGATTTATACACCTGGGCGGAGAGAGGCAATGTGAGAATAAAGTGTGTTGTCCAAGAATACAACACAATATCCCCAGCAAGGTTTGATGGGAGCACTCTATCCAGAGTTGAGTGCACTCATCATGAGGCCACCAAGCCTCAAACCATTAGAGAAACCACCTCTCGAATCCCACTTGTAAATCTACTATTTTATGTACACAATCATCACAGCTCACTATCTTATGATTACACAATTTTTCCATTGAGGAAATACAGCTATAATATAGGGAATAACTATTCAAGGGCTTAGATTCCAGGAGAATATGTGAAACTCAAGGTAACCCACGTAGCAGCCGTTTCCTTTCCTTTCCCAGGTGGAGAGATCAAACAAGCGAGCGAGCAAGCCGGCGAGTGAAGGAGTTCACCTGGAGTGAACAAAAAAATGTGGAGAAGTGGGGAGGGGGTGAGCAAGAAGGGGGAGCCCTCCCCCTGCTCCCTATTTTTGGCACTTGCTTGCAGTTTCCTTCCCTTTGCATGCTTTTTGGGAAACGCCTGCTACGCAGGCTAAGCTCAAGGCAAAGCGTGGGCCGTTTGCCTACAAAAAAAAAAAAAAATAAAAATAATAATAATAATAATAATAATAATAATAATAACAATAATAATAATAATAATAATAATAATAATAATAACAAAAACAAAACTTACTGATGAGTCTGTGGAGTTCAGTTGAATGGCGAGAGCTTTCAGGGAATGTAAACTGACCACTCTGTATGGCCAGTGGACTCTCACCAAAGGGGAGAGTAAAGAAACATAGCTTGTAAAGAAGACATCCAAGAGCCTTAAAAGAAAAACAAACAAAAAAGAATTAGACCAAATTAATAAATGTGCCATGCTGCACACTGAACAGGATCATTTCTTTACTTTACACAAGGTGTCAACCATTCTTAATTGTCTATTTAACCCTTTTCTACTGCAAAGTTACGGGTCTTACCCATTAACATGTTAGCAGGTAACTTTAATATAACATCACTGAACTGTACAGAACTGTTAGTAGCTTTCTGTTGACAGTTGTGAATATGAACCACTGTACAAATAAAACATGCAGTTCTCACTGAATTGTAAACTACATGCAGAAATCAAAATGTGGTCTGTTTGGAGAGCCCTGGAAGCTGAATAAATAAACCCAAACAGCCCCCAGTATCTCCTCCTACTCAGCTTACACTATGAAGTTCCTAGAAAAACAGGAGATTTGCTCAGGCAATAGTAGTTTCAAATCTCAAAGTTTTAAAAAACATTTTGCTGTCTGTGGAGCTGCAGTAATAGCTGTCACTGGTCTGTTTGCTGGATAATTGCTATCACTGCTGTGTTAGCTAGTAAAACAGAAAATAATTTGCAGTCACACTAAAATTCAGATGCAATTCTTTGAGCTAGCTAATACTCATTCTCTGTTACTCTGCCCACATGTACAGTGTAATTATAATTTTGGTAAGGCCATTGTTTACAGCATAATGCATAGTATAGAACAATAAGTCAACCAATCAGAGAGCTTAGCTTTTGCAAACAGAGATGAACACATACTTTGTGTACACACATGAAGCTGTATTTGAAAGTGCTCTTCTCTCAAAAGATTGTTTGAAGTGTGGTTGAAGTACATGTATGTTGTGCAAGAACTTTTGACTTACAGAAATATCGTTAACCTAACGCTTCTGAGCTTACCCAGATATCAGCTTTAGTTGAAATTGATTTGCCACTATATAAATCAACCATCTCAGGAGCTCGATAAGACAATGTTGTATACCTACAAAAACAATTCAAACAAATCATAAATTTAGGAGTCCAGTCCTTGGAGTAACATACAATGTGTTAACCCTCCATGATCAGAGATACTGTAGGAAAAATGTTTGTATAACAGTGATGCTGAAATGTTCTGTCTTAATTTTCTGATCAATTTAGTTTTACAATACTTAGATAAATTTCTTAATGGCAAGAGAACCAGCAATCTAATCTTCCTGGCAGCAAATCAAAATAGCAAAAACAGCATTACATTTTGCTGAGTTTTCATGTCATTAAAAACACAATGCAAATCAGTTCTTTGGCAATAACTCCAGAATCCCACCTGCAGACATTGTGCAACTTACTTTTGTATTTCCTCTTCTACTTTGGTAACACCTTCATCCTGTGGAGACAATTTAAGGACTGGGATGAAAGAGATACTTATTTAGATTGTGTTCCATAGAAGTGTGAAATGTCAGAGGTATTGTGCATTCTTAGAACAACACAATTTAACACAAACACTGTACTTATACCAACGCCCTTTATTTACTAAATGACAGAAGCAAAGGTCCCAAAATTTATTTCTTTTATCACTTTTGTCTTATATATATATGTCTACAAAGCAGACACCTCTATCAAACACACACAGACACCTTAACAGTGGCTTCCATTGAGTAAAACCTGAAAGTATCAGGTTAAAAAAAGTTATTTGAATTGGCCGTACAAAAACTGGGGCCTGAAGTCAACATCATGGTGGACCAAACAACAACATTTGTGTTTACATTTAGGACTAGAATTTTTACTTCAATCAGTTTGTAATGACCCAAGGATGAATCCTTACAAAACAATATGTAATAAGAAGTCTTCACATTGTCTCTGAAATCAGTGATGTTCTCTACCTTCAATTGATGCATGTATTAACAGCCAGAGCACCACTGAAAACAAGAGATGGACATGGATGCTGGACTACTAAGTTAAGTTTTGTATCAACATTCATGTGATCACTGTTCTTTTATTGTGTAAAGCAACATCATATAAACCAAAAAAGATTTTAAATCATAAAGCTTTTTAATTACCTTTTAAATTGTCAAATTATTCAAAGGGCCTAATATTAATAAAACTCTGCAAATGAATGCTGATTTTTTCCAGACTTCGCTCAACGGCCTATGACTGGATGGCAGGCCAAAAGAAGATACAAATTAAAGCATGGTCATTTTGCTCACTTAACTGTGTGCTATTTCACTTGCTAGCATGCCATTTCACTAAGTGTCGAGTTATACAGACTTCTTTGGTCAATCTAACATGTGCCTTTGTTTTCATTGTGCTACGCAAACAATAGAAAAATTCTAATTAGCTGTGCTAATGTGACACACTGCTTGGAACCCGGCATGTCATTTCACTCATTGCCTATTGTTCAACGTGTCAATCAAGTGTGCCCATATGTTAACCTTATTCCCTGCTTTCTTGTAGAGAGTCACAATTAATAGCCATTCATATCCTCTGTGTTTCCACATTTCAAACTAACCTGTGGATAAACAACTTTTCTAGTTGCACTGCCATAGTCGCATAATACAAAGTCTCCACGGTCACTGCGTAAAATATTCTCAACCTGAAAATCAGTGATTAACTGCATGAAATATTCATTGTATTTGCCCTGAACAATTCAAGTCAGTCACCAGGGCTCAAAGTTAACGACCAACTGGTCGCATTTGCGACCAGATTTTTGGCTGTGCGCCTAAAAAATCATGTGTGGTCGCACCACCGCGCCTCAAAAGCCAAAGTACAGTGGGATTTCTCTAGTGCTTACTCACCTGACCATACTAACATAACTCTGATTGATAAATATAAATATAAACATAGATATAACACAACCAGGCACCAGATAATAAAGTTGCACCATTTTCCTTTCATCAGTGTGTGTTCTATTCATCATCTTTAAGCCTAATTTCCCAGTGGATTCTCCGAACTCGAACGTTCATTTCTTCCCCACGTTCTGTGTTGTAAACAACTCCGCTGACACATGCAAATGAAGGAATGAAGCACATGCTTCTTGGTCGCCAAATGGGGGACATAGTGCCAGGCGGTCCCAGTGGACAGTGTGGAAACTGGGGATGAGATTAAATCGTGTGCTCGTTCTTCGCGAACAACAGGTACAGAAAG
>Ga0126338_10002774_pt1 | contig 12141 bp, 7 predicted proteins | sample OrbCmetagenome_2_FD_92529 | JGI IMG/M metagenome (GOLD analysis project Ga0126338, IMG submission 92529) | Coral microbial communities from Petempiche,Puerto Morelos, Mexico - Orbicella C C metagenome | ecosystem: Host-associated > Invertebrates > Cnidaria > Coral | place: Petempiche,Puerto... | reverse complement strand
GTCGCAACTTCAGACGAAGGTCCACCGTCCCATGAAACTCGACTCAAGTCTGGATTAGGACTGCGTTCTGCGAACGCAACCATATGATTATCTTTAATTTACACTGTCACTTAGTCCAAATGTAAAATTCTCATTGTACCTGAAGAAGGCTGGTTTGGCCAACAGAAATACAGTATACCTTCAAAAAAAACCATCCAACGTTGTGTCGGTTTCTGCTTTTTTATTCTTTAATTTTCCGCTGTCTTACGTCTTTCCCATAAAAATAAGGCGTTCTTTTTACCATTCAATACATATTTTATTGACAAAGCTTGCTTGGTCAAGCTGACTAGGTCGTATTGGCCTCTGTGCTTTTTTTCTTTCTTGTAGACTACGAGCGAACGCAAAACAACTGAGCGTGCGAGCGTGACTGCGAGAGTGACCATAAACAATCCAAAAAAAAACTTTTTAAGTTCATCCACAAGTTGTTCTAATCCCGCCTTGCGAATAACTCATATGCGTCATCGATTCTAATGTTTTCTAAAAAACTTTAACCAGTAATTAAAACCAGGATTTTTAATTGCTGGTTGAACTTAGTCTTCTTTAGGAACACTTTCAGTCGATCTAGGGAGGTCAGAGAGAAAATCTGACCTAGGACGGGAGGGGATAGTAGGGCACGGTTACCAAGGTAAACAAGATGGCGTTCAACCCAAGCGGGATAGAAGCTCTATCAGAACTTTTAAAACCTCCAGGAGACGACGACTCGAGCTCTGATGTAAGAAACAAATATTACTGTCTAAATTAAATGAGCCAAGAAAAGTGTTAAAGGCTTAGTTAGTTATTGTTGGTATTGCACAGGACGAAAATTACTCGGCGAAGAAATCCTCTGCTGCGAATCCTGGTAACATCGGTCCGCCGAGGAAAATAGAAAGACCCAGTAAGTCTTAAGTTAGATAATAATTTCTTTATTCATTATCGACGTTTACCTGCCATAAAAGCCTCAGTTGAATAATCACCTGAGAGCTCGAAACCCTGAGTCGGACTCTGCGAGTGATCTGCAAGCTTACCTTGAGAGCGATGGATTTTGGTCGAATGGGTTGGTTGGTAGATTATAACTAAGCTTATAAGAGCAGAAATAACCCTCACCTTAGACTAAATAGTTATTACAAAACCCAGTAACTTAGGGTGCGTTCCTTTGGGGTGATCTGGATCAGGATCAGTGATCCAAGATCACTCAGATCATGGTGCATCAAAGGAACTGATGAATAAACTCTGATCATGGATTTGGCTGCTATGATGCACCGTAATTTGAGTGATCTTGGATCACTGATCCTGATCCAGATCACCCCAAAGGAACGCGCCTTTATTAGCTTCGCATTGAATGACAATACAATGAACCTGTAGCACCTATTGTTTTTGCGTGCATTTTTATAATTAATGTGCCCTCAACGTAAAACTAATGGAAGCAGTTAACCTAACAAGGCTAAGTCAACAACAACTTAGGTAACATTCAAAATCCCCAAGCATGAAACTTGGTGTATGGACAAGGTCATATTGGATTGTGTTGTGCACTTGGCCCTTTGAAGATAATAATAATTCTGACATTGTACAATGTCACTGTATTTGGGAGGTTTGTACAAAGGGGGTAAAAAAACCCCCTTTTGTTGAAGAGAAACAATGAGATTGTTAGGGATGGGTTTCACCCATTAAAGGCGTGGGGGACAGGAGTGAGGGTGAGGTCTTACTGCAAACAGTATGCCCCTTTGCATGAAAAGACCTGTCCTGACTGGTAAGTTGTAGCTTTAGGCAAGAATTATTGTTGGTGTTTGTGTGATAAATTGTTTTTCTCTGCTTACTCAAATTACTTGGTAACTTAGGTGGTCCTGCAAATTCCCAGCAAGTTAAAAACAGTGATATCTGGAATGAAGAGGACATTCCTGAGGGAGGGCATGGAGAGGATGAGCATGATCCAAGACCTGCACCAGAGTAAGTAAGCTCACAAATTTGACTATAGGTTAATGGTGACCGGTCCTTTTGCCAGTGTGTCAGTTTGTCAACGTATGAAGTCGGACCTTGAGCTAAGAGGGGGGCCCGGTTTTGTTTTACTTGCCCTGCCGGCTTTTCTTCCTTCTGTCATTTCTTCTTCTTATACCCAAAATAAGGGGGGCGGGGCTGGGGGCTGGGGGCTGGGCCTGTCCCCTAGATGCGTCACTGCCAACATCAGATGTAATCCTAAGGTCAGTTCACCAATGCTTCTATGTTCTTTTTGAAAAAGGTCTGAAATTTATTCATCTACAAATTACCAGGGGAATAAAATTTTACCTTTGATGTAAGATGACATGGGTAACTTCACAGGTTAGCTTTGTCATTTGAAATTGTTCGTGAACAGTTACGTGACGTACAGAGGAATATTGTGAATTTTGACACCCTTATTTTTTTCTGGCTCAAATGCCAAAAATTTTAAAGGAAAGTATGAACCAAAGCTGGAATTTCCAGAGGGATGGAGAAGGGGGGCTCAAAACCCCAAATAACCCTCTGGGGAAGGGGTGTGGATATTTTCTGAAACAACGCATTTTATTTTCACAAAAATATGAAATTTATTCTGGTCACAAGCCAGTATTTTGTTGATGTTTCTCATTTCAATCTTAATACATAATCCAGGTATGAACTGGTGTTCAAACAAGCTGTAACCTCAGAAGACATGTATCTGCAAATGAGAGGCAGAAATCCATCTTCTTCTAGCTGTGAGGATTTGGTGGTAAGGGTGAAAATAGTTTTATTGAAAGTTTGATTAACAAATCAATAATGTGATCAATAAATATTTTGTGGTGATGGCAGTGGAGATGAATAGGCCATATTCTGCAAATGGCAACAAACCGCAACCCACTCGTGGCACTGATTTGGACACCAAGTGGGAGAAGAAATCAAGGCCGATTGAAAGAAACATGGATATGAACTGTAGAAAGAGAGCGTAATGTGATGTGTTTAACATCCTGGGCTGCAGCTCTGCGTCTGTTGCAAAGAAAAGGGATCAATGGAGGCCCAATCCTCCACTTGGGGAAAGGAATTGATTAGAAGAATAAATATTTTCAATTGGGAATGTGAGCCACAACAGCCAATTTTTCATATTTCCTTTTGGAATTGATCACTGGCATTACTTATTTAGTTTGACTAGGCTTTTAGACCAATGGGTGTTCTAAACAGATCTAGAGTGTAGATAACTTTGAAATTTGAAGATCATTTAATATAAATTAATTTTTGTAGGTTTCCTCCTTGACCATTGTCATTACTTTAAGCTCTCTACTACCTTCAGCAGCACTCAGTTTCCAAGCTAATGATTGCTATATTTTTTATTACGGTAACCAAAGAAAATGACTACTTCCTCTATCTGTTTTGCAGCAAGCAGTAGTTTATTGTCATTTTATACAATATGTACGGTAATAATGTTTTGAAATCTTATCTTCAGATAAAGATAAAGCTTCCAGACACGGAGTACTCTGATGTGAATTTAGATGTGTCCGATACCTTTCTTGATTGCAGAACTCCCAAGTAGTAAGTTAATGTAGCATATTGCAATTAATGCAGCTACAGCTGTATGAGCTATTACTGATAATGTTCAATGATTGTCTTGAAATGTTTTTTTTTTGCTGTAATTTTCTAGTTGTTTTAGCCAAATATAATATTTTTTTCCTTTGGCAAACTTCTTTAGATGCACTGATTTCATTTTTGAAAGAAATTCTACCATGACATGTGGTTTTCAAATAGGCTCAAGTGAAATTCCTTTAGATGACAACTCTTTCCCCTTAAAGCGTAGTTGCTTTACATCTGTAAATCCATTAAATTCACCCCCCATTGATAGGTACAAAATAGAGCAACATTGTAACTAGTTTTGACTGATCAAACCCTGCTCCACAGGCTTGAGGCTGCGTGTTGAAAAATGTGAGTCCAGAAAGAATTTCTAGCTTTCTAGGTAAATTTTCAATCAAGAGAGACTTCACAAGATTCTCAGGCTCTTCCACTGCAAACCCAAACTCCTTTTGTTGTAAACTGACAACCCCACCCCAATACAACCTTTCAGTAATTCCAACCTAAATGGTGCAGAAAGTACTTGCAATGATGATTTTTTAGATTTCTCAGGTATGTGATCAATTCTCCTTCTTGCTATTTCAGCAAACTTGGATTATTTCTCCCCCATCCAGTGGACAGTAAAAATGGCAAGGCCCAGTGGGACAAATCCAAAGGACTCTTAACTGTCACAGTGCGACTTGTGCGGGAATATGACTTTCTGACACAGTAATAAAACACATTAAAAGATAATGCAGTCTACAGGATTTGTTGCAAGATCTCACTTAAGTGTGGAAGAGGAAAGAAAATGGACAAAGAGAGTTTTGTTCATAAACTTGGAATTTGGAGAAACAAAAATTCTCAAGAATCACGAGCTATTTCCTAATGGTGCTTTTAAATTATAATTGCGACACAAGTACAAAGTACCACGTTGTCTCAAGATCGTTCGAGAAATTTATACGTACACAACATGCCTTTATGCAGAAGAGATGAAAGCTCGGTCACCTCAGCTGAAGACATTACCATTGAGAAACCTTGGAAAGCACAGTATTAAACATTGTTGTATTTATTTAATAGTCAATCTTTTACATACAAAATGATAATACAATGGAAACTCATCTTACCACACCTCTCTCTTTTCTTTTATTTTAAGACTGAGATTGCAGTCTCTTGTTGTTGTAGAACAATGGCATTGTTAATAAATTTTGCTGAAAGGAGTACATCATGGAAGGTACACAGAGAATCTTACGCGGGGTGCTGATTTTCCGGCAGGTCTGGGGTCTAACATTTTCCAATTTTGTTTCTTTTTTTTTTGGTTTTATAAGCCAGTATTAGCTGGAAAAAGAACAAAAAGAGAAGGGGTTGGGAGGAACTGGGATGTGTTACATGTTATGAAACAGTCACATAACAGGTTATGCCAATTCAGGTATGGATGTGCACGTCCATTCTGCATGTGTGCAGATTGTTCAGATGTTCCCAACTAGTTAAAAACAAAACTGAAACTTGCCTGCTTTCATTTGTCTTACGGGTAAAGGTAACGTCCATCTTACCCCAATGCAATGAAAAAGCGACAATTTATGCAGTTCTGCGAATCACAAAATACTATACAGACAACTGCAACAGTACAGCTTGTATTTATTTCCATTATTCTGTTTTATGACCTTTCAGCTGCCAAACAATAATGAATTTCTTAACACAGAATCTTAGGTTTATTAGCCATGCTCACGTAGCACAGAATACTTAGTCGATTTCTCGACTCAACCTCAATTGCCTCCGGACGTGAAAGTAAAACAAACACCCACCAAGTGGAGCGCGCGAAACTCTCCCACCCAGCTTGGGAATGCGCGATTGTCTGTAATCTTTCCCATTTCAAAATGGACGTCTAAATTATTCACCTTGTTTTTGCACTGATCTTGGATTTTTCTAAGGAAAAAGAATTAAAACTTCCCGAAATATTCCTTCACCGCAATGCCGAAATATAGTACACGCGAATGAAATTAAGTACTAATAAGGTAGATTCTAAATAAATGTATACTGGTGCTGCAATGTTACAGTGCGGCTACTCTAACGAAGGCCGCCCGACAAAATTTTCTACAAATTTAACGAATAAAAAACTGTGGAGGTTAAAAACAGTTTTCCAACAAATGATTCAAAACGAACACAAATCTGTTGCCTTTGAAATGTACAACTTAATTACATAGATAATTTGTTGGAAAACTTGTTAACTTCCACAATTTTTTATTCGTTAAATTTGTGGAAAATTTTGTTGGGTGGCCTTGATTGGAGTTGTCGCACTGCGACAGGTTCCACAATGGATCGAGCGGAAGAAGCTAGCCGAGAGCGGTCTGGTGACAAAGATTTCAGTAAGTCCCTAAAATTTCGGCCGATGTTATATCTCGAAACATCCCACAAGGGTGCTTGTTCTCAGACTGGACAAGCATCCATAGTAGCACATGTAGGCGATTCCATGCATGATAAAAATATACAGGCCTATCAAATGATATGTCACCGTCGATACCGTGTCAACCGTGTTCTTCATCCCGTGGGTCGCACGCGAAATATATTCAACGAGTCCGTTCTCAAAACCGTTAGGCTTAAAGAATCGAACGCGGAAGTGCCTCTTTTTGCTATGAATTTAAAACTTAACACAAGTCACGACGGAGACATGAAAGGTGAAGCCTTTTAGGCCCAAGTGGCTTAGGTTTATAGCTCTGCTTCCCCCCAGCCTTCCACGAAGACAAGAAATTTCTGTATTTCACCTTCACTGTCGGAAACTATCATCCATGGCTTGCCACAAAGTACGGAATATCCAAATATAACGAAGAAATCGCAGAGTTGTGGTAAAATAAAATAAAATAAAATAAACTAAAACAAAACAAATAAATTAATAAAAAAAAAAAAATGCCAAAAAAAAAATTAAGTAAGTTAAAGACAAATTTTTCCATTTTTCGGTGCCATAGTTTTATGCTTCTACTGCACACAGTAAGGAATGGCACATGGCAAAGTGAAAGTAAACTTAAATTTTATTTGTTTTCTTCGCCAACAAAACTTGAATCAGACAAACACTATTGCGGCCACTGGAGAAACCACTTCCTATAACAGTCTCCATGTAACCAACTCGAACTTAAAAAAAATGCCGATAACCATCATATGACAAATTGCCAAACATTAACATTTGCCTTTAAAGTAATCGAGACAGGTGATGCTACGAGGGAAAAAAATAAACCTGGAACGCAAGTCCAATGACAGCTAAACGAATCCCACGTCTGCAAGTAGCACAATCATGGCTTTCCCATCCGGAGTATTTCAAATTCTTGGTTGAATTTCCAGCAACTTAGAACTAAACAACCAAAACATGTAATTAAAGATTTTCGTAACATAGCACGACCCACAGGAACGATTCCCGGATCTTTAAAATTCTTTGAACTGTCTTAAATGGGCTCGGGCTTAACAAGAACGTAATACACGTCGACCTAAAGTAAAATTGCTAACGCTTAAGACAGAGCAGCAACAATAAATAATGAAACTGTAAATTCAGGACTGTCTGAACCGCGTCTTGTCTCGTCCCCGTCTCCCTCGGTTTCTCTTCTTCCCAGTCTGCTTTGCCCCAGTCCCTCGATTTGCTCCACTGTCTTTAGGCATGCGCAGGTCCAAGATGTCTTCCTCATCACCGAAATCTTCGTTCTCTTCAAACTCGTCCCGTCTTTCCGCCATGACACCTGCTTCTCGCATCTTTTGAAGATCTACGAACAGGAAACAGAAAAAACACGCGAAAATCTGTTAGACGAACAATAGGCCATTTTACAGTTGTGCTTAGCACCTGGTCTATGACTTGCCAGCAAGGCTGGAGGTGACCTTGCTTTGATGCAGACCTCTCTCCTTTTCTCATGTAAATGCCAACTAGTTAGCATAAGAACAACTTGATTTACACAACAAAACAGTGAGGTCTTTATCAAAACAATATCACCTCCAGCCCCGCTGTCATTCAAAGGCCAAGGGCCCGTTTCTCGAAAGCCCCGGAAACTTTTCGGGCCTGTAAAGCCATTTTTAGCTTATCTGTATCTAAAAACGGAGAAGTATATACGCCTAAAACTTCTTGTGCGAAGGGAACCTCTGTTCATGCTAAGAATGTGTAAATAAAACAGCTCTATAGGGTTACGGTTAGGGTTAGGTTCGGGTTAAGGTATTGAGCTTTTGCTCTGGCTTTCCGGGTGCGAAAACTTTTCGGGACCTTCGAGAAACGGGCCCCATTTCCGTAAACCCTGACCAGTATTCCGCTATAAACCTCTCTTTGACGAGTAGAGACCGCTCGCAATCGAGTACTTTGAACGGCTTCCATATATATATAGTGCCCCTTCCACCACCCTGGTATTTAAGTCTATTTTTAAGTTCACGCTTTCTTCGTATTTTCTTAAGACACTTCGGCGATCTCAGCTGCAACTTCTAAGCCATTTTAGAAAACGTTGTGAGGTGAAAGACATTCCTTTGCACGACTTCGGCGCAAAGAAAATTACCATACACTTTTCACCATTCGAAAGTTCCGAAAGCGACAATCTACTTCAGAAAATCATTGAATGTGACATTACCTTTTAAAAGTATTAATCCTCAACCACAAATTCATCGAGTTCGTTCTTTCTTGATGTACCACTGAATTCTCAAGCTTACGACTAGGAGAGAGGAATGGTTGATAGTTTGGAGAATTAATATTGGTAGCCTACCTTGTTTCACAATAGTCTGTACTTCCTTGATAGTTGTTCCTAAAGCCTCGACTTCACGCGTCAAACGGTCCGTATCAAACCACCTGCAATGGGACTCAATATCCCGGATGCAATCTCCCACGCGTGCTCCTACATGGTCCAACCGCTGTACATCAAGACCAAAATCGTGCGAACCGAGTCTTCCCTGCCCGGACAAGGCGTTCAATTCGTCGCGAAGCTCCTTCTCCGCCACGAAAAGCGGCCATATATTGTTGAGATAAAGCTGCTTGTAGGCTTTAAACCCCTCCAGCTGCCGCCAGTGACCGCTTTGATAACGAATGTGCGATTCATAATTCTCGCCGCGCTCGTCGTTGAAGTGCACGCTACATACGCTACAAGCCGAATTGTCCACCTTGAAACGCGCAAAGTGAGCTTCAGCTGAATAAGCAGGCTGCTCTTGTACTTCGTCAGCTCGAGGTGAGAACTTGGATGTCGCGCGCCTGATTTGAAGGTACCAGCGCTGGATTTTCACAGCAGCCTCCTCACGCTTTCTCTCTAGAGCCCGCTCCTTCTTCTGCTCCTCCAGGTATCCAGTTGGCATCTGAAACTCCGATGGCGAGTAGATATCCACGGGTGGCTCACTTGCGACATCTGCTGCCTGAGGATGCGAGGAAGCCGATCCAGCGTTGAACACCAGCGGAGACGAATCCGCACTCACCTTCGCATTCACCTCGGCAGTCAACAACTGTCGGTCGCACCAACGAACAGAAAACAGACTTTCATTCCTCTCAGAAAGTAATGTCTGTAGTGCGATTACCACGTCATTCACACTCTCCACGTACTGCAACGCCTCCAACGCCTTCCGTACTCGATCTGGCAGAAACGCATGCACGGTTACGCCGCGTAGACACCCGATAAGGCGGCCGCACGGCGCTGTAGGAATTCCTCTGGCGTAGTTACACAAGATGGTCATGGCCAGGACTAAGATTCTTTCCGATTCACCGGACAGCACGCGATCCATTGCATTGAGACTGAAAGCACTGTTTATTAAATTGAAGCGGCGACTCACCTGTCCCGACAAGAGCTGGACCATGTACTCCAGTAGCCGCTGAACTTGGCAGATCCCTTTGAAAGGTGGCACTCGGGAGGCGCTAGCTTCAATGATACCCATCAAGTTAGGGAACCTATCTGTGCCGTATAGTGCATCCCAGAAGTCGATCAGGTTAAGGTAGCTCTCGGGAAGGCACACGGGGTACCCGTGGTCGTTTATCAGACGAGCAAAGAGCGTCAGGCAGGCGATCATCTGGCGTTCAAAGATGGTGCTGACGTTAGCCAGAGAAGGCATGGGAATGGAAGACCTCCATGCGATTAAACTAACGAATCTTCGAATAAAGAAGAACGCAGAGTTCATAACATCGCCATAGACGTGAAGTACACGCCTGCCTTCTTCCAAAAGTCGGAATAAACTGCGGAATCCTCCATCTTGCTTGTCTGGGAGCATCCCCTCACAAAACCCATTTCTTGCTCCAAAGGCTTTTTCTTCCACAGTCAGTAGCAAGGAAACCTTACCGGCGTGCCCAGCCAGTTGAAGGATCCGAGAAACTTCCATAAATCTGTCAGAGTTCTGCCATCGGTGAATGTCCTTTGTGTTCTTCCATAAGAATTCCGCGTAGCTCGACAACCGTTCTCTGATCGCGCCGTTCTTGCGAAGAACGCGGACGTACTCTTTGCAAAGAAAAGAAACATGCTGGCCCATTTTGGGGAAGAGCAGATCGTAAAGCTGTCGACACGCTCGAAACACCCGTACATCATTAGTTAGCAGTGTTTGTGAAATCTGCCTTTGAGAATCAAAGCGACCGATGGCGTCAACGAACGATTGCACAAGGGCGGCTACATGCATTTGATGACACAAGGCGTCGAAGAGCTCTTGAAACACCTCCTCTGTGAACGGAACATGATCAAGCTTACAATGTCCTAAAGTGCAACTTAAACCCACGAGAGGCCTTCGACAGATGCGTTGACAACTTGCATTCGATTCTACGCTTCGGCAAATATTCTGTGCTAACTTAGAAGCCAAGTCGCACAGGTAGCTGGAAATCCGCCACCGGGCTGTTTCCACGTTAAGAACCACCTTGTCGACTTTGACTTCAGCTTGGCTGTAAGGTAGGCACGAGACGAACAGACCACCACTCTTGACGAACGCGCATCTAACATCTGATTTATCTCCCTTGAAAACACCGAAATACGACTCGCACATCTCGACTCGCTGAAGTTCAGCCACGCTGTTTTGAGGCTTGTTCAGTGCCATAATAAGGTTGAACAATCTATCCAGACCTCTAAGAAATACAGTGGGGAAATCACAGACTTCACCACGTGAGATATCCTCCTGTAATATAGCAAAGAGTGCTAGACACGCGTCGACTTCACCACAAATATTGTTCGCAGAGTGAAACAGTTCTCGAGCACTTTCCGCGTCTTCTTCATCATCGTTTAACCTCGCCAGAACCAGTAGGCATTGTGCTTGACCGTTCTCGTCATTGCAATCTTCAAACAGTTCCATAGCTCGTTCCACTGGGCCTTCGATTAACTCGCGATGTTCCTCAACGGAAACCTGCGTCAGTTGAACGCAGCGAGCAGCAGAGAGAAAGCACTCGGCCACAAAGCTCTTACTCTGCACAAACTTGGCGGCCTCAATAAATCTGCCATTCTTCCTCAAGAGATTTCCAGCATCGTTGTACCTGCCTTCCGCTATCAAAGCCTCCAAAGCTTCTTGAACGCATCCGTGATTCTCCAGAAAAAGAATTCGATCGCTAGCTGATGGTAGTCGTTCGAGAACTGAGACCATTTCATCGAGACGGCCGCAGCTAAGAAATCAAAGTAACAAACGGAATGTACGTAAGTCGTGATTGAATGAATTCTTACGTTCAGTTTTTGACTATCCACAATAAATACAGAAAAACCATGCAGAACAAGTTCGCAAAGCTTGGAAAAAATATTGATAAACCGCACTCTGTTTCAGTCGCGAACTGCGGCCTTCTTCAGTTGGAGTGAAAGTACGCCCACGGCGTCCTAGACACATTTTCTTTCACAAGATGAAAGTCGCACCACGCGAAATTAAGAAATTAAGAACACTAATGGGAACTTGCACAATGCAATTTACCAACGAGTTTCACTACCACAACATCGAAATAGTCATATTTGGCGCTTCAAAGGAAGGGAACAATTTTGAACAAAACCAATCAAAACTCGACCCAAATTTATGAACCTGGTGCCAAGGACGGGAAAAATACGTCTAAGCTATGTGGAGTTTTGCTCCTGGTATGTAGAACAAAATGACCTCGACTTGTTGGCTTGACCAATCAACACACATTTTCTAACTCACTGTAGCATTTCCACTGATAGAGTGACATTTACTATAGCCCCACCTGTAGTGCTCCTCCGCCAGCTGGTGGCACAGTCGCTCCACAGTCCGAGACTCTTTAGGTGAACGGATTCCTCCTCCCTTGCTGGCTCCAGTGCCAACCAGACTCTTGTAACGTTGTAAGGTGTCAATAGCCTCCTTGTACAGGTTGCCTTGACACAGCACCTCCACCGCCTGGTGATAATCATTGATCATCTCGTAACACTCGCTGGCTTCCAAGTACTGGCGCTCTTTTCTCAACTGCTTGGCCGCGTCTTCAAACTGTTGGAAACAAGAAACACTAAATTATGAGTTGATTGACGGTTTTGAACATGTGAGCTGAACGATGGGTTAGAGGGAATATGTGTATTTTACACACCATAAGGGAAGAAGTCTGATAAACATTTCAAAGTAGTAAGAAGTAGGAATAATGAATTGGGAAAAGGGGAAGTTATAATAAACACAGTCATGAGATATAATAATTAACAATTAGACCCGTAGCCC
>Ga0126338_10002773_pt1 | contig 12142 bp, 5 predicted proteins | sample OrbCmetagenome_2_FD_92529 | JGI IMG/M metagenome (GOLD analysis project Ga0126338, IMG submission 92529) | Coral microbial communities from Petempiche,Puerto Morelos, Mexico - Orbicella C C metagenome | ecosystem: Host-associated > Invertebrates > Cnidaria > Coral | place: Petempiche,Puerto... | reverse complement strand
GAGGCAGTAAACTAAGACCCCGTCGACACTACAGTTTTCTACACAAGAGTTTTCAAGAATGCTTCGCGGCAATCTATCTGTGTAGTCAGCTTCTCAATAAAGAAATCAGTGTCGACGAGTTAGTTGCTGAGAGAAGGTTCTTTGATGAGTTGAGAGAGGTGATTCCATTTGTATTTGGCATGGTAACAGAACGAGACCAAGAAACAGCAATAGCCCTTATCAAGACCGCAACTACAAAACTCGACCAGGAGGTCAAAACAGGTGGTGATGGTGATGGTGATGGTGATGGTATTTTGTTCGTTCTACTGGAGTGCATTAAAGAATGCAGTAAGGACCAAGGCAAGCTCCTAACTGAAATGGCAGATGTTTTTGGTTCGGTTCTTAAACTTGAGACGCCTTCTCTAGCTTCCCTGGCTGTGTCGCTTAAGCAATGGAAGGAAGACAAAGACAAAATTAAGGAAGGTATGTTGAATGTAAAATTCAGCGAATGGAGGAATCGTCTAAACTTTAAGGTATTAAAACTGACACCCTAGCCATTATGTGATTAGAAATGTAGTTCGAAATCGCAAGCTCTTGTACTTTTTATGTACATTGTAAGACCTGGGTCGCGCCTGCTAAAGCATACATGTCGCGTGCGTTGAATAGAGATGTTATCTCACCGTATTCTCTCCTGATTTTATCTCGTTCATCGAGAACTTCTTTAATTGTTTCTTTTTTTTGTGCCAACTTTCACTTCAGATTTTGTGCCTTGCTAACAAGTTCTGCTTCCCGGTTCTGCTTTAACATCTCTTTGGTCATTTACTCTTTGATTCGAGATGTTCATTGTGAAAGTTCCTATCTTCATTTTTGCTAATTCCCACAGAGACCTTTGTCGGCAACATCTTGATATGGATTTTAATCGAGATCTTTTGTGAGTTATTTACCAAATGTCTTTATTTCAACTTTAGTACCTCCAGAGATTGTTGTAAGAGGACGTTTGGCTTTGGAAGCCTACAACAAGGCCCTAGCTGAAGGAACAACTTTTGACAGAAGGGTGCCAGTCATGGTGATTGGACGGGACCGGTCAGGAAAGACCAGTTTAAAGAAGTCACTCAGGGGAGAGCTTTTCAACCCAAATGAAGAGAGCACTGTAGGGATAGATGTTGATCCTTCTCATTTCGAATTGTCAACTGAGATTTGGACGATACCAGAAAAGGACCAAGAAACAAATTCGGGGACGTCTATTTCCTATGAGCACCATGTAGCACGGGCAGCAGTTGAACATATGAAACAGACAAGAAGAGTTCCTGTTCCTGAGGAAAAGCCTCCTGAAGAAAAGCCTCCTGAGGAAAAGCCTCCTGAGGAAAAGCCTCCTGAGGAAAAGCCTCCTGAGGAAAAGCCTCCCGAGGCTATGCCATCTGAAAACGTTCCCGCAATTGAAACAGTCTCAGCAAGTGCGAGCATAAGTACCCAGGACCCTGCTGAAGTTGGTACAGTGTCTTCCCTTAAGACTAGTATCCAAGAGAATAGATCTGATAGGACCTCAAATGATCCAAATGAATTACCAATTCAGACATCCAGACATGCAGAAAATGAAGATAGAAAACCACACATACCAAATGATGTACAAACTGAGATGATAAAGTTCCTGGAAAATAACAGTGAAGTGGGAGACGAAGAAGTACATGCTGTTTTGTGGGACTTTGCTGGACAATCAGTTTACTATGCAACACACCCAATTTTTCTTACTCCAAGAGCAATCTATCTTCTGACATATGACCTCAGCCAAGATCCCCGTGAAAAAGCTCAACCTGTTCCGAAGCAAGGACTTTTCAAGAAATTCGCAGACAGTTGTGGGTTGGAAGTCAATTCAGATTATTTAGATTTTTGGATGTCTTCTGTTGCTTCTCTAGCGAGTCAAGAAGAAACTGATCAAGTAATTTCTGAATCTGAGGTGTTGTCAGATAAACTTCCGGCAGTTTTCTTAGTGTGCACTCATGCTGACACACCTTACGACAGCCTGCGTGGTCCAAAAACACTGGCCAATGAGTTGTATGGGTCTCTGCGTAACAAACCATACAAAATGCACTTGCGTAACTTGTTCGTTGTGGATAACACGAAGTCAGGTCATGGATCGGAGTGTCCAGGAGTTAAGCACTTGCGTGAAGAATTGAAGACCATAGCTAAACAGCTGCCACAAATGAAAGAACCCATTCCAATCAAGTGGTTGAATTATGATAGGAAACTTCAAGCAAAGAGAAAACTGGGTGAGAAATGGATAGATCTCCAGGAAGCAAAAAGAACTGCATCTGAAGAATGCAATATTGTTGATGACAAAGATTTCCGAACGGTACTTAACTTTTTGCATGACAAGAGAATTCTGATCCACTTCAGTGACCCTCCAGAGTTGGATAAATTGGTGGTCTTAGATCCTCAGTGGTTGGTTGACGTGTTTAAAAAGGTGATAACCATCCCGCCTTATGATTCTAAAGAAAGAGAATTTGAAGAACTTTGGTGCAAGCTTCAGAGAGAAGGGATTCTGGAAGAAAACCTTTTACACCATGTTTGGAGGACGCTTTCGTTTGACGAAGAAACTACTAAGAATCTTCTTGAAATCATGGAGAAATTCAGCTTGCTTTGTTCGTGGCCTTCATCTGATGCTTCTCAGTGTAGAAAGCAGTACCTGATACCATCGATGTTGACGACGTATCCTACAGAGGTTATCATGAGGTTGGTAGAGGCTGCATCCGCACAAATTCCCCCTCTTTTTGTTAAATTTGAATCTGGTCTAGTTCCGGCTGGCTTGTTTCCCCGACTGGTGCTGCAGTTCTTACAGTGGGGCAAAGAAAACAGTTTGAACCCAGTGAAACCTTTACTGTATCACAATTTTGCCAGATGTTTCATCTCCGAAGATACAAGCCAGTCTGTTGTTCTTCTGTGCCTTTCATCTTCCATTAAAGTTGTCGTTCATAGAGGGAATGGCATTCAGGAGTCAGGAGCAGAGTGTTTACAGTCAATGACGAGTTTGTCTTTAGATGTCAGCCATGATAAATTCGATGTGACCTTTGTTGGTTCAGTGTGTAGGCAGCTGGAATTGATACTTGAGTCCATGCGCAAGGAATTTTTTTGGCTAAAGAATATGAGATACGAATTAAGTTTCATCTGTCCAGTGTGTTGTCAAGGAGGCGTTGATGGCTACTGTGACACGCATTGGGTAGAAGGTTGCAAGAAGGAAGAATGTTTCCACTTCTTGTCACTGTCTCAGTTGTGCAATTCCAAGAAGGCCATCGACTGCAACAAATCCGCTGGTGCACCGATTACCAGAGTTGACATAAGGCAGTTTGCACCATGGTTTGCATCTCCAGGATATCAGGTAAATAACCCTTAACATTTTGTTTCACTTCATTTTAAGATTCTACATCAGTAAAGGTGTTACTAAATGTTTACTTTTAAGACAATTTTGTTTTTTGTTACTTTTTGTTTAGATTCTTCGCTTTTCGATTTCAATAATTTCAATTCAATCAATTTAATCTTTCTGTCTTGTTTATCTTCCTCGTTCAGTTGACGGTGGATGAACATATTGAGGAAAGTTTGGCCAATTTGGAAGGTAACCTAGCTTGATCGTCAGGTTTTTTGCCATTAACACGGCAGAACGGGTTGGTTTGGGCAAATGATACGCACAAATCCCGGGATAAAATCTGTCTGAACCCCTTTGTTAGAATCTCTCAACCTCTCTATCGACTTTTAGCATAACACTTAACTTGTACGATTCGTGTGTAGATACTTAACGTTTTCATATTTAATATAATGATGTAAACTTTTATATATATATTTTAAAATACTTAGTTGTAATTATTATAGGGAAGAACAAAAGTGCAATGTATTGTAATTTTTGATCAAAGTTACCGTGGTTAACTAAAGTTTTCTATCATTGTCCAATCCAAAGACCAGTTAGTATAAACGGTTTTTAATTTGTTTAAAATTCGTTTAAATATGCTAGTAATGCATCGATATGTTCTTTTAGAAAGGTTTCTTGATTCCAAAGCTTTTGTGACCAAAATACAATTATGTTGTCCTTTTCTCCCATTCAATCATTTCTAACTGTGGTTAATTTGATACTTGAAACCAGCTATTATTTTTCCCACAGACTTTCATGTGAGAGACGCAGTTGTAAGCGACATCCATGTTATGGATGAGCTTGCTAGTCTACTGGACCAACCATTCTGTCATGGTAACCAAGACGTACGTTCCACCCAGTATTGGTTACATCTCGCTGAAGAATTTAAAGTTTCCGAAGAGATTGTGATCAGGTGCCAACTCAATCCTGAGAATAGCCCCAGTAAAAACATGTTGGAATTCCAAGAAGGGCGCGACCCTTACTTCTCAGTGCAAACGTTCAAAGATGCCCTCAGGGACATAGCAAGAAATGATCTTGTGAAGATGTTGGAACAGTGTAGTTTGGCTGGTGAGTTTTCATATTTTCCCTCTGATAACATTGCATATTTTAAGAAATGTGTTCCACTGTATGATAATCTACCTGAATTCAGACGCAGAGAAATTACGCTTTAAGACTGAGGCTATTCAAAACACTTGGGAAACATGATACAACATTTTTTGGAAACGTCCTTGTTATGCGTCAGTTTGAAATTGTAAGATAAGATAAGATAAAATTTTATTGTACACTCCTTAAAAGGTTTTTCAGTGAACAATATAATACATGAGGTAAGATTGTCTCACAGCATTTGCTTCACTTATGGTGTGGTTGAAGTTAGAGCTTACCCTTTGGTTAATTCAAGCTTGTGAGATGACCTTTGGAGCAGCGATATGGTAGCTTCGGAAGCATAGGCAGTAGTTAGGAGTAAAATATGTTTTTATTTGTGCGATTTGTAACAGCATTAGTAGCTGCAGAAGCGCCAGTAGGAGAAGGAAAAGGAGGTGGTGGAGGAGGCGTAATATATTCTATTCTTATTTTTTTTACTTTGTCTTATTCCCTTTTTACAGCGAGACAATATCGCATATGAGACGTCAATTCAAATGTTTCCTTAAAATTTGCTTTTATGTCCTTTGCCATAAAGCTCTGAAATTCAGACTTAAACCAAGACGGTCTGCTTGATTAATTTTGTTTTATGACTCGAAAACTACAGGTCACACAAACTCACTCTGTTCACATCACTAATTATTTCAAAATATTGAAAGTACAGGAGTCGTATGAGAATTCAACTGAAAAATTGTAATATGTAGAATATATGAAGTATATAGATAAGAACTCTGTTCCACAAGACAGCCCAAGGTGCTTTAATTTAGTCTTGCAGTGGTGAATACTGGTATTTTAATTTTACAGGTACTGCAACAGTAAGAGACCTTCGGGCTGACCACGCAGAAACCTTTGAGAGCATTTGTCTACGGCTGGACCAACACAGGAACTGGCAAGCTCTAGGTCAAACGCTTGACATTCCACATGAGACGCTGCAACAAATTAGCACATCCTCCAGCTGTACGAAAACTGTCCTCAACATTATTGAAAAAAGGAAACCTGGGCTGACTGTAAAGGAAATTAAAACCGCCTTGGAAGTTATGCAAAGACAAGATGTTTGCGTCGTAGTAAACGAGCTTTCAGGTAGAATTTCATTTTTAATTTAGCTTACTGTTGAGCTTTGTAAAATGTGTGAATGTCTAGTTATTTAGTCTGTAGGATGTCTCTGCCTTACGTTTTACCGACTAGAGAAGTAGTCAACTTTGGGATCAAAACAGCATAAAAATAGTCAGACAACGACAATACGTCTGTGGTTATCCGCCTTATTGGTCTGTTCGTTAGCAGTTGCGATTGGTTTTGTCTGTTGACACAACTAAGAATACAATTAAGACCTACTTTTCATGCACATTTTATTCTGGTGATTGTATAGGTCTTGCCAAGACATCATTATTTTGTCATTTGTTGTCTAAATATCCTGATACAGAACATGCTTGGATTCTTTGATCCTCTGTTAACCAACTGAGTCAACTGCAAAGCCAGACGGAGTAGTTGAAGGGTAATTGTGGTAATAAGGTCCACGAAGCACTTGTATTACCAGAGCTGGATATTAGAGAATTAACTCTGCCTCGTCGAGGTCGAGCCTTCAAGCAGGCTGACCACCGGACCTCACGCGTGGGTTGGCTAAGTTCAAAGGAATTGTTGTTTGTCTCTTATCGCCCCATTTATTTATTTATTTATTTATTTATTTATTTAACTTTATTTATACACGGGTAAAACATATCAGGACTTGAAGAAAATACTAAAATTCCATTAATTACATTGTTAAGATACTAATCTACTAAGCTAATAACAATAAAAATAAAACCAATAACAAAGTGCCTGCTCTCCATGAATGCCGTGTAATTAATTAACTTATTCATTGTCAAAAAGGAAACCCCTGCAGCCGGATTTAAAACTAGCAAGGGTTTGTGGTTGCCGTAGATTGGTAGGTAAGCTGTTCCACAGCACCGCACCACTACTGCTGAAACTGTTTTTTAGAACATTGGTGCGGGTTAGTGGAGTATCTAGTTTTCCCTCACAAGCCCTAAGAGAATAGGTAGGTATTGCACTCCGATTGATTTCAGATAATCAGGGACGAGACCATTAAGAGATTTATAGACAATAGTGGTTGCTTTTAATACTCGTTGAAGATTAAGTTTTTGCCAGCCAAGTCTAACAAAGAGATCATCCGCATTGGCATCATGTGAAGAAGAAGTCAAAATACGCGCAGCGCGATTCTGTACGTAGTTTTTGTAGTTTAATGGAAAGAGATTGCAATTCCCCCGTACGACACTACAGTAATCGAAATGAGGTTGAACTAAAGCATTATAGATGCATAGGAGCGTTTCAAAAGGAACAAAACACCTGCTTCGCTTCAAGATGCCAATGCAGGTGGCAATTTTTTGGAAAAGGGGTTAACGGTCAGAGGAAAGTTCCTTGAAGAGCAAGCCATTTGTGAGTCATTATGTTTACTGCTTTAATACAAATGTTTTCTTTTCTTTGTTTCTTTTCGTAGAGGATAGTACAATTACCTCTCTCCTTGAGGACTTAGACCTTTTGGATACCGTAGCCATCTTTTTAGACAAAGAAACACCAGGTTTGAAAAACTGGCTACATTTTGCCCGGAAGTTTGCTATCTCTAGGAAGGAATGCGATGAATTGAAGCCGAAAGGGATTCCAAGCCCAACCAAAAAGCTCATGGAATACATCGTTCAAAATAATCCAGACCTTACGTTGAAGCAGCTAATCCAAACCCTGAAAAAGATGAAACGACTTGATGTTGTGAATGCCTTAAAGAAAAAAATTCTTCGGCGGTAAGAATTATTTAGGATATGTAGAAAAATGATGAAATATAAAATTGGCAACAGTTACATCTAATGGACCTTTCCTGCATTATTATGGGATGCTAAGGGGACAAATACATACTAATTTGCCCCCTAAGCATCCGATAATAGTTATTTGAAACAGTAGAATTCAAAATGGCCACCGTATCGGAGAAGAGATCCATTGACGTCGTTTTTGATGAATCATTTTATCGATTTAATGGCTTAAAAACCTGAAAACCACCAACAGTCGTGTTTGTACGACGGTTTTATACTCCGTTTTTCAGTAACTTCTATCCCGGAAGGATTTACCTCTGGTTTAGGTTATGTCTGCTCTCTATGGAAAAGCGTTTAACTCTCCCGGGATTTACCTGAACTGATCTCTTTCCACGCAAAACTGAGTAATACATGTTTATGTTTATTGAACTACATCGACGGTGTTGGGCTGATTACTGTATCTTTATTGACTTTCACACGGTAGCTTTAAATTGTCCGCCACTTCGTGTGTGTAGAATTACTGTTTTTGCCATTATACTTCTCAACCATTAATCTGCTTCATTGCCTTAAAAAAACGGATTAACACTACTTTTTCTGTAAAGCGAAAAGACCTTTGGTTCTGTAAGTCAAACTGCACGTCATTATTCTTGCAGTTAAACAAACACGCCAGAGTGACTGAATAGGTTAATTTGTCTGGCTGACATGAGGTTTCTGGAATGATTGAAAAGTTTTGGCATCCATGGCTTTTTAGTCTGATGTACCAAAGAATTGTGCATTACACCTCAGCCTATGTTTCTTCTTTGATAATTTTCCTTTTTGCTTGTATTTTGAAGAACCTGCAGCCGCTAAGGAAGATGTTGATGAGAGTCATTGAATACCTCACCCAAAGTGTTCAAGAATACCTCAGCCCAGGAAACAAGAAACCTCTACAGAACTAGTAAAGAAAAGACCGAAGATTACCAGGCGGAGTCCTGAGTGAAAGGCTGCTGACTGAATAACAAAAGTATCCACAGAAAGATTCGCCTATGCCTCATTCAATTAAAAGGGTTAGGTTGCGCTTGGTTTGGTGTACATGGCAACCACAAAACCACAGGCTAAAAGGTTTAGATTCACGTGTACGCCACGCTGGGATGAGTGTAATCTATTTATTTATTTATTTTTTTATTTTTGTTTTTTTGCTTTCTATTGTTTGAATCAAATACATACGCTCAGGTTTCAATCGATTATAACACAAATTTGAAGGTATGTAACAGGAACGCCTGGAATATCATGACATAACCTTGAATAATTATGAAAAGTAGTAAAGTTTCATAGGAGCAGTTGTGCCGCGTTGCAGTCTTTCAACTTTAAACTGCATTTTTTTAAATTGTATTTTATCACATTTTTATCATAGTAGTTAGATTGTTTGTATTAAGTAGGGACGTCCTCGATAGTGAGATTATTTTTGACACGCTGTATGCATTTTGACCTATTTTACATGAGTTCAGTAGCTAGGCTAGCGCCAATGGAGGCTTAACGTTTAAGCTATTTTAAAATCAGGGATACGTTGTATCTCCTGTAGAAGACAAAGCTATCTGTTTGCTCTATTAGTAGTATTTAAATGCATCGTTTATCCTTGAGAAAAGAAACAGTCGTCCTCAAAACGATTTTCTTCAGAGGAAAAACAAAAAAAAACAAAAAACCTGCGTAAGGGTTGTGTTATGGCCGGAAAAACACATTATATTGTATAATTTTTTGAATTGCTTCATAGGGGTGTTTACCATGGGAGCAGCGTATAAATTAATGTGGACGAACACTCGTTGCTATCAAGTAAAATTAAGACATTTATGACATTTAGCCCCACGGTTTTCAGCGGAAACCTCAAACGGCAAACCGCTAGAAGTCACGTGACCAAGCGCTGCGGTCACCTTTGGAGTTCTTAACGCGTTTTTTTAACACCGAGAAGAAAAAAGGTTTCCACGTAAGTGATTTACCTGAAAGAAAGTTATGTAAAGCAGTCTTCTTAGTGCATGTTTAAATGAAATTCTTAGCAAACGAGTGAAAATAGGTCTCTTGGTTGCCATTTGAAAATGAAACACGGTTGTTGTCCGGAAATTCAATATGGCGGCCTCTTCAAATGAGATAATTCTTTCATGTTTTTGTAACTAAACCGGAAGGGGCCATAAACTTTAAACGGGCTCCTGCAAACGCCTGACCTGTAACTGCCGTTTGCGGTTTGTCGTTAACGCGAAAACCCTTAATAATACCAGAATTCTTACGGAAATTCCAGTAAGGAGCAATACTAGTTTTCAATTGTAGAATTGTAAAAAAATGAATAGCCAGTCAACTATAAACTGAGTGAAATTTATTATATAAACACTAGTGAAATACCAGGATTTCTCCTTTTGCTAAAAAATCATACCTTCATCACGCGCAGTGAAGATACTATTTTTATCGTTCACGTGTGAGGATATTGGTGTCGCCATGGTTGCTAACATGATAATCGCTTAAACTGAACCTAGATGTGTTGCTGTGTGATCGAAGCATCATCGGATCTTCCTCGGATATCTTCGGTTACCTTCTGAAATCTTCGGTAATCTTCTGAAATTTTCGGAAAATTTTCGGAAACGTTTGTCTGGCCATCGGACACCTTTAGGAGAATCTTCGGAAATCTTCGGAAAGTTTTCGGAAATCTTCGAAAAATCGAAAAAAAATTCGTCATTAGCATGTTTATATGATAAACAGAATATTACGTGCCCGCTTGTGGATGCGAATTTTATCTTCTCGTGTTCAACTCGATATCTCACGAGTGAGCGCCGCGGAAAATCGAGTTGAACACTCGAAGATAAAATTCGTATCCAAGCGCGGGCATGTAATATCCTCTATATATACATGAAGTAGATTCTTAGTAGAAAATATCTGACTGAATTTGTAAACTTTGGACAGCCTTCCACCATTTCTAATTTTTTTCTTTCCTTTATTGAATATTTTATGAAAGGATGTTAATAAAAGTCGCTCATTTAAGTAATTTGGCTAATTTTTTGTAGGAAAGCTGTCTCTTCCTCTAAATTATTTCTGTCTTTTTGTTAGCGTTGAAGAAGTTTCATAATTTCTGAATAATGCCTGCATTAGGCCTTTTTCAAATTGCTTACAGCAAAATAAGGCGATGGGAGACTGACCTGCTCGTGAACATGGTGGTAAGGCGCACGCTAGCGTCCTATCAGCGCAGCAGAACTCAATGTCTTCGGAGACGCAAATGGGTGTGATAACGCCGCAGCAGTTTACGCCTTTATTTATCAAGATTCTTGATAAACATATGGCATGGTGATTGTCAAAAAGCCGTGAAGACTCAAAAATCCCTGGAGAAGAACTGCAGGAAAAGAACGGACGTAAACTCCTCTCTGTTGGAGTGAGTCTCAAAAGAAGCCATAGGACTGGACAAGCTGGAGGAATACTGTGCAGGCTTTATGCGTGACATGGCGCGAAAAGGACAGGTGATGATGACCGCCGAACCACGTCTTGCCAAACAGCGTTTGACAAAACCAAGCCGGTGACTCGAACTGTTTGTAGGACACATGGCTGTAAGGTATAGTCTGAACACTAGCCAAGTAGCCCATCAGGCCGGAGCTTATCCCGGTTTCTGTAGCACGAAACGGCTAGAATGGTTCTACTCCCCTTGGATGAGACGCTAGTCCATCGCAGGGTTACCCCAGCATTAAATTCGTGGGTACCCATTTATATACCTGGGTGGTGAGAGGCACTGCGAGAGCGAAGTGTCTCGACCAAGAACACAACGCAATGCCCCGGTCAGGATTCGAACCCGAAGACGAGTGCACTAACCATAAGACCACCGCATACGCGTGACATGGCGCGAAAAGGAAATGATGACCACAAGAGCGCGTCTTGCGCGCGAGGAAAATCAAGGAACATACGATTGATGAGTGGAGACATGTACCTTCTCATCAGAATACTGCTTATCTCAGCAGACGTGGAGGTTCCGTAACCGATGCAGCATTTTGGTGGAGTAGACCCAAGTGGCTACTGCTACAATGCGTGGCGGCCAAACCCTGTGACTACAAACAGTAGAGAATGCGAAGGCGAGTCCAAAATAGTAAGAGAAGTGATAACGGCAGCTACAGTGCACTGGCAACCAGATGAATATGACCATTGACTTGAACGGCATGATCTACCAAAGGCCCGTCGAGTCTGCGCCTGGATCGCATGGTTTATACATAATTCCCGTCAAGTGCTGTGGAAACGCTGGACTTGTGAGTACGCCACAACTGTATGGGAGTCTGCTGGTCAAAAACCCTGAGGATCGGTGATGTAGTCAACATGTGTGAAGACGAAAGCAATCGTGGCTGATAGGGATGGCACATGCATCTGTTCAGTGGTCGTGATGGAGTCGTGCGTTCAATGAAACCCTGTGCGTGGAAATCTTTCTTTGAGAGACCCGTCCAGCTCATCTGCCACTGAAGCTATCGTGCAACAGTCACACAAGAACTCAACAGTCATCAGATCTGAACCGGGACGCACCACCTCCTCGACCGAGATGAGACGCGCGTCGAAGTTGCTGGGTAACTGCTCATCCAGGATGCTATGCGAGATGAGGAGAGGTAGGAATTTAATTTATGCTCATGGAAATAAATTTAGCGGAGAACTTTTATTATAGCAATACCAAGTGTCTTTTTTCAGGTTATCGTTTGATATTGTGACTAAGTGTTCTAAACGACATCAGTTTCTTGCAGAAATCACGTGGGGGAGGGTGTCGGGACTGGACAAAGGACCTCGTTTACGTTTAAGAGCGTGACATCCCAGTGATTGTCTTGTCAAGAAACTTTTGATTTTTTTT
>Ga0126338_10002772_pt1 | contig 12145 bp, 8 predicted proteins | sample OrbCmetagenome_2_FD_92529 | JGI IMG/M metagenome (GOLD analysis project Ga0126338, IMG submission 92529) | Coral microbial communities from Petempiche,Puerto Morelos, Mexico - Orbicella C C metagenome | ecosystem: Host-associated > Invertebrates > Cnidaria > Coral | place: Petempiche,Puerto... | reverse complement strand
ATTGATTGATTGATTGATTGATTGATAGCCATATGAAATAACCCGACTTCCTCGCTTAAAACGTGAGAGTGTTAGGGTAGCTGCAAAAAAAGTGAAGGGACGATCAGGGTAACTATGATACTCGCCGGATTTTTAAAATTTTGATGTTTCACCATTTCAGCCGATCAGAATACAATCGTTTTCAGAGCTGGAATAATCGCAGGAAGTGTCGCCGTTGTTGCCATGGTAACAATGGGGATTGCAGCGTGCCTCAGAAAGAAATGGAAACAGAAACAACTTCATGCTGTCATGGCAAAAAGGTTTTTTTTTTTTGAGTTTTTATGTTGTACCTCAACTATCGAAATGTAATTGGTTAACATATGGGGAGTTGTAATGTGTTTAATTCCTCGAGTGATTCCTCGTGAGATTAATCAGCATAAGAATATATAAAGGCTGTCTCGTATGTTGTAAAGGTACATTTAGCACTGGCGACTTTTCATATTTGTGTATACTCACTTTCCTCGCTTATTGTAATTAACAACGGGAATCTATGAACGGGAAATCTCCCACAATACCCAATTACGATCCGAACCACATACATCACTGCTGCAGTGGTCACGTCTAGTAATTAATTCAATGTTAACAGTGTTAAAATAAACTGTTAGCAAGCAAAGCCTCTACACATATATCTGGTGAAGAACTATGGCCAGCTTACGAAAGTCACAAGGAAATGATAATCATTTCAATATTATTTATTTTATTTTGTCTAGGTCCAAGTCTGACATCGTTCCCTTACTGCAATGGGAGGTTATTCCGGAGCGGGTAACATTTATGGAGGAGCTGGGTAGAGGGGCTTTTGGCAAGGTTTACAAAGGAGTCTTCAGGGAATTTCCAAGCGCTGAAGTATTTTTCAAGCCCAGAGAGGAAAGAGTGGAGGTCAAAGAGGAAAGAGTTGTTGCTGTCAAAGTGTTACTTGGTGAGCAAAGACATAATATATAAATAAATTGATGTTATGCGCGTCTAGCCATCTTACAGATGTTTGGGAGAGCTCCAGTATGGTAGCTGATCAGAAATTATAATTAGTGGTCTAATTTTCCAAAAATAGCTTTAAACCAAAGACAGCACCCTTAATGTCCTTGTTTTGGACTTTTCGCATTTTAATTCCACCCTTTTTATCCATATGATATCTTTTGTAATGCGTTTGTCAGTTGATTTACTTGATTGTTGTTTCGATTTCTATCAGAAGCAGCGGGTGAGGAGGGCAAACAGCAGTTTTTACAGGAAATTGATCTCATGAAGCAAATTGGTTTTCACCGAAATGTTCTGAGCATGCTCGGCTACTGGGTCAGATCTGAACCCATCCTGCTGATCTTGGAATATGTTCCACACGGGGATCTCCTTCAATGGCTTAGAAAGAAACGACAGGTTAGAAACTACAAAATTGTAGCAAAAGCTCTTATTTTATAAGTCTACTTTGTACGAAAACTGTCGATATAGTGACTCGCTCCAAGCTAAGCGCGCTTGATTGGTTGATTAAAACGTGCTAAAAAAAGATTAGTAGTGAAGAGTCTTTTACACTAACTTATCTTTTGTGATATTGATGTTTTCAAACTCTACCCGAATTCCGCAGAATTTCTACTCAAAAATCTTGAAAACGGTTATACGCTGTAAGAGGAACATCGTGAGTGCCCTTTCCGCGTGATCACGTGATGCAAATGACGTCAGCGTTTCGCGAGTTCCGTTTTCGCTGTCTTAAGGTATTGACTTACGTTTCTGCACAGCATTCTTGTATTATTTTAAAAATGCCGGATTTGCTGATCTGTGGCCATTCATTATTAATACCAGATTAGGTAAAAAGGTAAGCCTGTATATGAGCCAAGAGGCTCATCAGGCCGGAGCTTATCCCGGTTTCTGAAGCATGAACCGACTAGGAATGTTTCTACTCACCCTGGATGGGATGCTAGTCCATCGCAGGGTTACCCCCAGCATTAAATTTGCCGGTTCCCACTTATACACATGGGTGGAGAGAGGCACTGTGAGAGTAATGTGTCTTGCTCATGAACACAACACAATGTCCCCGGTCAGAGCTCTAACCCATGAGGCCACCGCGCCTCCAATACCAGATTAGACTACAAGCGAATTGAATTGAACAGTAGTGCAAGTAGCTAATCTTGTTTTAAACTTATACTTAGCAGAAAACGAACGGAAGTGTCCTTTTCATGTTTTCATACCAGCTTATTTCATCTCAGGAACACGTCCAGTACCAAACAAAACCGTCGACTTTTGAACGAACTTATCAAGGATTGACAAAAGTGGTCGATGAAAGCTTCCAAAGTGTGCCATCACAGGCGCTGCCCATGACCGAACATGATCATGTCACGCAAAGAGAGGAAGCCCCTCCATCAGAGGCTAACGAAAAGATGGAAGAGAACAATAGTAAATGTGCGAGTTCATGCAACGTGGAAAATGCACGCATGAAGATTAACATCCCGTCCCAGAATAACATTAACGATGAAGATGACCTTTCTGCAAAGGACCTTCTTTGCTTGGCGTGGCAGATAGCTCAAGGAATGGTAAGTAGAAACCGGAATTCACCTGAAAATCTAAAACAAAATGTTTCTTTCTAAGAGACATCTACTGGTTGATACAGTGGGACCTTTCTTAGGAAACATCTTAGGGTGCGCGACTAACCGTCAACTTGTAGCCGGGTCATGCTCTCTTTAATTACTAGATGTGACCACTGCAGCAGGTATGTATGTGGTTCGGATCATAATTGGGTGTTGTTGGAGATGCCCCATTTTTCTATGTTACAAATGAAAGGTTCTACTAACTCCCTTGCTTAAATGTCCTTCAATTTCTCTTTGCTTTGTATTTATCATAGGAATACTTGTCCAGTAAAGGATTTGTTCATCGTGATCTGGCAGCTCGTAATGTTCTTCTTGGTGAGGGTAGAGCGGTGAAGATCGCTGATTTTGGTCTGCTACGCCACACTCATGATGAAATATACAAGATAAAGTACACGAAAAAACTGCCAATCAAATGGACAGCACCTGAGGCGCTTAGCAACGGTTTATACACTTCAAAAAGTGACGTGTACGTATGTAAAGTATATAAACCTCCTCAAATCTTTCCATAAATAGGAGACAGGCTTATGGTGTCAATGAACCTTAATTAGCTATGAGTGAGCCGCCACAGTTCAGACTTACTAACCAGCTAATTTACTGGTAGTACACATGAAAAAAAAAATAATGATAAAATAAAAGTAGCTAAATTAACATCAAACAACTTGTCCTCAGCTTTATATAACTGTTCGCCGGAACCTTTTAGCTTTTCAAAGGTTTTTTTCTACCTAGGTTTTACTGCAAATGTTTTGGAGATTTGATAATCCTGTATCGTATGATTATCTGTTGGTTTTCTATTCAGGACAAGAAGAAACTGTATCAAGGAAACGTTATTGTGACACTCTCCTAAGCCATCCCAAGCTAAACTATTAACTCATAAAAACGACGAATGTAAAGCACTGATGATAAAATAATGTCTGTTTATTCTAGATGGTCTTTCGGAGTACTCCTGTGGGAACTGGCCACAATGGGTAAGATTGAGACCGAGCTAGCATGATTTTGATGAATGTCTTTGAAAATGAACTGAAAATGATTTATGTAGAGTGGTCAAAATCAAAGACAATTCTAGCTTGAGTATCAGGTCTTCCTAAGGGGGGGTGAGAGGGAAGGAGGGAGGAGGGCCTTCTTATGAGGTGGGGAGGGGGGGAAGAGAGAGTAGGACCACAGAAACTCATATCATGTATTCTTGGATTACCGTTCACATGGATTGTCTGACTATGATAATCAGTAACTGATGTCCGACTGTACAGTAAGCAAAGGGATCAACTATGTAGTACAGAAGACCCGTGTTTCTTTGTCCACATACCTACACGACTCTCAAACCCCTTCCGACGGATTCTTTCCATGCTTAGGCGTGAAAGGGAAAGGAAAAAAAAGAGTTCTGGAAACGAAGTTTGCCATCTTTAACTGAGGAGGGGGAGATGGATTATGTTGTTACAATTCATGAACTATATCTGTTGTTCTAGGCGATATTCCATATCCTGGGGTAAGCAACAAGCAACTGTACAGACTTCTTAAGACAGGATATCGCATGGATAAACCGGACATGTGTTCAGATGAGATGTAAGTAAATCGCTCAGTATACTTTGTTTTTGTCGAAATAAAACACAGCCGGATTCGTTCACTGTAATTTATGTTGCTGGGATCAAATCACGAACATTGTTTCTTCATCTGGTTAGCTCCAACAAGAGTAAACGAAGATAGTTATGTTTAAGGTGGTTCGTACAGCTCAAGTGGTTTACTGAAATATGCCCGATTAACCAGCACCGTTTGCAAGGTTCTTCATGATTGGATAAACGAAACAGTAGATAAAGAACACAAACAATGCCTCAGCCCTAAGAACAAAAGAGGTACAGATTAACATGGACGAATTAAAGTGGTACAGACCAATTGGATTGCTCGACAAGTCGCGATCGTCTTCTTGATATGACAGAATACAACGGAAACCGAAAAAAAAAAAAAGCCAAAACACTGTTTGATTTTAGTTTTAAGTACTTCGAGATCAAAAGGAGAAAACGTACAAGTAATAATAACAAAATAATAAATCTTTATAAGAGGGAGCACCCGTCACAGAGCCACTTGGTTTTAGGGAGGTCCGTTGTTAAGGAAATAATAAATAAAAAGTAAATCTGAAATATTGCAATATACAGGAAGTTTAAAATGTACACACGCTAAACTTGATCAAGCATACTTATGGAAGTAAAACTAATTAACAGAGCTTTTTTAATGTTCTAAAATAAATCATTTCTCATCAGATACGAGATAATGTTGGACTGTTGGAAGGAGGATCCTGATAAGCGACCGACATTCGAAAAACTCATTTTAATACTGGAAGAAATGATGGCAAAGGACACTCCATATTATGATTTCAATAAGCTTGCTGCGAGCGATGCTTGCTACGATGAAGCTGATTCTGAAAACAGCAATACTAACAATCGGGACTCATGGTTGTAGCTACTTGTTTGTGACTTTACTCAGAGTAAGTTCACGAGTTAAAATCCCACTTGAGTCAGTGATTGTATGCGCACTGTAGCAATTATTGTTAAGACTGATGAATTTGGAAATAGAAAGCTTTATTCTTGAGTAACATAATGAATAACCAGATAAATGACTTAAATAGACAATGGCAGGTCTTTCTTACAAATATTCAGGTATTAACAACTTGAAAAACCAGGGCAAGTCGTTGAGTAACTTGCACGACTGATGAAAATGCGTATGAAAGTCAAATAGAGCGCTAGATGCAGACGTAAGCGACAGTTCTGTTTTTGTAGAAGAGGTCACAGCTTATGCGAACTCAGTGTTAGCTCGACTTAAAAAATTCAAGTTTAATGTATTATTCTTACTTGATTGTAAAGTTTTGTTACTGCAAGTAACTTATGCAGTTAGTCACAAGCAATCAATGACTAAAATTTTATAGTCTACATATGTTGAGCTTACTGTCTCACTGACAGTAACTCGTCAAGAGTAATCATAAATCGGTATTGATAAAATAGTTTTAAATTTAGGGAACGTACAGGCCATTTACTGGATAACCTGATACTTATGATTGCCAAGAAATCGAGTGGCATGGGTTAACTGAGAACTCCAACAGATTTTGAAAGAAAGTTGTATAAGACTTGTATATAAACAACCATTTGTTATCGTATTCAAACGCATAAACCGTAATCAAATTAAAGACGATCAAGATAGGAGACTGGAGTTCATTTCCAAACTTGTTTATGCTGTTTATGTTGAAAAGCAATGTGGGATACAATCACATTGGGATCCACTGATACATAGAAATGGAACAGACTTGTACCCTATCGCTACTGTGATAGTGAGTTTTTTTAGAGAGAGAATCCGATTCAGTGGACACGAGGTGGGCTGAGGCGCGTAGGAGTCACGGAAAAGGAAGAAGGAACAAATCATCTATGACACCAACAACTTCTTTCTTCGACTTCCCTTATGATTTAGTTAGCTGTCCGAATGAAGTTTCCACGGAGAAAAATGTTGTAGGGGCAATCTGAGACAGCAATTCATGTCGAACTACCTCCAGCTGAATGCCTTTTTTGTAATTTGTAGGTGGGGATAGAATCACTGTTTTTCTGAGTGGCAGGCGTCACTTTACTAGTGTTACATCTCAATGGCAGCTTCTGTTTTAAAGCATTTTTGAACTTATCATTTCTAAAGGCGTGCACCAAAGGATTCAAACAGGAATTAATGGTTAAACAATACTGAGGAATCCAATCGCTTATTGCTCTCCTGAAATAAATGGACTGCTGCATTTGATGGCTAGAATTCACGAGCAACTTCCATGCCCCCAGCGATAGAATAGGTAAGAAAAAGAGCACTAAGTTAGTCCCTACTAAGATTGCGATTCGCTTGGCTAGAGTAGACTCTCGCTGGATTCCCATTTGCTCACTGGATTGTTTGACAACCTTGTAAATGTGAACATACAAGGGAATGGTAACCAGGTAAAGAGTTAGTGCGATAGAGCCCAGAGCAATACTGTAATGGGTTGCAATGGGAAACCTCATGTCGTAGATCATTGGTATACAAAGGTAGTTGAGCCGGTATATGTTGAAGTAAAGGGCGACAGACATAAACAATGCAGCAAAGACCCAATTAACAGCAACCGCCAGGGAAGCTAACCTCGGTGTTACTCGAATGTCAGGCTTCATGCTGAAAACTATGCAAAGGTATCGCTCCACAGTGAGTGCGACAGAGGTAATGGAGGTCGCGCATTGCCCGAGTACCCAGAGAAATCCAACTCTGGGGCAAAGACTTTCCAAAATGTTCTCAAAGTCTTGGTATCGATAGCTCACTATCATTGATGCCATTAGAACTAAAAACACGCAAATCAATGTGTCTCCCAGGGCTAAATTACACAAGAATACCATGGACACATTCTTTCGTAAGGATCTAGTCAACAGAATGTTAAAAAACACCACCATGTTCAGAACAGCTCCGAGTGTCCCTAATAACAGCTGACCTGAGACGACGCGTTGGTTTAAACGCCAACAAAGGTAAGTATTAGTAACATTGGCTTCCTTTCGTAAAATGCAATCCGTTACATTCCTGCATTCTTTGACTACAAAACGGTGCCGTGCGAGCATTGTAAGATAATCACTAAACGTGTAATGATGTATGATGCATTGTTTTGCACTTGTTGATGTGAAATATGACTTGTTGTAGATTTCGAGAGCGTCCTCGCTAACTTTTTTGATGAGCCAGCAGTCCGCGCATTCAGCGGCCCAGGACACATTCCTAATTTCCTTTAATCTTGGTAATTCGAAAAGTTGGTTTTCTTCTGGCTTCCATCCCATGTTTCCTTGTACATCAATGATGATCAAAGATCGAAGGTACATTGAGGCACCTCGGGCATTCCATGTTTGGAGATAGTTTCCTGTCAGGTCCCTGCCAAGACATAAATTCAATTTTCAAACTGGCTCATTAATAATTTATCAAGTTTAAATAAAGCAAAAACACTAATCTTGTACATTATACGAAGAGCCTTCATTCTAGTCACCAAAACAATGTACAAAAAATCTCAATTGTTCATGGTTCAAATATCTTCACTGTGGACAAAGGATGGATTTTCCATAAGAAACACAGACACCTTGTTTTACTTACAATATTTGCAGGGAATACAGGCCATTGAAAGCGTCTTTGAGAATAAACTGAATGTTGTTATACGTCAGAGACCTTTAAACAGAATCATAGAATTGTATGTTAACATTTTGCACACGCAGATCGATCGAAAAGAATGAGAAGCATACCCAGTCGCAAAATACGAATTTTGACGTTCATATTTGAGGTTTAAAAGAAAACAAGTTACCTTTCCAAAACATCGTAAAATACTTGAGCAAGCATCAAAAATGTAAACTCACAGTTTAAGTAGATTCTTGAGGCCCGTAAAACTGTTCGGTGGTAGTTTTTCTAACAGATTCTGAGAAATTTCTCTGAAAGTGTGCATGACAGGAACAAATAAAAACATATCTATTACTTCAATTCCTGACTTTGAATATATTTTCTAATAGATTAAAGTACCATATCTATATTCCAGGTACATTTAAGAAATTGCAAAAATCTATAATGTGCGCAGTTGCCTTTGTTAATGACGAATGAAATCCCATTGAACTTCAAGTCACAAATTTACTTACAGTTTGATGAGTCCTGAGAAATTTTGAAATGTGTATTGTTGCATCACTGTTATTTCATTGTTTGATAGATTCCTGCAGAACAAAGGTCAAGTTAAAAAAAGTGTTTACGGGGAAAAAACTTAGTTGACCACATTATAGTGTACTAGCTTGTTCCAGGCTCTCGGTCAGTGGAGGAGATTGAAAAAGCGAGCGGGCCACGGGACGGGGTTCGCCAACCCGCCCGCTTTTTCGATCGTCCCATGGCCCCACTGACAAAGAGCCTGGAGCTGGTCTACATAATATGATGAAGTGAGTGCTAAATGTGAATTTCTTGGTCTGTAGTCTGATATTATTGAGCTTGTACTCACATGTTGTACTCCCGTGGTGTTAGTTACATATGGAATCAAAACTACAGGCAAAGTTCACTATCTTGCTTTACTTATTAGAGAGGTGTATGTCAGTCTTTATTATTGTTATTTACCTTATTGACGATATGTGTGAGAGTTGTGTGTGATAATCAGATTTCCGTAGAAGTTTCTAGACTTACAAAGAGGCTACATCCTGAGGAGAGTTAAAAGACTGTGATATATTCCTCAAGTGACTCATTCTGCAAACTGCTGTGACGTTTTCGTTGTCACGAGAGCAGGTGCATCTGGCATCTGTACAAACTTCTTTGCTTTCTCCAATTTCCTTCTCCGCCAAGATGACCAGTATTAACACAGCAATGCTTGATAGAAAGGTTCGACTCATCTGTTTAAAAAAAAGAGGTCAACAAATCTCACTACCTGAATAACATTTGAAAACAGCCATCCCTTACGATAGGGATGCTTTTCTTTCACAGATACATTCTTTTCCCGTCCACCCTAATATTTAATCAGACAGTGTCCGGCCCGACCAAGAACAAACCACCCTCTCGATACCGAAACCCTATAGGATTTGCTGATCTTTCGATAGTAATTGGTGATTGAAATTCCTGCTAGTACTATTTTTCTGATTTCTCAACCCGGATGAATACTGCGTTCTATTTGAAGCAGAGACACTGACAGCCGGTCACAATTAAATTATGCTGCAAAACATTTTGATATGATTACTGTCCATACCTTTGTCAAATAGGATTTAGCTTCGTTTGATCAGCAGTCTGAAGGTAAAAATAAGGACTGATCACTGATCTTAGCTTGGCTGTTAACTTTTAAAAGCGTATCTGAGTTTGTTGGTAGCGACGACCGGACTTCAAAAGTTAGGAGGGATATAGATAGTCACAATACAGAGTACTCATCCGACAACTGAGACCACAAATAGTTCAGGAAATTGTTATGGGCTTATCAACTTTATAATTGAGAAAATTGCTTTATTGTGATTGGCTCGGAGCTGGTCATGCAAGTTTATGGTCAAATTATGATTTGCACTGCAAGTCAAATAAATACACGCGCTCGTAATTTTCTCAGTCAGATAATAAGGCTCATGCAAATTTGAGAGATTTTCAATTATTACTTGATTCATACGATTATCTAGACTTATTGAACTAATTGAAACTCAGCCAAAATACGATAAATTTGTTTCTTTACAAATTTGGCACAACATTACGGTGACGAATCCAGCGGCGCTAGTTTATATGAGCGCGGTGTTGAAACAATAAATATGTGATCTTTCATATATTCACATGAATAACAATTTAATTCCGATTTCAGTGAAGCTTTTCATTTGCCCTTTATTACATTGCATTGCAATACCCCACGAGGCCTGTGGCAATTACTTTAAAAGGAAACAAATTGCGAAAATTACTTGTTAAAGTTTTGTTCAAAGTGCAGCTGTTTGACGGTCCGTTGGTTGCGGGATTTAGTTTTTAATCGTGCTGTGTAACTCGAAGTAAAAGGTTGCCTCAGGCCAGTAGTCAGTATAGCCGTCGCCTATCTCCGGCTACTGTAGCATGAGGCGAGTTGAGGACTTCAGACTTTATGACAGTACACGATATATACATATAATCCATCAAATATTTTCGCTCGCTAACGATTGGTCTAAACGCGTCGTATGACTGAATATACCCCAGCTAAAACTGGGGAATATCCGAGTGATATTCCACAATTTTTAAAACTGCGCGTGATGCAATTAACAAAGCGAACGTGGTTTAGCGTGGTCTGTAGTCTTATCGAAAACGATACGCGTCATCACGGTGGTCAAAATGTTGACTCACGAGGCGCAGCATGTTCTTTTCAGAGTGCGAGCTGAAAAAGGCATTGCGTGACACATTGACGCGAGCAGCGTTGTCTGGACTCTTATCGACAACGGCAAATTAGCCAATCAGATTGCGAGATTAGTAGCAGTTGTGGTAAAAAAAATATTTAAAGGATAATACACACAACAGCCGCCATTTGGTACGAAAATATGCACGTCCTTGGACCTTATCTGTCCCGAGAAGCTAACAGGTTTCCTCGAACTACGCTCCCGGACAACTATTCGCTTCTCAGAACAGATAATGTCCGCGTGAAATACCTGGGCTTATAATCTATCAACAATTTTCGCTCGCGCTCGATTGGTCTAAACACGTCACGTGACTGAATATTCCCAAGCCAAAACTGGGGAATCCTCAATTTTCAAACCGTACATGTTGCGAAAAATATTTGAAGGATAATAAACACAATAGGCTCCATTTGGCACGAAAAGATGCTCGGATATTTGTCCTTGAACGTTACCTGTTCCTCAAAGTTCACAGTTTTCCTCGAGCTACGCTCTCAGAAAACTATTCGCTCCTGGGAACAGATAATGCCCGCAGACAAATATCCGAGCATATTTTCGCGGCAAATGGAGGCTATTCATGTTTGTACGTACCTAATAGTACTGAAAAGGCAGCAAGAGAGTCTAGAAGTCAGAAAACAGCCATTTATTACAAATCAGTTACCACCAAAACAATTCTTGAATCACTTTCTAAATACACTTGTAGGTAAGTACAAAATAAATACATCTAGGAATACGCAGGAATACGGAGGAATTAATTCATAAGAGCTGTTTCTGATAAATTATATTGAGTGTTGTCAAACTACACATGTGACAACATACAATCAAGCCTTATAGGGATTTTCCTTGTAAACTTGAGTAGTACCAGGGAATATGTTCTTGCAAACGAGAGAGCGTTGCAGCCGTCATTCAAAGTGATGATGTCCAGAACCTAAATTAAGATAGTCTCATTCAGCAAATTACGAGAGACACAGTATACTAGCTCTAGTATAGTACAAAGGAACCAAGTTACGCTAGTTGTGACAATAATTGGTTACCTAGTATCCTTTTAAATACCACAAACATTACCTGCTAGTAAGCAATGAATTACATGTACTTTGTACATCTGAGTATTACAGATCACCTTCTGTGGGTCACCTTGGCAGAAATAAAGTGATTCGATGATTTAAATCTGTTAAAATCCCTCAAGTCCAGATTTAAGCAACATCTCCACTTCTTTTTTCCATTCTAGCATTTCATTTGCGCTTTTCTACAATTTCTTGGCGTGACCTAATCCCTTCCAGATTGAATCATAACACACACCCACTACATGATTAGTCTCCTTGACAGTTGTTATTTTGGCTGTCACACTATGGTTCTTGCCAAGCATTGCATGACAAGCCAAATAATGGCTCTGAGGGAAGCTACACACCCACACCAAGAAACATATATGACAACATATCAAGTTTTTTAGCACTGTACCATGCATATAAATATTTATAAAAGCAATGTTCTTATGTAATATGTCAAACACGAAAGACCGTGTTTGACCACATTTCCAAACACTAGGGAGAGTTGAAAATACAATGCGTAGCAGAGTATTTTTGAAGAACTTCAAGGTGTTTGGAAATGTGATCAAACACTGTCTTGAGTGTTTGATATATCTTCTCAATCGAAACTAAAATTAAGGAGAAAACAGAGAAATAAAATTGT
>Ga0126338_10002769_pt1 | contig 12150 bp, 6 predicted proteins | sample OrbCmetagenome_2_FD_92529 | JGI IMG/M metagenome (GOLD analysis project Ga0126338, IMG submission 92529) | Coral microbial communities from Petempiche,Puerto Morelos, Mexico - Orbicella C C metagenome | ecosystem: Host-associated > Invertebrates > Cnidaria > Coral | place: Petempiche,Puerto... | reverse complement strand
GACAAACACTATTCACTTGACTCTGAAGATGACTTCCGCTCAGGTTGTCGAAACGTCAGTCACCAACAACAGTTCTTTTCAGAACTACACTCACCCGGACGATCACACTATACGAACTATAAATCTACTAGTCGTTCAAAACTTTATCTTAATATTAATCCACTTCGATAACGCCAAGAAGCGGCCTTCATTTTGTTAAGAAGCGCATACTCCTACGCTACTCACTATCTATCACAGAATAAATAGTGAGTAGCGTAGCCAATCAGAGAACGGCATTCGTGATAGAGCGCAAGTAGATTTATACTAAATAAAATTGAAATCCATCAGATATGTTTTACACGATGAAACATCACGCCTTGTTCCACCCAAGCTTGTTCAGAACCTCAGAAACGCCATTTTAGGCATGCATGGTAGAATTTTCTTTTTTTCTGCACTGTATCAAATTAAGATCCCGTCAGTGAAGAGAGTAACCCTCCTGCCCTTTACACACTATATCGTTAGGACGCCGTCCCCCTCCCCTCTCACGGCTTTTAAATCCAGGTTTTCTGGATCCCACCAACCTCCAAGCCCCCACCCTAAGTCATAAATAGCGGTCGTAGTGGTCCCTGATTTAATTTAAGTAACTGAAACGTTTTCCGTCGAGTTGTCGAGTTATCACAACAAAGTTGAAAGTTTGGGAGAACGCTGTCGGAGTCACGAGCCAAAGGCGAATGGTTCTAACGCTCTTTGGAGATTCTCACAAGTTAGGTTTCTCTATGGCTCAACAGAGACTCGGAGAACTGAGAAGTTTTGTCATTCTTTTTGAAAATACCGAGACACACAAAAAAAGACAATCACTCGCTAAACATAGTTTATTTAATTTTATCGAAATTATACATAAATTTTGTTTACGCGTACTTAGTCAACAGCTCTTGCAATTCCTGAATACTTTTCTCTTGGGAGTGTTGAATAAAGACAACGCTCCCTGCAAAACTTAAAGCTTCTGAAAAGTGATTGTTGGCTGCTCCTTACAAACTTTCATTCCAAACTTCTGTCAAATTTTGACATCTGGAAGCATAATTAACCCATGAGTGAGGAGAGCAAAATTTTCAACGGGAGTCGTAAAAACAACAGCTTTTGTTGTCACTGTAGCCATATTGGTGTCCCAAAACAATGACACGGCGGCCATGTTGGTGTCCCCAAACCAATCCTGTGGTGTCTGTGGGAATAGACCACTTTCGATGTATAAAAATTCAGCCTAACACAATAGACCTCAGCATGAAGCTCGGGGGAATAAACACCACAAACTCTGTAGTTATTCCCAGGAACCTCATGCTGAGGTCTTTTGCTTGAGGCTAAATTTTAATATACCGAACTTGGTCTTTTGAATTCTTTCCTTATGTAAACACTTTCTTTCTTTCCAGTAACTCTGCATCGCTGCTAGCCACAAATGAAAACGCTATATGTCTGACTGAACAAATATTTTCACATAGAAGAAATAAGCTGTTAGTAGGGAAATCAAAAATGTTCACTGGGAGTCGAAGAAAAAACCGCCTTTTTTGATACTATATTAACTGAATTTTAGCTTTATCACTGCACGTTTAATTTTAATTCCAATTTATCCAATTAGACATATACACATTTCTAGCGCAAAACTCGCAAACGCGTTAATTATCACTTTCGCCACGTGAGCACGGGCCTGCGTTATTAGGGAGTTTAGGTACCTTAAGCAAAACACGACGGCAATGGCAACGGCAACGAGACCGTTACCAAGCAAAGGTTTAATGAGCAAAACAAAACGGCTAATTATTCGTATTTCTGTTTGGAATTTTTGTTGCGTTGAAGTTCAGAAAAAATGTCAGGTGGACGTGAATCCACCGTAGGAAAAAAGATGGAAGCTGTACATTTTACCACAATGTCTTGCGAACCTAACACAGCCAACAAGGCACAAAGATTTGTCCCTGTACTAAGGACATTAAGTAGCCTAGGTTTGCAGATTTTGTAACGTTTCTGTACGTTTTTATGAACGTTGTAAAGGTTATCGTTCGCTAAGAACTATGGGTAAATGTACCAGTTGCCATCTTTTTTCCTACGGGGGATTGCCGCACATTTGCTGATTTTTGAGAAGTGTGGATCAATTAATTCGTGATTTCGTAGGCTATCTTGGGCCTAGGGAAAACGTCGAATCCAAGTCGCGTACAACAATTTAAAAATAGGTGCGACAAAGAATCGACAAAATTCCAGCGTGGTAACAAACGCCGAACCTGCGTCGATCCTATTGCAAGTTGCACTTCATTAAAACACGGGAATAAGCACGTGTCCCCGTGCTATTCATTTGATGCGCGGCTAGTTGTTAGGACTTGTTAGTGAAATGCCGAAATACAGTTCTCGTCGGGCCTTACTTTGGGAATTAATTGCGAAAAATAGAAAGAGAAGACTCGCATAACTTACAGCTCTGAGAACGGTGTATCAGAGACGACAGCTATTGCTTCAAGTGGCATGCTTGACCGTGCTTTTGTTAGCGAACAACAATGGAGCAGCGGTCTTGATGTCAGCAATGACTTTCGATGGCTTGCCATTCCCGATCGCGAAATTGTCTTTGTACAGCGCATGCTCGTCAGGGGGAAAAATAGCGTTTGGCAGATGGAGGAGTATGTATTTTTGTCACGTTTGCCCAGTCCATCACATTTGTAATTTGCATGATTTATGAATTGAGTTCAGCGCGTGTTTAGAACGGCGTTTGCTTAAACGCCGAATCACTGTCGCATTATCCGACTTAGCAAGTCGAACTTACGCTAGAGTTGAACCAATTAATTTGAGTCAAACTTGATTGCGGCAGACGTCGCACCATTCATGCACCTATTTCAAAATTAATAGGTTCGACGAATTAAGTTCGACTAAGATTCGACGTTTGCCTCAGGCCTTACAAATGAGTATTTATTATCACGTGAATTATGCACATGATTAGATAAAGGAATCGAGATAGTTTTCCTATAAATGAAGGTCTCCAACAAAACGTCGATTAAATTACTTTTTTATTTTTAAAAGAATTGTTCCTAAAATTTGGAAGGCTGTTCCTAAGATGGACCTTATACGTCAAATGTCTCGTGTTGTTTCCAGGTTACCCATTTATTACATTGTATCACTTGGGTACCCTGTGGAGGTACAAAATGAAATTTTAAGGTCACGTGTTAGTACTGGGATGCAATCGGTCGTTTATTCGGGAGACTCAAGATGGCGAAGGATAGTGGAGAAAAAACTCCTCTTATTAATAGCAAATTCAAAGACTCCGAGGAGGAATTGCCTGGCTGTAGAGCGACAGCTTGCTGTGACCCGAGAAGAAATTTCCATCCGCGCTATTTTGTACTGGGGCTGATATTTTTCTTGAGTTTTGGTAAGTAAATTTTGAATGTCACGTCTCTTCATCAGTCTAAGTTCACTTCGGGCCGATATCAGGCAATTTTGCAACAGCGTACACTCGGAGTATTTCGACTCTCTCCACTTTGAGGCATTTTAAATTTAAATGCAGCCTTCAAATGTTTCTATATTTGAATGCATGTAAGATTATATGTGAGCGCTTTTAGTTCCACTGCAAGGCCGAGTAACGAGAAGACATCAATTATAATATTTAAAGGGTACCAGCACCCCGAAATAACTATAGTTGCTCCTATATATCACCTTTATGCAAAGAGTGTATATTCAGTGTATGTATCTACAGCACCAAAGCGTATGCATGGTACCTGAGGCATCAAGGCGCGCGCTGCCAGTTTCACACCGTCCACTGACAAAACAGTGCACGTGCCTGAGGATGAGGCAAAGGGTTTGAGCAATTTCGGCCTAAAATTAAGAAGCAGATATGCTTTGCGCGTTTTGTACTGGAATGTAACAGGGCATGGTTTAATAAAAAAAAAAAAGTACTTATTCAAATCTTTCGAAGACTGAGAAATTAGTGAGGCCTGCCTGGCGTGATTAACATCGAGAACTTTAAAACACCTTTCACCAACTTGTTAATTTAATTCATCAAGTGTAAGCAAACGAAATCACGACCGTGACGGTGTTTGGATATCTCATCTTAATCATCACAGATTTTTGTGAGTTTATTTCTACGTTTCCTCGATTGAAAAGATACACCACAGACTCAAGAGAGTGTTTGACCACATTTCCAAACACCTCGAAGTTCATCAAAAGCACTCTGCTGTGCGTCGTGTTTTTTTCTTTCCCTCTCGGCGTTTGGAAATGTGGTCAAGCACGGTCTTTCGTGATTAATATATTACTTCAATAGCTCACGTCCAATGGATCAAAATTCCAACATGACTCCGAGATTATTGACCAAAAATTGCCACTGTTTTTTCAACATGTTAATTCCCATGAGAGAACAAGATGGAAATAAATCAATACCAAATATGAACGTTCTAGATTCGAAACGTACTGACAGCAGAAAGTAGCTTTCTGGTTCAGGTCCACAATTGAGTTTGGAGTATAGGATAAAGGTTTGGAGAATAAGGCCGCATAACTCTAGCAAAATTAAACTTTAAAAGAGTACCGCCGGGTTTAACTCAACTGCTCAACACTCAGGCGTACATATAATCAATAGCCTCCATTTGGCACGAAAATATCCACGGGAATTTGTCCGCGGACACTATTTGTTCCGAGAAGCGAACAGTGTTTCGAGAGTGCAGCTTGAGGAAAACTGTGAGCTTTGACGAACAGATAACGTCCAGGGACAACTATTGGAGCATATTTCCGTGCCAAATGGAGGCTATCGTGTTTATTGTCCTTCAAATATTTTTCGCAACACGCGTTGTTTCAGAAAAATGGGGAATATCACTCAGATATTCCCCAGCTTTAGCTGGGGCGTATTTAGTCACACGACATGTCTAGACCAATCCCGCGCGAGCGAAAATATTTGATGGATTATAATATCAGATATTATCAGATAAAAATGCTGGCGAAAATAAAAACAGGAGAAACTCAAAGGTTGGTTGGAACAGGCTGTATTCGGCTAGTTAGAAAATAATTTTGTTGCAAGGGCCCCCATCCGCACTACGCCGGATAAATTTGGCCTATCGTCCACACTAATCCGTCACGAAAACGGAGCTTTTCGCCAATTCGGAAACGCTCGTCAAACCGGAGGAATTTCATAACGCCAACTTTGCGTTTTAATGTGGACGAAAAGCAGTTTGAAAACGCAACTTTTCGAAAACGATAGCGTCACGATAATCAAGTGATTTCCCTAACCTAGTTTTCTTCAAACAAAAATTCAAAATGACCGGTGCTTAAAGACTGCGTACACACATTTTTAATATCTTTTTTCTTTGTCTATAGGAAACAGCCACGGAACCGTCGAAAAAGGTCAGTTCAAAAGCTATTCTTTAATTCAGCCTTGTCTAGATAAAAATTTTAATTGGCTGAGCCATGAGAGATGCAAGTCCATTCTCACACCAGTAGCATCAGAGTAGTCAACAGTTTAGCAGGCAAACCAGTAAAAATTAGAGTTTCTAAACATTTGTACACCGGAAGTACTTTAAAATATACACCTAAATATTTTGCTAGGTTTTTTGAGTTCAATAATTTTAACACTTCCTCTTAAATATCTTAAACACCTGATTATTTTTCAGAAAATCGAATCCGTCTGATAACTGCAGAGGACGATATTGGAGGCGGGCGAGTGGAAGTGTACCACGACGGTCAGTGGGGAACAATTTGTGATGAAAATTGGGGCGATGAGGCCGCTGAAGTGGTGTGCCAGGAGCTTGGCTACAGCGGTGCGATTTTCGCTGCCAAAAATGCCTACTTTGGAAAGGGGACTGGTCCGGTATGAAACGATAACTGTGTATTTTTGTCATAGCGCTTGGTATTAGCCGGTGGTTTCCATCACTACACGATTGACTGAAAAAAACTCCTGCCACTTCTCACCCAATCAGAAGTAAAACCAAAACCAATCGTGACTCGTTCGCACACGTTTTCCCGCGCTTTGCGTCAGCTACTTTTAATTTTGATCGAGTTTTGATTGGTTCACTGTATTGTCTGTGTCCTTTGTGATTGGTCTAAGTTGTTTCTTTGGCTTTGATCTATCGTCACTCAGTTGGAAACTGTTCTGTTAGTGTGGATAATGTCAAAAGCAATAACCTCCGTTCCGTACAAAAATATGCACGGATACTTTTCCGTGGACTTTGAATTACCCATATATAATCGTAATTCCAACCACAGATGTAGTACTGTAAAAATTAGCCACAAATATGTTTTATTTTAGATTCATATGTCCAATGTGATCTGCGATGGCTCAGAGCACTCCATCTTTCAATGTAAACATGACGGATGGGGTGTAATAGGTAGCTGCACCCACGAAAACGACGCCGGGGTCAGATGTATCAGGGCAGGTGTGTTTCTTAAAATAGTTACACCAGTTTCAAAGAGTACAGAATGTGTAGCTGCTCAAACAGCGGTCGATTCCCATTTTTTTTATTTTTGTCAAATAGCACATTCAGTTCTATTGAACGAAAGCTACTGGACTACTCCCTTTACGGCATACTCCGAATCCTGGTCTTAGACATAGACATACACATAGCAATTTCTCTTGAACGATTTTTTCCAAGGGGGGAAAGGTGCAATGAGGTTAACCCTATGTGAAGCACCAACCCGTGAGATAAGGCCAGAACACAGTACAGGGAACTCCAAGCCCTAATCTTTGCGATAAGTTTGTGACGGAAGTTCTATGACATCCCCTGATAACTATGAGGCCATGAAGATGCAGCGGGGGATGGGGCCTTATCCGTGAAGACTTGAACGTCTAACCATCTTCAGGAGGCTAACCATGAACGATTCCCATGAACGCTGAGCACTGGCTAAGTTGAACTGAGTGCTTTCACTGCACAAATATACTACATATTGAAGATTGATTTTTGAAGAACGAGAAGCTTTAGAGAACAAGGCAACTTGATCATTTATTTAAAGGGAAGAAAGGCATATTTTGGATTAATTTGAAGGGGGAAGGGTAGTAACGGGTACCTTCAGGACGAACAAATTTTAACGGGTTAAAGGGAACATGTATTCCCCTTTCCCCTAGGGAGGCAGTATTTCACCTTTTTCTGTGACGCTGAAAAATATAGCCTCCATTTTTACCTTTAGAAAACATTTATTTAATATTCCATGGTCTGTCCTCAGGGCTAGTGGTCATCTAACATTACTTAAATTAAACCCTACTTTTTGTACCATGCCTGTACCCACAACGTGATCGTTCCCACTTCTCCCCCGCCTTCCCCCATTTTACACGGTATACATTTTCTCGATGACTAGCCTTTTAATGCGACTTATTTTCATACCTACCAGCTACTCTTAAGATTAAATTGGCTTTCTCTCTTAGATGTCCCTGAGCTTGAATATCTGGGCTGCTGGATTGATAATCCAATAAAACAGAGGATCTTGCCAGATTTTTATTCCAACCGCCGGGGTAAAGATCTCGACTGGCACAATCTCGGTGAAACCGTTTTGAAGTGTGCCTATGATGCTATTAACAGTGGCAAGGACTACAACTTATTCGCCGTGCAATTTTATGGCGAGTGTTTTTCAGCGGAAGGCAATCCTGACTACAAGAAAATGAGGGCCGCTCCAGATGCGTGTGTGTTTGGTACGTCTGCCTATCAATTCCTGATTAACTCGCTGACTGACTAACCCACTGACTGACTGACTAACGGACTTAATGGGCTGACTGATAGACTGACTGATGACTCACTGACTATTGACTGTGTGACGGACTGACGGCTGATGGACTGACGGACTGACGGACTGACGGACTGACGGACTGATGGACTCGCGGACTGGCGGACTGACGGACTGACGGACTGACGGACTGACGGACAGACGGACTAACGGATTGACAGACTGACGGACTGGTTTGTTGGCTGGCTTGTTGGTTTGAGGGAAAAAACCCAAAACGTGGGCAACCGTGCAAATTGTGCGTTTTTTCTTTTTTCTTTCTTTCTCTCTTTCTTCTTTTTTTTTTTTGTGACAGGCGTTGGCGAGTTGTCACACAATGCCGTATATGGATTTGGAAACTATTATAATCTGGGATGCTGGAAAGACAAACCCGGCAGAGGGCGAACCATGACTCTTCTAAAGAGCTTTCGCAGTCGCGGTTTCATCGATAGGAACACATGCATGAGCAAAATGGGTTTGTATCCTGTAGAACTGTTAATTATGACTGAGATACCGTCAGAATTACACTGCAAGCACCTCTAATTCTCTGCTTTGACTGGGAATTTTCTCTTGCAGTAAACGCGTGTTACAAGGAAGCTAAGGATGCCGGGAAGACCTTCTTTGCGGTGCAGTTCTTTACGGAGTGCTGGGCTTCGGATGATGAGAAATTTAGAGATTACGGCCAAGCTACAAACTGCTACAATGGAGTTGGCACTCAATGGTCCAACTACGTCTACAAGATACATGTGTAAGGTAAGAGTGAATTATGTGTTGACGGCTGAGTTCTGCTGTTGGCCAGGAACTTAGGGTAATTTCAAATTATGTCAGGTTTTCATGCGTCTGTCCTGTCAATGATAATAAACTTCACCATAACATTGTCAAAGTAGTCTGCGGATCCACAACTACTTAATGTTGTGACGAAATGATAATAACAAGACAAATGCATAAAAACTGACGTCAATTTGTTAAATCCTCGACATCCAGTCATAGAATCGCACTTGGTGAACTGTAATCCAGCTCAATCCTTGTAATCCTATACCTCTACCTCAAAATACTTGTTCTTGTTTGCTCTTTAGAACTCGCTTTAAGTGAAGTACTTGTATATTTGGTAGCACTTGGGTTAGGGTTCTTTAATTGTGTTATTTTATCCTTATAGCTTTTTTTTTTTTGCTTTTGTTATTAGCTTTATTTTGTGATGAGCTTTTGTTCAGGGTTTATGACAAGACTTGTTTCGTGTCATTATTTGCCAGCATATCCACCCCCTCTCCTCCCCTTACAAAAAAAATGTACCTGAGCCAGACTGGGTAGTGAGCACGAAAATTTGTTCGATCTCAGTTTGCACTTATCTAGCCTTCTACGCAGACATTCTTTGGGTTCGTCACACCATCTTCCAGGAAGATTGCATGACGAGCCCAAAGAGCGTCTGCGTAGACGGCTAACACTTATCCAGAGGGCGATGTAATTTCCTTGTAAGATAAATCTGTCCTCATCTAGTCCTTCAAGACCTTTGCTGTTTTTGCTGTTGTTTATATTTGACTTCCACTGAAAGTGGAGGGCCAGAACTACTTAACTACAAACATTTGGAATCTTTTTTCCGTTTTTTCTCTTCAGGCGTCTAGGCATGCGTCATGGCGATTCCAGTGAGAACGTACATTACACAATGATGATCAATATCTCTGTTTGATTATTATTTTTGTTGGTAAACACTAATATATTTCAAGTCAGGTAAATATTAAAGCATTGCAATGGCAACGTTACGTACACGGAAACAACTCATTAATCTAAAATTTATGGATATAAATTTTTGAAAAGGAATAAAACTTTGAATCGTTTGCGTGACCGTTAGTTGTTAAGCTGTTTTATTCTCTTCGTAAACTCTTGTTTTACTCAATATTCCAGTTTCCATGCACTTGTGATACGGTAAATTCGGTTATACAAAAACAAGCGTGTTTACTTTTCTTTGGTATGATAAAATATGTCTACTTCCGTACAGACTTGAAACGTTATTTTGGGCTTTCTGGTAGAATTTGTTTTTCACAATACAATAGATCTCGTCTATACAGTAATTATTTTATGTGCCCCCCTTTCCGCCGACCCCCCTTCTACACCCTATATTTTCGGCCATACCCCCTTTGAAGCCTCATGTTTTTGGCATAGCCCCCGTGAATGCCTTCTCCCTGATGTCATAAAAAATGGTCCTTTATTTAACAAATTTAAAACGTTTTTCAAATTTCTATCGCGTTACCACAAAACGAGAGAGGGCATGGAGGAAATACTGCGGGAACAACCTCGGTCCCAGGCTCTGTCTCCTTTGCCTCCCATGCCGTTGAGGTTGCTGTGCACGAGCCTCGGGTGAGTTATTGGGTGGCAAACATTTGTTTAAAGATTTTCACAATTTTGATTTCTCCATGGCGCAATAAAGACACGGAGAACTGAGGCGGTTTGTCGTTTCTTTTGAAAATACCGAGCGACAAATAAACATATGTTAGGCCCGCATAGTGAAATTGACTGTGATTGAGGTCTTGAAAATACTGCCAGAGGCGGCATGTAAAATTCAGATGTGACAGTTTTTCACTATGCGTACCGACTCTTAGCCGGTAAATGATTTTTTTTTTCCTCTCTCTACTCAAATCACTTTTAAAGTCGTTACCGTGACGGTGGACAGAGATAGGAAAACCCGGGACCAAGTTAAGAACCAATTAAATTGCAAGATTCATCGTCCTGCCCTCTTGCAAGGGGAGCCATGCGGAAAACAAATCGAGCAATTGCTTTCCACTACCCAGGTCCTGTGATTGACTTTAAAATAATTCTTGCACGAGCTATTGCCCGCTATTGTGCTAACCACTGTATTTTATATGGCATGGTATAAAAAAGTTATTCAACACTCTTTCGAGTCAGTGTATGCCATGCCGCGGAATATCCCACTTGTATTTTCTCGGCCGATATGGACACTCGCCTAAAGGCCCGTTTGTATACCGAAAAAATACAAGTGAGTGAAGTGACTCGTGGGGGTATTTCACAATTATTCACTAGCGCGCGTTGGATATGAGAAGGTAGATTGCCGAGTTGGCTATAATGATCTCAATGATCGAGCAAGCGCGAGTGGAATAATTGTTTTATTAAAAACGCCTTCCAAATATAGAAAACTAGACTAAAATGAAAATAAAGACGTCCCAAAAGAGCATGGTATGATAGTTCATCGCTCATGATGGCTAAGTCAATGAAAACGCCTGAACTGCATTATCCAATGATTCAGTTTTTAATAAACCCTTTGCATAAATGGCGCCTAGATTTGACTAACAATACTTTGTACATCCTTAGCCTCACACTCATGTTTCCAGACAAAGGATTATTCACATGAATGTCAAGCTTAGGATGTACAGGTATTGTTATTCAAAAATCGGCGCCATTTTTGCAAAGGTAGAGGTCTATGGAATATACAATACCCCACTCGAAAGCGCAATTCAAAGCGTTGCAACTAGCAAATATTCAGGGGCCCGTTTCTCGAAACTTTTCAGGCCCGTAAAGCCATTTTTAGTTCATCTGTATCTAAAACCGGAGAGGTGTATACACCTGAAACGTCTTGTATGAAGGGAACTTCTGTTGATATTCAGAATATGCGAGTAAAACAGCTCTGTAATCATAAGGTTCGAGATTTTGCTCTATATGGCTTTTCGGGCGCGAAACTTTCGCGAAACTGAACGGCCCCTGGTTACCCAATTAATTATTTTCTGATGGCATCATTTGGGTGTCCTCTGGACGCAAAGGTCACGTGTTGGTCATGGGACGCGATCGTTCGTGAGGTTCAAGATGGCGGAGGATAGTGGAGAAAAGACTCCACTTATAAATAAGAAATTCGAAGACTCCGAGGAGGAATTGACTGGCTGTGGAGCGACAGCTTGCTGTGATCCGAGAAGAAATTTCCATCGCTATTTTGTACTGGGGCTGATATGTTTCTTGAGTTTTGGTAAGTAAATTTTGAATGTCACGTCTCTTCGTCAGTTTCTGTTCACTTCCGGCCGAGGAAATTTTGCAACAGTGTATACTCGAAATATTTCGATTTTCTCCACATTGGGCCACTTAAGATTTAAATGTAGCCGTCGCAGGTTTCTATATTTCTAAACATGTAAGATCATATGGACACGGGAGCGCTATCAGTTCCACTGCAAGGCTTAAACGAGATGTCATTGTGAGTGAAGACTAGTCAGCATTCATGCAGTCTTTGCTGATGCAGTTCTTTACCACTATTTTTTAAAGCAAATGTCTCTCAACGACAGTGCTCAGGCTAGTGCGTGAGACATCTAGGTTATTTATCTGCCGTTTTTTTACGTTGCCTGAAAGGCTAGGGTTAGATGAGGTCCTATTTCGGGGCTTACGGGACACGGGATATTTTAGGTAGAAACAATTAACGGGATGCGGGATATTTGGAGGGAAAATGATTGGGATATGGGACATTAAGATCAGAGAAATATATGT
>Ga0126338_10002768_pt1 | contig 12151 bp, 9 predicted proteins | sample OrbCmetagenome_2_FD_92529 | JGI IMG/M metagenome (GOLD analysis project Ga0126338, IMG submission 92529) | Coral microbial communities from Petempiche,Puerto Morelos, Mexico - Orbicella C C metagenome | ecosystem: Host-associated > Invertebrates > Cnidaria > Coral | place: Petempiche,Puerto... | reverse complement strand
TCCCGCAAGATAGAATCGTGCTGAAATGAACTTGAATAAAAACTGACTTGTACATTTATGTTATTTACTCTTTAATGTTATTCTGAAGATATTAGACAAGTAAGTAATAATATTCATAGCATGAAAAACGAATTCTGTCATTAAAAGCTGCCATTGGATTTTATCAGTTTTCAGCCCTTGGGGACCTTGACTCTTTATCTCATCGCAATATTACGCCCCAGGAGTCGGCCAAGCGCTTTGATTGGTGCGAGTTGATGTCATCCATAACGTTACCTTTTTGCTTTTCAAAACTGAGAGCAGTCATAATAGTTTAGTTAGACAAAATTTCGATAGCAGTTAATGATGTCTGCTAGCAGCTATCCTTCTTCGGCCTACTTTGTATCTACGAATTCGAAACAGGTTATATTTGAGTCTCTTGTTGATCAAATCCATATCATGCAACACAGCTGCTTGCGTTACCCGATTTATTCACTCCGTTAACACTCACGATTTTCAGCAAATATACTCAATGTTATATTTCTTTTATACATAATAAGATTCTGGCGTTAACGAAAACGAAAATATTTTTATTCCGGATTGTTTGTTTTTTATTTTTGACATTAACACAGTTGGCGCTATTTGGGCCAAGCGACGTAGAGGAAGATTCTAGACTGGGTTTCTCAAATTTTGTTTAAATTAAGAAAGCGATTTGTTTTGTCAACATTTTGTTTTGCGTTTCATGATTGAAAATCGTAATTAACCCTCGAAATATCCTGAAAAAAGATGGCGGTTTTTAGAAAAGCAATATTTTGTTTGAGAAATAAGAAAGATATGTTTCATGAACAGTTAGCGATACATAATAGAAATGCCATTACGTAGTGTAGGACATTTTTTAGGCACTCCATGTTACAATTACATGTACTACAACTCAAGGATAAATATAATACTCAAACAGTACATTATTTGGCTTTCGTTTTAGCTTGGAAGAACCTTTTTATCATGAATTATTCAGCAAGTAGCCTAAAGAAATTAAATTTAATCTTTTTCATCTTTAATTTGACCGCAGCATGGGATCCTTGCAGCGTTGTCCCATAACTACTCCCCCAGCTCTCAATTATAAAGCATATTTATTTCAATTTTATCCAACATCTTGCTTCTTTCAAGCACAGGGACGAAACTCAGTTCATATTTTGACTGTTGTAGGATTTTCCGCTAGGCAAACAACTTCCGACAGCTACACACGACTTGAGAGAAGACCCTTCTAGGATGTGGCGAATCACAACAACGCGAAAGCTCGCGGAATTTGTAAGTTAACAGTTAATTTCCGTTTTTAAATAATATTTTACAAGTTCAAACGGCTTGATTGTATGCCATATTTTCCTCACTGCAGTTCTATTATATATTTCTGTATTGAATACCGCTCTGTCTTCTCCGCAAAACTGATAAATTCAATATATAATTTTTTTTTTTGTCTAAGTCTGGCGCGTAATTATAAAACTTCGACTGTTTTTAGTAACTCTGTATTTTCTAGTTTATGAAAGTTCTACGACTTGATGACTCTAGGCCTTGGGTTTTTGAACGTGCGGAACAATTAAAACAGGTTGGCAAAACCTGCTTCTTACAAAAACAGACGGTAAAATATTCCCCCGGGCTGATCAGGGAAAATATAACTGTTTGGTGGTCAGTTGAGGAGACATTTTTCATCGACGGAGTTAATGAAAAACGCGGGGTTTTGTTTGGAAAAACGCGTTGATGAAAAATACTTAATAATAAATAGCCACCGATGCAAAACTCCACAGAGTGTTTACGAGGAAAAAGAAGTGAGAATAACTTATTTTCACTGAATCGTTACTTAACCCCAAAAGATTGGAAAATTTTATCTGATATATCACCACGGGATTTTGAGTATCCTTGGCGACTGCGCAATAGAAACATCACGTGCTTTAGAGTTAATGTTCCCCCACCCCCTCCCTGAGGGACCATAATGGTTTTATGCGCGCGTGCTCGAGGAATCATTGCGAGAATTTTGCAATCCAAGCCATACGTACAAGACGTACGAAAATTAATTTTTATTTTCATTAACAATTTGTAATTTTTGAAAAGCTACGTTTTAATTTTAGTGTACTGACAATGTTTAATTTCCCTGTTATTGAACTGTTTTTTCTTTCTTTTTTTTTATTCTTTTATGGTTGATTCTTTTGTCTAAAGTGATTAATAACGAAAATGTAATCCATCAATTTGCTGTAACAAAAAAATAACGAAACCTTCATTGGCCGTTTCATTTTGTCCCGATCAGATGTTAATGAATGAATAAATGACCTTTCTCTTTTGAAAAACCTTTTTGAAGAAAAATAGATGTCAGTTTAAAGGAAAACCAGGGGAAATTTTCCCATATAGCGTTTTTAATGGTTGCTTTGATAAGAATAGATGATAACACAACCCCGGGAACACAACAGACGGTGATAATGAATTCATAACAACAGCAGACGAATTTGGAATTGTTTCTCTACCTTCCTCTTTGATTAAATTTATTGATTGCCTCTATTTTCATATTCTCATTTACTTCATAAACCCTCAGTCGAGACCAATCGAAGTTATACAAATTAGAGAGGAGAGAAAGAGCTAGCCAAGAAGTCGCTTTATCTTTCGCCCGAGATTACACCAAGCAGGGGTGGCTCGCTTTAGCGCGGTTCTCCGGGGGTCTCACCGAAATGTCCCCACTAGAGCTGCCTCATGAATTCAAATTCCCTTTCGCGTATAACCATGACTTATTTTGAAGAAGAACTAATGTGCTGGCGGACAAACGAAGGATGCTGCTCGTATCAAAGACAGACGCACTCGGTCAGATACGAGGTTTGTGAATTGAAATTTTAAACATTACGTGAGTGGGAAACGTATAATAACCGTGTTCATAATATTGTAATTTTGATGTAGCTAGACATTTGTGTATCCGGTTTATTTACCGCTATAGCCTCCTAAACCGAGTTTGAAAATGTCACTTTAATCTAATGGACCTTCAAACAGTTGAGTTATGAAATATTCAGTGGGAACTCGTTTATCTTGGGCGATCGTTTGGGAAGGAAAAAGCGAAGAAAAAACTTTAGCCTACGGGAACGATATTGATAAGAATCTCATTCCTGATTTAATAAAACCAAAGAGAAAAATGTGTCTTAGTCAATTAACACACAATTTGTTCCTGGATTATTTGAACGCAGGAAAATATAATTAATGATCTTTATAGCGCTTTGTGATGTTTTTGAAAAACATACATGTATACAATACGAGAATACCATTCCGCCTTTGTATCGCCTGTTTTAAATTCAACACTATTCTCTTATTTTGGCAACCTCTTTACTCGTTTAGCATTGTTTTAGTGTCAAACATTTCCATTACGGTCGTGAATTGTTCCAGCTGCGCTTAATTTTCTCTTTAACATGAGAAATAAAACGCATTTGTCTAGAGTTTTCAATTAAACACAAGCTGTAAGTATTAATCATCGCTACGTACAGCCTGGCAAAACTTCCGTTCACTGTTAGTTTTAAACGAATTTAGACACATCAAGGCATCACTGGCAGTTCATTGATTTGATGAGTTCTTATGTTCCTGTTACCTGTCTACCTGACAGCGAACTGGCACTGAAATGAGAAATTAGGACATGGTCACCCTTGGCAAATTTCGCCAGATTTAACCATTACTCGCAAGAAATATCAATGTCTCACTCAGTGATTTCATGTTCCACAGTAGGGGTCACTACCACGGAGGTTATATAGATTTTTATACGGAGTCACTGTTTACTTGTTTGATTAGATTTATTTATCTGATTATCAAGCGAATTAGCAACAGAAAGTTAGGGAATGAAATTATATGAACTACGACCATCGAAGGGTTCGTTTTGAGAGGTTGCATCTAAACAAACAGTTGGAAACCGAACAATGTCTGTAAAGCAATCTGTAAAGTAGGTTTCGCTGGAGGCCAGCGGCAGCTAAGTCTGGGCCTGAAGAATGCGTGCGCACCACACCAGCCACGATGGGTCCTAAGTGACACGAATATTGTCAGTTTTGAAATTGAAATGTGGCATCACAGGATAGGCTATTTTGAGAAAACTGATAATGTCTTGAACTTAGAGTGTTGTTAGTAACCTGACTGGGAAAATAAAACTTCCAAAACGGATTAGAGCACTTAACGGGCGCCGCCATGTTGTTCTATACTGCGCCTTACATCAACATGGCGGCCAAAAACTACTTTACTTGGTAGTTTTACTTGGAAAAATCATAGGACTGGTTATGAAACCCGACAAAGCTCTTTGTTGTATGTTTTTGTTCTCTTTTTTGACCTTGACCGTGCATAAACCAAAACTGTTGTTTACTTCTGACTGAGAAACTAACCAATAGAAACGTGTCAGTTACGTAACTCATGCGTAGTGTATGAGCTCAAAGCAAAAGATTGCTCACGGTCGTGGACCTTCCAACATAAATCTAGCCATCTTTGTTTGCTTCTTTGATGTTTGCCGGGCTTCATAACCATTCTTCTCTATTAACGCTAGAAAAACTTCGCAAAACTATCTTTCAGTATTAGTTCAAATGTCGGTAACCACTGGATCCCATCCTTGAATTGATACACTGATATGCTGCCGTTTGAAGAAAAAAGAAACAAAAAGCCTGCGCACTTGTTACTGTAGGGAAAAATGAAATCCCTCGGTGGTGATGATGGTAACTTAGAGGAGAGAGCGGACCCAGTTTAAACCGACCACATATGATATGGCTTACCTATGTAATGGCTTATCCTTGATCATATAATATTTAAAATTCCTCTTTGCGTAGCCTTTTCATTTGGCGGTTTTTCTGCAATCGAAAAGTGGGTGAATAGCCTAGGGAAAGGAACGCTGTAATTCAATAGGGTGGGGTGAGAGGAAGACGGTCGGTATTTAGAACGTAAGTTTGGCCCCATCTACACTACGCCGAAGGAATCTATTGCTACGGTTAGGCCTACCGTCCACACTAATCCGTCACGAAAACGGAGCTTTGCGAAAACGTTCTTCAAACCGGGGAGTTTGAAAACGCCGGCTTTGCGTTTTAGAGTGAAAGGAAAACATTTTGAAAACAGAGCTTTTCGAAAACGATGACGTTACGATAATCATGTGATTTGCCTGCATGCCCTAGGCTCGATTTCCACCGCTCTCTCGGGTCCGCGTGCCTCCCCGAGAACAGACGGCTGGACGCGTAAGCGACCGATCGTGTCTGTGACGTAAATTCAAAATTTAATTTATGCATCGTTACCGGTCACCGGAAATGTCACCGGATACCAAACATATGCTATCTCGCGCCAAATCTGATCATAGTTTGTTATTAAAGCGCCAACAAACATGTGCTGTACGCGTTTAAAACGACTACTCAATGTTTTCCGCGCAGTGTTTACAATTTCACATGTAGTTATTTTAATGGCTGAAGCGATTTTGAAGTCTAGCGGTGAAACACCCATAAAATCTTCGGCTTCCAAGTTCTTCCGGGTGCCTGTTTTGCGGTACACAGCAAACTGATTCACGAAAAAGAACAAGTTTGAAAGGAAAAGTACAAGATCTGGCTGAAAGGGTGGCCATTGTTTTGGGCATAAACATAAGCGCCGTCGACGTCGAGCGATATTTGTGCAACGATCGTGGCTACAAGAAGATCAAACGTCTTGAGAAACTTCAAGAGGAGGAAAAACTGTTGAAGGCTGAGCTAAAAAAAGAGCTTTGCTTCGACGAATAGGTTCAAACGTGGCGTTCCGTCGGGGGGTGAGCGCGGGCTCATTTTCCGAAACAGCGACTGGTAATCGAGCCTATGCATGCCCGAGTTTTCCAAAAACACAAATCCAAAATGACCGGTGATCGTTGCGTTTTCAAATTTCTCCGGCGTAGTGTGGACGGAAAACATTTGATGCGTTTTCAGAGTGAAACCTCCGTTTTCACGTTTTGACATTTCTCCGGTGTAGTGTGGACGGGGCCTCAGCATAATGATAATAATAATAAGTATGATCAAGTCGAAAAAGTGAATTGTTTAATTTTCTTCCTTTTAAGTCCAGTCTGGAAACCACAAATGGATTTCCTTATCAGTGGTCGATCTGTAGTTACCACAAGTCAGCATTGTTTTTTGATTTTGCTTTTCAAACGTAATATGCGGTCGAAAAGGACACCGAGAAAATGAAAGGCTCATACAGTGGTTCCTCTAGGAACTTATGTATAACATAACTTATTTGTTAAATCGTTTATAACTAATTTTCCGTTATTCAGCGAAAAGTAATAATACGTGATAAATGGAACCAATTTCTTTTCTTACCCAATTTGGACGACTTTTTATTTCCTTCGTGACGCAAAATTGCTTCTTATACCTGGAAATAATTTTCTGAGGAACCATAAACGCGCACCTGAAAACTTTGACTGTAATAATTACATCAGATGAAGCTGACATTGACGCGATTATTAAGCCTTCAGAATAAAATGAATGCAAGTAAAAATATAGGCCTTAATTTCAATTCATTTTTTGCGGCCGTTTTTTCAAGTTCAGTGCAAATAACGCACGTAATCAGCACACTTTTGATAAGTTGAAGAAATTGAGCTTTATAATTGGTCCGTTCATGCCACAGCATGAAAAATTGAACAGTAATGACATTTTCCGATAATTGGATGGCACCCAGCATTTTATGGCGCCTGATGTGGGCAAAATAACATGTCGCGTTCATCGATTTTCTTCCTTTAAACCAGCCTCAACTCAGCCTTTTGCTCGCCGCTGCTAAGCGGAAACTGTTCACGTTTTCGCAGCCGGTCTTTTCTGTGTAGCCGACCGAATTCTCTTGTCTTGCCATTTCGGTTATTACATGGATGCCCGGAAGATCTTATTAATATTTCGCTGTGCGTAACAAGAATGAAATCAATGAATAATCAGTGCGAGTTTGAACCTCTTTCGTTGCGTGCTGTGCGGTTGCCACGCAGCTCGATCACCGGAGGATAATTCTAATTCTCAAAATGTCGACTCAATCTGAGCATGCTGTAAACGTCAAACAGGGGGATGAGACGGTGAGAAACGCTTTTTGACCGCTTTACGCCTACAGTTAGCGCATTGAAACGTTTTCGGCTGGGAGTAGCCACACATCAAGTATTAACGGCTGCAATTCGCGAAAGATTACTCGAGAAGAAATGTCTATACAGTAAATCCCTTGTAATGAAACTTTAGACGGTTTAATTCCGTTTTAAAATATCGCTTAATTTACTCCTTGGCCGCAAAACGCAATTTTTACTGAGTATTTGTTTCACAATGACTCATTTATTGTCTCACAGCCTGCTGTGAAAATGGCCAGATATTAAATCTGCTGTTTTCTATTTTCAGGAGCACAAGATGGCTTCCGTTCGAGACGACATGGACATGAATCCGATGATGGATAATCCAGTTTTCTCGACAGGAAGTTCTGTCAATCTCTTCTGCCCTTTATGCCATGAAATGTTTGTAAACCCTCGACTTCTGCCCTGTTTGCACACGTTTTGTAAAAGATGTTTGGAGAACCTTGTCGTGCCTAGGTCAAGCGCGCTCAGCTGCCCGGCGTGTAGAACAGATGTGCCTCTCACAGTAAGTTCAAACGATTAGCAGTTTTGTTATTTTTCTTTTATTTTGATCATGACTCTCTCAACCCTTTCACCTTTGAGAGGTATAAATATCTTTCCAGCAAAGGTCGGTTACTTCGTCTAAGAATCGCAATTAACCAGATAGTCTTGTCTCAGATATAAACCGGCACGGAACTTACTGTGTACCGCCATCTTTGTAAAGGTTATATATGGTCATATATTTACTGTTCCACGGTTCTCTCTTTTTATCTATCATAAGCAATAAAACTTCCTTATTTTTCTTTGTCTCGAATTTCAATTTCATGCATAATGAAAGTCTGATAATTACTTTCAGTCAAAATAAAGGAGATGACTGCTTTCGGAAACGTGCGTGCAACATTTCAATAACGTTTCAAGGACAGATTTATGACAGGTGTTGCACATTGTGATTGCTTCAAATTGTATGGTTTTGCCATCGTTGGCTGAGAGGAAAACAAGTCTATACATATTTCAACGAAGTTGTCTTACTATACAGAAAAACGAAACACACACTTAAATAACCGGACCGATCATTTAAGGAGGCGCAATTCTCGACCAATAAAACCTATGTTTAATTTAGATTTTTAAATTCAGAGAGATTTGTTGTTCTTCATCAATTTATTGCAGTTTAAACTACCAAAAACACACATACACACACACAAATTTTTAAGTCACAGAGTGCCAACTACGATCACCTGCAAACTCTTTTTTCCAGGAGCGTGGTGTTGGCGCTTTCCCGCCAAATTTCGTCGTGACCACAATGATGGACGTAGCGGCAGTGCGCGCGCACGACAAGAACCCAATTATGTGCAGTAGCTGTGAGGACAAGCTTCCTGCGGCTGCGCGATGTATCGAGTGTATGGACTTCCTTTGTCATGACTGCAGAAACGCGCACATGAGGCTAAGGCTAACCAAGACTCACAGAGTAAGTGCTCTCAGTTTGCTCTCTTGATCATTTGGATTATTCATTGCATTGTTATCAAATCCACTCTTAACCCCTGTCCAAACAGGAAATGTTTGGCGACCAAGCACGATCACGCATTGTTTGTTGACCAAACACGTTGATGTTGAACTTAGTGGCCAAACGGTATCAAGCATGTTTGATCACCGTTCCTACGAGCAAGATGTTTTACAGTGTCTGATAAAATATTTGCCGACATTCAAATTTCGTTAAACACGATCAAACACAGTGTCTAAACGGGAAAATGTTTGGTCACCAAATATTGTTTGATCGTGTTTGATCGCCAAAAATATCCCGTTTGGACAGAACTTTACAGATAAGGAGGGGCGTTTAGGCGTTGGATCCAGATATTCAGGTTCGAGCCTCCGCCAGGGTCACTGCGTGTTGTGTTTTTTGGGAGGTGCGGTGGCCAAATGGTTAGCTTGCTAGACTCCGGATCGAGCAGTCCGGATTCGAGTTCTGGCCAGGATCACTGTGTTGTTGAACAAGACCCCTTCCTCTCAAAGTGCCTCTCTCCAACCAAGGGTATAAATGGGTACCGGCAATCTGTTAGGACAATGTAAAAAAATTGCTGGAAGTTCCCTTTGATGGACAAGTTTCCCATGTAGGGAAAGCAGCAATGCTCTTGGTCTTCATATTCTGCAGAAACGAATTGATTGCGAGGGCTGTAATGGAATATACCGAGGAAGTGGTGGTTTAAATTAGAAGTATGGATTCGATAGGCTTTACCGGATCAGCTCAGCACTAATACATTAGAAAGCAATTTTGCGTAAAAGTATTCTATTGTTGAAAATTCATTTGAAGACGTTACTGCTATTTTCAGGTTGTATCCTTGGATGAACTTAAATCCAGCCCACGACCTGAAGACTTACTCCATCGACCAATATTCTGCATGGAACACACTCATGAAAAACTAAGGTACTGTACTAGGATCATTTTTCGTTTATAAGTTAAAACTGCAGAACGCAGCACTTCAATCTCTTTTTAAAATTGTCTAGTTTTCCTTTCTTGCTATAGCCTGGAGATAACGACAAGCGTTTTCCCCAGGCTATGAGCTATCATGGTAAGCACGGGGGAAAAAAAAAGGAAACTAGTGTTTCCAGTTGCATAAGTTTCATTAAATCAAAAATAGAGGTCAGCAAGTGTAATCAAATTAATTACGCCCTAAAAGAGGCTGTTAAATCGAAGAAGTTCCAAGAGAACCTCAGGGATTCAGTCTTTAATGAAAATCTGATTATTGTTCTCGTGTTTGCAGGTACTACTGTGAAAGCTGCGAACAAGCCATCTGCCGCGAGTGCACAATGACGTCACACTCAACTGAACGTCACAAATACACACAGCTCACTGATACGATCGACAAGCAAACTCAAACCATCACGCAACTGGCAGATAAACTCAAGAGGAAAGTCCCAGTTGTCACGCAATCCACTAAAGACGTGGAGGAAGTGACGTGCCGTCTCGAGGCGCGCGCCGAAGTGGCAAAGTCTGAGATTCAGAAATGCTTTCCTCGAATTTTAAAAGCTTTGCAAGATCGAGAGAAAGCCATGATGGCTGAAGTAGAAAGCACGGTACAAAGAAAGTCGAAAGTCTTGGGACTGCAACAAGAAAGGTTGGAAAATGAATTGAAACGACTCACCACAACTTGTAACTTCACCGGTGAGTTAAAAGCCCTTCTTACAGTAGGTCTGCAAGGCGTCTTTACGCAAGTGCCCCAGTTGAAATTTTCGATTTAGCACCCTACAGTTTCCATGGGTGAATATCTTGTCATTAAAACAGGCGATAAGAATGAAAAAGTATCAATTTAGGGATATTGTTCTCGTCCTAATGTAGGACTTCGGTTAAAAGAAATGTAAGAGAATCCGTAGAGGATCAGCTTAGGGCGAAAAGAATTTTAAAATGCGTCAATTAAATTTGGTTACAGAGTAGCTTACAATCGAGTGTCATAAAACCTGTGTAATCACTCTGACCAATCGCAAAGGACACTGAAAATCTAGAGAACCAATCAAAACTCAATGCAAATGCATGTATTTGACGCAAAGCGCGGGAAAACGCGTGCGAGCGAGTCAAGATTGGTTTTGGTTTTATTTACCGATTTACATCTGATTGGAGGAAAAAGTGAAAAATGCCTGTTGTGACTAGATGACTAGGTGCTATTGGTGAGGCTTTTTTGAAATTGACTGTCAGTTGTGAAATACTTTTCATGGTGCCGTTCCTTTCAGAGGAAGTACTGAGGCATGGCAACTCGGTGGAAATCCTTGTAATAAAGAAACAGCTCTGTGACAGATTGAATGACCTCATCTCATCCAAGTTTCAAGGCGAGCCTGAAGAAAATGACGTCATCTACTTTGTGGCCAATCAGGATGACGTGTTGAAAGCTCTTGAAGGCCTGGGGCAGATTAAAACAAGTAATGCATTCCCTGGCATGTGCACTGTAGCAGATGATATGAAATGCGCCACAAAGGGCAAGAAATCCAAGTTCACGGTTCTTACTCGGTAAGTCTGGTGTTACTAAGGTAATGTAATTGACTGAGGTAATGTTATTGTTTCGAAAAGCGGAAAATTAGAGAGTCAATTGGTCAGCCAGTAAGTCAGTTGGTCAGTCGGTCAGTCAGCCCGTCCATCTAATAGTCATAACGCCAGCTAGTCAGACAGACACACGGACAGTCAGTCAGTCAGGCAGGTCTCACGGTTCGTCAAACTCGTCCGTCTGCCAGTTCGTTCGGCTGCCAGACAGACAATCAGTCCGACAGTGACTCAGTCAGTCAGTTCCTCTGCCGTCAATAAGTCAGACAGACAGAAAGACGGACGGACAGACAATTAAACAATCATGCAGTCAGCCAGTTAGTAAATCAATTAGACAGTGATTCAGTCACTCAACTATCAAATCAATCAGTTAGACTAAGCTACCCTTAGTAGCCTAGTGGCTCCAACTCGTCGCTGTACTGACTAACTACTTCGAATATACGTAATGCGTTTAACCTTGTTATGATGTGTTTAGTGATCACAGTGGGGCCCAGTGCAGTGGCGGCGGTGAGGATGTGTTGGTTGACGTGTACACGTCTGACGGGAGAACAGTGCCTGCCGAAGTAAGACCGCTTGGCTCCTCCCCAGGCTCTTCACATGCCCTCCTCTCACGCTACAACTCACAAAATGTTAGCATTTCATTTGAGATTCACGTGTGGCATGAATGACTGTGATGATACATGCGCACAGTAGTAACTTAAGTTTTATGCCTCCTTCGTGACCATTATTTCGGTTGTCACGCAACGTTAGGGGAGAAGCGTTGCGTTACGACCCAAACAACAGCTGCGAAGGGGGAGTCTTGTCAGTCAGTTTGGCTGTACATGTTTTATGTTCGGTTCGTTGTTTTCGCACAGTACATTTTGCGTCTGCACTTGATTTTTATTTTTGACTTTATTGTCATCATTGTCTTGACACGTTTATGTTTCTTTTTCCAAGTGGTTTGTTTTGTTTCTATGTAACGAGTGAGTTTCGTCTTCGCGGGCGTTATTTGAAGAGTCACCCAAATCTCTCACCAGTTGTTAGGGGGAGGAGGATTGCGTGATCGTTTAGATAACTACCGTGAAGGAGACTACATT
>Ga0126338_10002765_pt1 | contig 12153 bp, 7 predicted proteins | sample OrbCmetagenome_2_FD_92529 | JGI IMG/M metagenome (GOLD analysis project Ga0126338, IMG submission 92529) | Coral microbial communities from Petempiche,Puerto Morelos, Mexico - Orbicella C C metagenome | ecosystem: Host-associated > Invertebrates > Cnidaria > Coral | place: Petempiche,Puerto... | reverse complement strand
GCCGACTGAGACTGCTCGAGTATTTTTTCCGAGTCATTTTCTAAAACAGAAACGGCTTTATCTTTCTTCTTCCTGCTAGACTATGCTTCTGGTACCTGTTCAATGCCTGGACAAGACTTTCTTTTACCTTATCTTTTGCCCAGTCATGTAAAATATTATCTAAATTCTCAAAACTGTCCACCATTTTAAAACACAGAGGGAAAAACTTTGTAATGATGACGTCAATCGTACGTCTGTCCTCTGATAGATCATAGGCGAGAACCAATCAAAATGCGAGAATAACTTGGGTTATTATATAATATAAGAATAGTTCATGATCATGACATCATCATTAGTGGTGGTTGGCAATAGATTTATGACGTACCAACTTGATTGGTTGGGCCATGTGTACTAAAGGCGTCCACATTTGAGTGTTGAACAATACTCGCAATCGACCTGCGATGGGCACTTGATCAACATCTCAATTGACACTCTTTTGACATGTGATCAACAGTGGGTTGATAGTTGGCTGACTGTCGACCGTCTCAAATACATCAATCAGAAATTAGTTGACTTAACTGATTGTCAGTAGTGGCGTAAGTGATGTTAGTATTGTAAGTAATGTAAGTATTGTAGGTAATGTTAGTATTGTAAGTCTTAGTAGTGTAAGTAATGTTAGTATTGTATGCAATAGTAGAAAAAAAAAAAAAAAAACTTAACTGATTGTTGAGCAAGATGTCAATGGAGTGTCAGTTGAGTGTCAACCGAGGCATTTATGGAGTGTCAGTCAAGTATTGATTGAGGGTTGATCAAGGCTATCGTTCAAGGATTTTGATCAAGAGTATTGATCAAGGGTATTGATCAACACTTGACCCTGGATGCCTTTAGTACACATGATCTGATCATTCTTATTATACCTTACAAACATATGAATTAATCTTTTCCACAATTTGCAGCTATAATGTCAGTAGCATACATGACTTGTATCACAGATGAGAAGGAGACTTCCCTGGGATAGGTCACAATTACTACTGGCTGAAACCAGTGACCAGTGATGGTATTTGAGAACAAGTCTTGAAATTGAATCCTGTGTTGGAAAAATGATGGCAATTGTACATTTTACTAATTATTTAAACATTTACAGTTTAGTTTGAACAGTTAAACCTTGATCTTGACAGGATTTAGCAGAATGGAGGAGATGTCAAGGAAAGGCTGGTTTCTATGGAATATTGTCAGTTGTCATAGGTAAGCACATGTTAGCACGAATGCAATGGAATTTGTATACCTAATTTTTTATTACCACACCTGTTATGTCATGAATTCCAGTATCAAAAAGCTGGTTACCTGGGGTAGTTAGCTATTGGAATAATAGGTGGATTTTTGAATAATAGGTGGTGTAGATAGACACTGCAGATAACGAATGCCACAATTCGAATGCACAAGTTTAATCATTGTACGCAAAAGCACATGAGAGTGAGTGAGTTCACGAGTACATGATTCAACTGAAAAGTAAACAAGACAAAATCCCTAGTAAATACAAAAATGTAACCACAAAAACTGATAGCGGACTAAAATGAACTTACAAACTGTGGCAAGTCCAACAGGATTAAACTCTTCAGAGTAATAACTCAGAAGCTCACAACATGTGAAAGTATGCTAGCCAAAACGCAGTAGATACTGGAGAAACTTAACTGCCAGCCACCAACAAGCACTGAGGAAAACTGAATACCAAACCATGCATAATGATGATAAGTAAGGTACTAATGAGGAGATTACGTAATACCCAAAGGTAACGCAAAAATGTGAAATAAAAACAAAGAAAATTCTAGTTACTACAGGTGGGCATGTACAGATAAATTAATTTCCTCCAAGTTCAAGTTTTTCTTGGCATGTTTAACTTGGTATAGTTATTCATCTGAAATATGCAAGACAGAACTAGATGTCACTCCAAGGAATCTGTCTTCATATCACAAACTAAATTTTCTAATTTTATGTGTTCAAACTGAATTTTTCTTGGTGGCTTTAATCCTTGTAAGACACTGTTGGTAGTTTTGTTCACATAATGATAATGATTTAGTGTTTATGATTTGTAAGAAAGAAACATCACACGCGTATATGTGACTGAAATACAATTTACGTAAAAAATACAATTTAGGATTCTCCTACTTCTGGCTTACCCTGGTTAAATCTGTTTATATTATTATTATTATTATTATTATTATTATTATTATTATTATTATTATTATTTATGAAATTTTAAGAGGTATTTTTCCATAAAAGTTGCTTTAATCATTCTGTTCCTACTTTTGGGTAGGTGGAACCATGAGGAAATCTCCCTCTTTTGAGGAGGGGGGTGGGGTGGGTTGGGTACAGGGTTGTTACAGAGTTTTGAGGTAGATTGCTGTTCTGTTGGAGTTGGCTGATTCTGAACAATCACAATAAGCCAGCAGAGTTGCTAGGAGATGATGCTATTTTTGACAACCCTGTGATAATTAGTTATATAGAACTTTAGCAGTGCTGCTGTGTATGCTGTTGTTAAATGGGATCCTATCTCTTTCCTTGATAAAATATTAATGAAGAACAGCTTTACAAGGTACTTTCCTTGTGAGGCAGAGCCATAGGCATAAGGGCACCTTCGGACTTAGGAGGGCGGTGACCTTATCGCCCCCAAAAAATTACCCAATGCCTAAAAACGTGAGTGTTGTGCGAATGCACTCAAATTGCAGTAAAAAGAAAACGTTCACAATTCTCAGGTCTAATGAAACTATTATCATTCAGAAAATATGGTATTTCCCGGGAAAGGAAAATTGGTTTGAAAAATCAGGTAGTTTGAGAAATTGAGGGTAAAATTACAGTGTTTGACTGCAGGGAGAAAAAGGACTTTTGGTTTGAGTTATCAGGAGGTTTGAAAAAATGAGGGTTTGAGAAATCGGGATTCCACTGTAGTTATTTTGAAACCTCGCATACTCTATGACCTCAATTGACAGCTTGGTAAATCAGAAACTTATCAAAGAAATAATTAATTCTTCCTCGCATGAGAAGTTCAAGAAAATTTTAAAACAGTACTTTGCAGAGCCATTCAAAACGACTGTTTTCAGAGTCACCACAAAAAACAGAAGCCTTGGTCTTCATTTGCTTTGATTCTTTTGTCATTGTTTTGTTGATGGAAATAATATCCATCTCGTAGATTTCCATGACACACATTTAAATGATATATGGCTTTTCCAAAACAGAATGCCTGGATCCTTAGATCATGTGACCTTATCTGCATTTTGACAAGGCAAACGTCAGAGAAAGTAGCCTACAAGCCTGGCCTTGAACTACCTTTTAGAATGTTTTGTCCTCAGTACTTTTGCCTGAATCATCAGCGTTTTGCTCAAAAGTTTCAAAAATTTCTGAAACTGGGGGGGGCTGCAGCCCCCCCCCTCAGCCCCCTGGCCTGTACGCCTATGGGCAGAGCCTCAAACTTCCAATATCTATGAAGACACAGCGATATTATCAGTGAGTAACAGAGCTTGCAAAGCTGATCCAAAATTCATACACCTTGTAATTTACATGTTTTATGTTTGTTCCTTTCCATAGGAAGTGGTGTGACATTTGTTGGACTTTCATTTTTTAATCAAGTACCCAAGAAGTACATTCCACTTCTCTCTCTTGGTGTGTAACAATTAACATAGAATGGTGATGAGTCGGATACTTGACCCATGTCTGAGTATAGGGGTGCTCCCAAGGGTCTGAAACCCTGACCCTGTTTAGGACAAAAGCACTCTTACTAAAAACCCTACCCTGCATAGGACAACACCCTCTATTTTAAGACCCTGTTTAGGACAAGAGACAAAATACACATTCTCTTGTTTTACAGGAATTTAAACTGTTTCATAAGCCATTCAAATCAGAGAAATCAAGTTTGATGCATCAAAAATCCAGTTATTGCCTTTCTACACTTAAACTATACAAAAGGCTGTCAAGCATTAAGCTCTTGCTTTTCCTGCTTTTTGGCCAATGGCATTTCACTTCGCTCAGGTGAAATAGGAAATAAAAACTTTACGGAGATCAAGGTATGCTCACTTTCTTGGCACTTCTGCAACAGACTCCTCCGACCTGACTGCTTTGCTCGCATACTTACTCTGGCATGCAGGATTCAAAGGTGATCCTGCTCACAGGCTTAACTCGTACAGATCATGTAATCATACCCTGTTTTGGACAGGTTCTGACCCTGTTTAGGAAAGAGGCCAGTAAAATTGTATACCCTTTTCAGGAGAGCAAGGTCAAAAAAACTTACCCTGTTCAGCAGAGCGTCCTTGTGTAGGCCAAATAAGTGAGTACCCCTCCCAGGGCCAGAAGTCACTTGATTGCATGCCTGGTGATTAAGTTATACATGCAATGGTCTTACAGCTGCATGTATTCTTTACTGATAGAATACTGACTAAATAAGCCAACAATAATGGAATTATAGAGATGTGGCCCCAGGGAGGGTATTCAGTCACAAGTAGGGGCAAGAGTGTTAGGTAAGATCAGATCCCCAAAATATCCGGCAGCCTAGAATGTGACCCAGTAAAAGTTCCTGTTTTCTCTGTATAAAAATACACAAGCAAAAAAACAGACATCAACAGAATTACAGACAGTTTTTGGATACACCTTTCTCTCTTCATCATGCATCTGTCACAAACTATTTAAAATGTTTTCAGATGAATGAGATTGCAGCCATTCTTTGAAAGTGAAAGAGTCACCTTACCATCAACATCTAGCTTATGTTTTTAAATGAAACTGATGCAATTGCCTCACACGAAAATGAGAACCCTGGGTTGGTATGCTTTTTGTTGAAACCTTGAAAAGCCCTAACCAAAATCTTTCACCTTGGAAGTCACAACAAAATTTTGAAGTTCGTACATAAGGTACAAGCTTGCTCTTTTTCAGGTGCCGGAGCTAGCGGTGGCTGGGTGGTTTCAAACAGAATTGTGATGTCTTTCCGCAGAGCTCAGATAGATTCCACTATCACAAACCTCAATCAGTCATCAGGTTAGTGACAAGTGCTGAAGAGTTGATACACAACTTCCTGAAGAAAAAACTGATGGTAAAGTGTATCTCACCCAGAAATATAATTATATGAAGGGCTGACAAGATAGGCAACAAGTGGAGGGTGACAATAATTTTTTTGATAGTGTAAACCCAAAAGAATTACCATTTGCTATACCTCCCAACTCAAATACTCAACTCAAATTGGAGGAGAATATGTCATGTCTATTGTGTCCTGGGTCAAAACTCACTAACACCCAAGGGCGAACAAAACTTGTTAACTCCTTAGGGAAACAGCAAGTTAAGGTTACTGTAGGCCTTCAAGGGCCTATTTTGTCCAAAAAAATTTTTTTACACCAAATTCAAGACTTTTACTTTATCTGAATTTTCCAAAAAAAAAATTATTTCAAAAACTTAAAACGTGAACAAGTTATCCACAAAAACATAAATTCTTAAAATTAGTCAATGAACCGCAAACTGTGATAAGCCAATTAAAATGTGTCAACCTTTGAGTTGAGCAGTAACAATTTTCAGAGCAAGTGATCTCATCCGCGGAGTCGTATTTCGCTTCTTTTGTTTATCCCTTAGGTCTTGCAATTTCTCGCAGAGAAATCTTCGCTTTTGTTGATTGTTTTCGTCTCTTAAGAGATAGACTAGGTGCTTCGCATTCCCACATTTGAACACAAGTGTAAATCGCAAGCGCATGTTTCGTTGATGCCCTGCTCTAGCTTCTTCTGGCACAAAAGTTGATTGCCGTGGAATTACCGACAAATTTAGTCGCTGATATCTGACATTCACAAAGCAGCTTCTCCAAACGCTCCTTTCCCCTGCTTTATAGAGTGTTTTTCCATATTCTACTAAAACAAACAGGCCGATGAATTGGGCATTTGGTTTTTGTTTTAAATGTTTAAGGCTATTCTGCTGGCATTCCTCTTTTTCCCTTTTCCTTCTTTACCATTTATCTGCTGATTCTTTTTAGATGCTGAATGTTTCATGGCAGATGATGTAAGATATAAAGATATACTGTAAATGTAAACATTGCATATTCATTCCCGGGAAGCGTTACTGTAGCTCATTGGGAAGTTTAAAGCTGCATTTCATTGGTTGGCGGCATGGCCACGTTGACAACTGCTTCAGTGAGGTGCAAAAACTGTGAATTTCTTTCGAGGCTGAAAACTCAAGGTTTATTTTTGTGTGAATTACCTCTATTCAAATCAGATATTAGTGCACCTCGGGTGTGTCAGGCTTTTGTGAAAATCAAAATATTTTTCCTGAGACGTCCCATTGAGTAACAACAGTCAGAAAATTTTCTATTGTCCAACTTTGAAAGAGATTTTCTAAGCAACCAATAGAAACATCGAAAAAGCCTCACACCCTTTGTTAGCCCATCATCTCCTGATTGATAATGTCCAGTCAGTTTGGATGTCTGCGGTAACACAAAGGCTGGTAATTCAGTTTAGTGAGTATGGTCATTTTTGCATTTTTAGGCTTGTGCGTGCCTATCAAAACAAAAATACAAAAATGTATTGTTATTTTTGGATTCTACAGTTTATTATCTTTTCCATGATACATAGTTTGCCGAGGTTTTCTTTAAAGCAGCACGTAAAGAGAGCATTTTCCGGAAGGCACCCCTGAAGGTCTACAGTAACCTTAAACTTCTGACTCGCATGTGATCAGGTTGTGCACCTTGAAACCATGGCAAATGTTTGCCAGTCAGCATCAAGCAACAAAACACTTAATGACTGGCCCTATGGGAAACTGTGAGTTTTGTTGCCCCTTGACCCTCAGTGTTTCCCTCGGCTTCACCTTAGGGAACATTGAGGGACTCAGGAAACAAAACTCACTGTTTCCTGAGTCCCTCAATGTTTCTCATCACCTTTTTCAGACATATACATTTTATCAAAATTAATACATTTACCTTCACGAATCAAATAAATGATTGAGATGCAACTGTTTGATCAGGAACTCTCCTTGTCAGGTCATGAATAAAATTACTCATTTGCACAAATCATTAAATCAAAAATTATTTTCCCCGATGGAATCTAGTGGACAGTACTGGACATGGATGTTTCAGACTGGACTTTCAGTTTTGATCATCTTTGCCTAGGGGTGGGCAGAACTGCCCCCCCCCACCCATCCCCCTTGTAAGTTCAAAAACATAGTAAGTAAATATATTGAAACTTGGAGGGTATATAGTATGTCCAAAAAGGTTTCCTTTGCGTTAAATAAGAATCGAGGTCATTTTGATCATTGAGTTATTGGTTCCTGAAACTTTACACTGTCATGTTACTTTTAGATGTGAAACCACGTTAATTAAAGTGGCTTGATGACAATAATAAGACATTTTTGTCTAATTAATTTTTTCCTTTTCTTCACAGAAATGGAAGACAATAGTACACCCCCATCACTTCCAGAATCAAAGTTTGGAGACAAAAACTTTATCAAGGAATAATAATTATTACTACCTTATGGTTGTAATTCACGTTTATCTGAAATGGGTTGTTTTCACATTTATCTTAAGACTCTGAGTGTCACTAAACTGAGTTACAGGAACACTGTCTGGCCACTATGGTACTTGATTGGACAGAGATATCAAGACTGGAGGATTTTAATGCTCACCATTGGCTTCTGTTCCCCAGACCACTTCTGCTCATGTAATATTCAGTGTTTGTAGGCACACCTCTAAAAGGCAGATAGAACATCCCAATCAAAGAAAAGAATTATTTGGACTTTGCCAGAACTTATGTCTTCAGCTTCACTGAGAAGAGATCTGTGAATGAGTTTTTATCAGACTGAGCCAAGTCTGTACAAAATGGTTCCCATGCTTATGATGTGGCTGTGTGTAAAAACTGGGCTCCTTTATATGAGTATTAGTTTGTTTTCCCATCCAGTAGATTCAGAAAATTGGTGCTACCCCATGCACAATAATGATAGATTTTACTTCTTTCCTAAGACATATCAGTGGTGTGAGTTTATGAGAACTGGAAATTGCTGTGGAATCATGAGCTATAGTGTTTGCTAGGCTGTCAGTTCAAGCCTTCTCCAACTGTTACAGTTCTTTTGTAAAATATTACATTGTAACAATGTCATATTTTGCAGAGTGATAGACGCAGCTCTCAACCAATCAAAGTTTGCATAATTTTTATATTGGCTATTTTCTTGGATATTTAATTATGTGGACTTTTTGCCCTCTTTACTGTATTTGTTTTCCTTCAGAATTTAATAAAAACAAGAGTACCAAAGCATGTGTTTGTTTTGAATGTCGTGTTATTGTGTTTCTTCCTGCTAGCCCCCAAATAGGTGGGAGTAGTGAGTGCTGCTTTTTTCTTTCTATAATTTATTATCTTAGTAGTCTAGTCATTATACTGTGATATAAAGAAAGAAATGGCTGTGGACAGGCTAGTATTTTATTGATAAAATTATTTAATCAACCAGTGCGGTATGCCTCCCTACCCCCACCCAACAATCTGTCTTTGCAAAATGTCCACTGTGGCTTATGCTGGGGATCTGATTCTACCATCTCCTCTGCTTCTGGGATCCTACTTTTTCCTGCCCTACTTGATATCACAGTTAAAACTGGAACAGAGCATCAGACTTATTGTCTGGTGTATTGTTGTTAGATCTGGCTCGTGATAAAATCAAGGAAGTTGTGTATGGGCGCGACGAGGGTGCGAGCTCTTTAGAAATGACGTACTATATATATCAATAAATCTCACTTCCGGTATGTGTTCCGCTAAGGATCATGGGAAGGATTGAACTTGAAGCTCTGATCAAGGAAGTGCAAATGACGAGCTTGGCTGCCTTCGGGTTTCCGTCATCCAGCTGCATTGAAGACAAAATTCTGAGACATTTGGGGAGTCTGTTTATGCAAAGCTGGTCTCCTCTCCTTCCTGTTCGTATGTGACGCTGTTTTCGAGCGGGCGCGAAGGTTCAATTGAATTGAAGACAACTTGCAGTGAAGGTATGTGATGTGTAAACAAGTTGAGCTTGATTTGTGCCACGCTTACATTGAAGCTCATTGAGGACGATTTATTCTGCTCAGCTCAGAATGCTCACAATTCACGACGTCTTAATGCCTTGAGGGTTTCAATTAACTGGCAGAGAAATGAATGTCGAATTTATGTTTTTCGTGCGTTCTGAACTTAGATTTTTCACTCCTGCTGTGTTGTTGGTCGGCCAGCTTGTCTATTTGTCTGTTGTGAAGTATTTCAAAGTAAATAATGGGGATTATGTTCTCTCGAATTCGATGAGCTGCTGGACTTGAAAACAGAACAATGCCCCCTCTGATATTGTTGTAAAATTTTCGTTTCGCACAAAGGACTGCGAGTTCAAAGGCATGAATTGTTCTTTTGCAGGTTACCGGTATATTGCGCGCTTTTATTTTTAACACGACCGCATTCGATCGGAAATACTTTACGTGTATGTTGGCTGTGGAAGAATTTTCCTGTGTCGTATTTGCTTTGTAACTTTTTTGTTTCTCGAGCGAAAATAGGAGATTAAAGAGTTAATTAAGACACCATAAAAAGCATACTGTACATACGTCTTTATTTGGAAAAACTCGTGCAAAAGTGAGTTGACGTTTGCGTGTTGCATGTGAAGAATGGGTCCAGTCTCGGCGGCCTCTTAACCGCGTAAAAAATGCCTTTTTCCTGTTAAGGACGTGTATATTTGCTGTAGCAGTTGTCACACTGGATTTATATTTGTCGAGTTACTTTGAACGTAGCTTTATCCACGATTAAACAGATTTAATCTAGATTTTAAATCGAGAAGGACAGCTTATTTCGCACGTAAATCAATAATCGCTACGGGAGAGCGAGAAACAGGTAACAAAATTTGAGGTACAGCTGTAACTGGAAAGAAATTTCGTTGATCTGTGCCGCCAGCCTGTGTGGAAAAATGTTATTTTTTTTTCCGTGTAAAACCAAAGAAGTCAGTGGTATTAAACTTATAGTTCTTTCAGTAATAAGACGAAGAGGTTAAGAAAGGTCGAATGGGATTTCATGGCGATTGATAAAATTACTTGGTTTACAATAGAATTTGCTTGTTCCCCGTTTCACCCACAACAGAATGACAACGATCCACTTGATAACAATAGTAAGGTTTTTACTCCCGTAAAAGGAAAACATTGCAAAAGGAAAGCTTAGTAATTTTACACGTCGAGTTTACCCAAGTTCATTATTTCAGCATTCAAATTGTGGTGACAACCGGGTGACATGACTTTCTCAGCTTACAGTCATTATTTGGCAAAGTCCAGCCCCCCATTGGTTATGTAGTCAGTTCTTCCCACCTGTCCAGCTCAGAAATGACAAAACGTTTGTCAGAAATTAAGTTTTGCTATTATGGCAAGATCTCTTCATTGTGTAACTTGGGGATTGTCACAACCTTGATGACTTTATTTAGTTACTATTTTCTTAGGTTGTATCAAATTATTTTAAAGCTTGAAACAGTGACGCCATCTTTGTTATACAGTGGTCAAATTGCAGTGTCACGCCATGAAAAATTAAACTCATAACCATTCAATAAATTAAGTCAAGAAGCTGGGATATGAAAGATGATTGATATATAAACAACCTCACCAAGATTTAGGTCTGTGCAGTTTTTCATTCTTATTCGGAGAAGTGCTTTACTCAAATTTATAGAGCTTTGTATGAAGTCGCCATGTTTGTGTCCCTCTAACAGAAACATCTGTCATCGAGTTTTGCCATGGAAACGAAAAGTTATTACTCTAGAGCTTCAAAAAATTGAAATTAACACTTTTTATAGAGCAACAACTGTTTAGTTAGCAAAAACTTGAGCAGTAACTCATCTTTTTGACTACTCGAGAGCTTTATCGGACCGCCATTTTAATGTCACACAATGCATAAACTTGGAAATTCAGACGTGCTCTATTTCAAAATGAGGAACCCTGTTGAGCTTAAATGCTGCAAAACATCAAGTTATTAGAGGGTCTTACATCTGATGAAACTAAAACTTCAGAAGGATTGGTAATTTCTTATTTTGGAAAATGATGACATCACCTGAAAAGCGGCAATAGATCTATAAAATTGCAATAATTTAGGAAGAGTTAGTTATGAGCGAAAGAGTGTACTCTCAACGAGATCAAATGGTGAATTTCGATGAAACGTGAGTTTTGAGTCCCTTTTCTTCTATTACAACAAAAGTACTATATTTTATTGAGTTATTGAATCTTAATGTCATTGTGCAACATGCCCGATAGGGATGATATATATGTAGAATTTTGAAGTTCCTCTTTTTAGAAAGTGAAAAATTGATGATCAATGTTGTTTTGCAGACATTTTCTGTTACACACCTTGACTTATATCAGTGGCGGTAATAACACTATACAGTCACATGTACTGACCTAATAAGGCTATTTGAAACATGACTGAGGGTGAAATTTTTGTCCCTTGATTACTTCAAGCATCTTGCTATAAACATAGTTTATGGTTTGTCTTGGTTGCAAAAATGAAATTTAAGTGATGGACAGAAAAAAAAATATGCTAAATTGAAGGAACGTTCATTTGGCTCCACTCAGGGATTTGCTGTAGCTAAGAAAAAACCAAGCACAAGCCCAGCCATCTTATCAGGGCCTATATACCATCAAAATTACTCCAAATACATATTGGATTTTGCTGTTTCTTGTGGTAAGCTCTTTTTTAACTGATGAATTAAGTGGTTAGCTGGCATCTAGTTTCATCCCTAATGTACAATCAGTGTGCGGTTCCAGAAAAAAAAAATGTACTCCCTTTACAGAAGGGATTGGAATTTCCTGGGAGTGGGAGGGGGATTTTGTAAGACCTAAAAATTTAAAGAAATGTATGAAGTTTACATTAATAACTGTTATGTGTGACGACGTGAGATAAGCAAATTTGGACACTAAGCCTTGCTTTGAAAATGCAAATTGTAAATTTTATTGTGTACAAAATTCCCAGAGCAAGCACAACGGTTCCAGAGGTTTGAGAACATTTTGCCCAAGCAAGGCTTGGTAGTGAATTTTGAGCATGTGACATAATTATGCATAAGAGCTATAATTCAAATTTCCAGAGGGGCTGGGCGGGGGGGGGGGGGGGGCGGTCTTTGACAAAATCCCGCCGTGGGGGGGGGGGTAGGTCTTTGCCGGGACTCGATTCTCTCCCTTCTATTTTTTGTGAAGATAAT
>Ga0126338_10002764_pt1 | contig 12154 bp, 5 predicted proteins | sample OrbCmetagenome_2_FD_92529 | JGI IMG/M metagenome (GOLD analysis project Ga0126338, IMG submission 92529) | Coral microbial communities from Petempiche,Puerto Morelos, Mexico - Orbicella C C metagenome | ecosystem: Host-associated > Invertebrates > Cnidaria > Coral | place: Petempiche,Puerto... | reverse complement strand
GATGTTTCAGTTTCGCAAATATACCGCTAGGTATAAATTTTATAGCGTTTTGTTGCAACCCCCTAAGAAAGAAACATTGAATCTGTATAATTCCTATAAATTGAAGTCCCGATCTTTACCTTGAAGATATTTCTAAATATTTTCCAACCTTATGAACACGATCCCGTGGTTAGAGGGATTCTCTATCATGTGTAGAGCTAGGTCGCATAGTTAAATAGTCCATTCAATGAACTTTCCCTACCCCGTCCTCTCTATATAGGGGTTGACCTCAGGCTGGAGAAAAGAGACTCTCTCTTCTTTCTCCTGGGTTCAAAGCTGATTTAGCGCGGGGAAAGAGAGAGTTCATTTATTACAATAATCATAATCATATCATAATCATAATCATGTACAACACAGTGTTTGCAACAATTTAAATTTTTTACATTCAATTGAAACGCGTACGATTCTCACACTGCCATGCTGTGAGATGAAAGATTCATGTCTAAAAAACAGTTTTGTTTCAAATATGAAAAGAACAATAAATAATCATAATCAAATCATAATCATAATCATAACCATAATCAAAATAATAACCATGATCATAATCATAATCAAAGATTTATATAGCGCCAGTATCCTAATGTTCAAAGGCGCTTTACAATATCAGAGAAAATCTTAAAAATAATCTAAAAATTAAAAGCATTAATCTAAAATAAATTGCAAAATGGCCTTTTATGAGGCGCTTATTCATGAAAAAACGCTATCCAAGTTTAAAAACACAGGCTGACTCCACTTGTTTGAACATCTTTGCCTGAAAGAACATTTTTATCACTTTTATTTCTCTGATTATTTATTATTTTACTTAGTATTTATTTACATCAACTCTTAGTGTGACTCAGTTGATAATGGCGTGAATTAGCTCTACGTCGAAACGTCGTTTAAAGCAAAATTTCCTGTTAAGAAATATTTTATCGCAGATATTTATAGTTAAATGCTTAGAGAACATCACTTCACCTTCGTAGTAAATAGAGGATATTACATGGGAGCACGGAGTGACCAAATTTATCTTCGAGTGTTGAAAAATATTTTTTAACTCGAGGAGAGAAATTTCGTATCTCCAAGAGACCGTGTAATTTTCTTTTTGTTTATATAAATTTTCACAATACGTTACGACATTTTGGACGATTTTCCGAAGATTTCCGAAGATTGTCCAAAATGTGTCTTAAAACCAGACGAAGGTTTCCGAACACTTTCGGAAAATTTCAGAAGATAACCGAAGATTGCCGAAGACTTCCGAAGAAGATCCGAAGATGTTTCGATCATACACCAACAGATTAAAGTGCAGTCAAAGGGACAAAAATGCTATCAAAAATAATATTCTCACATTTGTGGAAAACGAATGACATCCTTATATGTGGGATATCGTTTTTATCAATTTGTTACCATTCGGTATACCACTAACTTTTATATAATAATATTCGTTAGACCAGTTTTTCGCAGGACTAAGAAAATCTACAGTGTGGGAGCATACTGTGGTTCACTTACAGCGTTTGCAACTTTGTCAGTGGGGCAAAAACCCTATTAGGTAGAACTGTTAGAACGTTCGAGGCCAAATACCTGTAAAAAAAGCGACATTCTGTTAAATTAATAGCTCTTGGCTGAAAATCGTGGACGCGTTTAAGGCATGAGGGGAAACGACATGGCACAACTTATAAATAGACTTTTTTTCAGAAAGAGAACTTTACTTTTTCGTGCTATGTAATCAAATTAAGGAAAATTAATAAATTGGGGCTCTCACGACTAGAACGTCTTCTGAATCAATTAATCTATACTTATCAAGAAAGTAATCTTAGTGCCATTGCTCTCCAACCAGGAAAAAAATCTTTTGATTTGTCACGTTCTTTCGCTTTTATTCTTTTCTGCGTTATTTCAGCAGTGTGCCGGGTGCACTTACAGATATTTAAGATTCCTCAGTGGGGCAAACACATTTTCCGTGAGAAATGCAATAGCGTTTGAGGACAAATCCCTAGAAGAGAACATCCTTCAATTAGCACCGCTAAGAACATGTGAATAACGAGCTAATTGTTAATTCATTGTTATGCTGCATTTGTATCCTTCATCATACGCCTTTAAGAGCGCTATCTGAACAAATTTATAAAGTATCATTGCATTTTGATTGCGATGACTTGCTCATAGCTTTGTTGACAGCTTGCGTTTGGCACATAGGCACGTAATTCTCAGTTACTCATCGCTCAGGCTCTCTCGTGATGCGATGTAATATATCCAACACGAAAGACCGTGTTTGACCACATTTCCAAACACCGAGATCGTAAAAATCTGTGTTAATTAAGATCAGATATCCAAACACCGTTACGGTCATGATTTCGTTTGTTTAATCTTGATAAACTATAAATGAGTTTGAGAAGTTCATCCATTGAATATTAAAGCAACTACTGTAGAGCTTAGACTGTGCGTTTGCCTCGAACGCCGAGAAAGGGAAATGGAGGGAAAGTAGCGAGAGTTGAGACTGCTGGAATCGCTTTGCGAAGGAATTTTCTTCCTCATTCCTCAGTCAAACTCTAATTTTCTTGCGTAGACTTCCAAAGGGGGTAATTCACGGCAGTGTTTCAGCGTTGCAGTACTTAAATATGAATATTTTGAACTTGCGTTGTAAATAATGATGACGAAAGATGCCTTCAGGTTAAAAAGCGCCGTTTTCCTAGCGATGGCATTAGAAAATCAGTAGTTTAAATAAACTTACAAGACATGCAGGTTTGCCAGGTTAGCAAACAAACCCTCAGGAAGAAATGTAATAGCATTTGAAGATAAATACCTGTGAAAGGCAGCGTACGTTCAATAAATAAAAATCCTGGAAAAACTTCTCTTTTTCAAGGAGACTAAGATTCCTGTAAGTAATTCCGCCAACGAATGTGGGCTTCATGATTATTGTATGATCAAATGCAGTAATTCTTGGTCTACCAAATCGAGTATTGCTACTATAAAGCCTTTTTACTCACGTGACCAGTACCCATGCATATTTATTGGAAAAAAACGAAAAGTTTACATAAGAAAAGATTTCAACTCCCACAGGATTAGTTTGGTACATCAACATGGCCACCGTTTCATTATTTTGGGACACCAATATGGCTGCAGGGACCTCATGTGAAAAACGCTCTGTAAGAGGCGCATCACAAAGACCAAAGACAAATAGACTTGCTATAAGCCGTCGCGCCTCCATTACGAAGCTGCTAATCGGAATAGCGATCCCTCGTCTTCGCAGTGTTCAACTTTTTAATATTCATTGTTCCTCTTCCTGTTAATTACTCCGGGCCTTATATACAACAAGTTCACTTACAGCCGCTCTATAACCTTCAGTTCTGGAAACACATCGTCAGGTAGAAATGTTATAGCGTTCGAGGCTAAGTTTCTAAGACAATGAACCAGTCAGTGAATACCATCCGTCAGATCATTGAGGTAAATTTAGTATTGGATCAAATCGTCTACAATATAGTCATAAAATACTAATAGCTCTAGATAAATCCGGTGTCATTGCGATACAATATGACGCCATTATTTCAATTTTGGGTGAAATTAAAGCAATGTAATTTTTCTATCAATGTTTTCATCACGTTTGACTGCACAACCACAAAACTGTAAATGTTTCTGATGTCTATGAACACTTTGTTTTACATTTACGACAATGGCGTCGTTATGACGTCATAGATAATGAAATATAAGCCATTTTGGATCCGCCATTTTGAATTACTTTGACATGAATGGATTTAGAGACATTGTACGTTTAGGAAGTAGTGTAAAATAACTTAAGGAAGTGGTCAATTCACCTTTCAGGCTTTATATCCAACAACCCAGCGTTAACATCGAGAGCAAACGTTTTCGTGAACGGAAACTTACAAATTCCAGATATTAGTCAGATTAGAGAGCATTCTCATTCGAAGATGTGAAAAGTTGCTTGAAATAACTTCCCTGAAACAGATAACAACGTTTCTGTCTGTATCAATTCGAAAATATACAAATTGAATTATTTAGGGATCAGAGATGGCGCAGCGGTGAGACCGCTCGCCTCCCACCAATGGGGATCGGGTTCGATTCCTGCCAGGTGCCATATGTAGGCTGAGTTTGTTGCTGGTCCTCGCCTTGCTTCGAGGGTTTTTCCCGGCTTTCCTCCCTCCACAAAAACCAACACAGCTAAGGCCGATGAGGCTTCCTCTTTGAATATTGTAATTTATTTATGACCTCTTACCGAACCGATTTCCATAAATGCGGCAAGTAAAGCTTTTTAGAAAGTACAGTGACAACTGTTAAAATGAAATGGTGTAAATTACCAAGAAATTAATATGGGTAATCAAATGGTGACAAGTGACATTAGGAAAAAGTTTCACGCGCGTTTTGTCAAAATTCTAATAATTATTTGAATTTTGACAAAACGCAAGTGAAAATATTTCTTAATTTGATTACCTTTTTAAAACATATTGGGTGACATATTACGCCACAACGGTGGGCGTCTGACTTGCTCGCTGTATCGAGAAATTTCGCGCAATTTTGGCACTTCTGTAATTTCACATGTAAAATTATTAATTGAAGCGAAACTTTCACGCCAAAATTATGGAGTAATTTGTCACCCATGATATTACAAATGCAATTTTTGATCTTACAGCCACTGAGTCGCTTTTGGAACGCAACGAAGATATGCGAGTAAAGTTAAATTTCTACAAGAAAGGTAATTTCCTTCATTATAGCTTCTCCATTCATAAGAGCATCGATTTCCACAATCTAAGGGGAAAAAAATACAAACTTGAATTCTGGACCATTAAAATTGTGCCGACATGTAAATGGCGAAAAGCCTATGGAAGACTGAGGATCAAATTACTTAAACATGGAAACAAGAAAAAGGAATTATTCAAATAAGAGAGGCAGGGTTTCATATATAACATTTCCAAACATCGAGGAGATTGCTAAGAATACGACGGGCTGTGGAGTATTTCTGACGAGTTTCGAGGTGTTTGGAGATGCGATAAAACAATGTCACTTGCGTTTGAAATATCTTCCCAATTGCATCTAACTAAGCAAAACCGTAAAAATAAAATGATAAAAATCTGTCAATTATGAATACAAATCCAAACGTCGCCACGACTATAAATCATTGAACATTTACTAGCAAGGTAAACTGCATGAAATCATTTATTCCTGAGGGAAATAAAGTGTAATTTAATCTTTTAAAACTTTGGTTATATTACGAGACAACAATGATTATTGCTAGTTCTGCTAGAAGGGACGCTTTTGCAGTCTATTCTTAGCTTTTTACACTATCCACGGTGTATGGCTACTTTGAAAATTGAGTAATTCGGTCTCGTTAAGAGAAAAGGTATTAGATGTTTTCTTTCAAAATATGTCTCACCGTTAAATATGACTGAGAACTCTTTCACGTCGGCTCCATACTTGCCAGTGGCCACACAAGAGTAGTTACCTTCTTCGTTCAACCGAATGGTTACATCAGTCTGTGTTGTATTTATTATTACAGTGGAGTTTCTTGTCAGTGCTGTGTACACAGGAGGAGTTCCTTTGGTTGAACACACGGACAGCCTGAAGCCCGGCAATGTTCGTACCACGGGCTGTTGCAATATCACTTTGGGAAAAACTGTCAAAGATTGAAAAGTATGTGAACTATTAACTTGAGGTAAAACATTTGTGACACCTTAGCGAATAGGAAATACTAAGTTTCGAGCTTAAGGGCTCCATATCTAACACCCGTATCGACAAATTTTGATACTTGCCTGGCGGTAAGTCATATATAGCTATATATGCTCTCACTTTTACTTTTTAAATGCATGACTTACCAGCCGAAGTTATACTAGCCACAGAACCTAGTCAGTTCATCGTAACATGGAAATTTAAATAGAGGCAGCAAAAATGTTGTTTTCAAAATAAATATGCAGCATTTTCAAGTCTACCAAATCTAGTTGAGCAAATGATCTGATTTTGGCTTTACATAGCTACAAACATAGCGATAAGTACAAAAAATGGTCCTTGAGAGGAGGTTTTGTGCGTGGCGTATAAATAGCCCTTTCGACATTTTGCGTTTGTCAACCATGGCAACAAGATTTTTGTAAGGAGGACTTCGTCATGTATACATCACAACACAAAGATCTATTTTGTGCCTCAGTCTTCTGGCTTATACTTTGTAATTGCCTTTTCCTGAATCACACATTTAGCTGGATAATTTTGGTAAAGTTTAAAACAGTCACTTACCATTAAAGCACTACTTTTTATCACGAGCCTTTCGCCCTTCTCTTCTCTGGGAAAGAAGTCAGACAACGTCCCACAATACCTTGCTACTATTCTGTGAAAAACCTGAAGATGCATTCGTTGCATTCTAACTTAGTCTACTTACCAATTGGGATAGTCGTGAAAAATATAAAAAATCCTCTTCGTTGCTCAATGTCGTCAGAGTGGAATGTGATCATCACGTGGTCTCCAGTTACAACAACACTCCTCCCTGTCTCTTCGCCACAGTATATGCCAAATGTGTGACTTTTACCATCGGTAATCTTCAAGTAGTCATAGCTAACATTATAAAAAACAGTATTTTTTTCACGTCATATGCATAAATATTTTTACTCTCACGCGATTGGTCAAAACGCGTCACTTGACTGAATATGACCCAACATCCGAGTGATATTCCCCAACTTTAAAAATACCTCTCGTGTTGCGAAAAATACTTGAAAGATAATAAACACAGTAGCCTACATTGGACTTTAAAAATGTGCTGGGATATTTTTCTCTGGACATTAACTGTTCCTGGAAGCAAATATTCGAGCATACTTTCGCGCGAAGTAGAGGCTGTAGATTATTTATACATCAATGATGAATTATAGTTCGAGATCTCTGAAACTGAGGGAAATTTTTTTTTTTACTTCTAGTAGAGATGCTTACTCGCAATAACCAAAATCTTCTTCCAAGTGAAAATCTTCAAATGAAATATTCAACGCCATGCCTTGTGGGATAACAATGGAATAAACACAGTGCAAATCGCTTGGGTAATTGTTTGGATATCCGGGACTTTTCAGGGAGTTGTTTACCAAAGAACCACATCCTGCTAGAAGGAAAAAAAAGGTTTGTTTAGCAAATTCCTCGCAACAACTAAGTAGCTTGTCTGGCTTGTATTGAAAAAATAGACGGTGTTCGAGTGCTTGTTTTGATGAGGAAACTCTGGTAAGCAGCGAATAGCTGGAGTTTACCTTTCATGGATAATGAACGAGCAATTTTGTTCGAAGTGCGAAAATATTTTCACAGAAGATAGCTGAAGATCGTAAAATCTTCAAAGTAAGGGAAGAATTAAACAATTGATGGATCCAAATACTCACACAGTTTTGTTTATAATGGAAAATTGATAAAATACACAGAATTAGGTTTGTTATATTAAGTAAATCTGGTTATCCTTGTCAATTCCAATGAGGTAAAACTAACTTTCAAATCAGCTCAATATAGCCATCGGAGGCGAAGAGGCAATTTTTCATGACGATATAATTAGACATAAAATTAAAACAACCGACAGTGAAATGGACCGCTTCTATGATGACACTCAATATGTAAAAATTTTCGTATTTTTCATATAAACAGAAATCCACCTTCATAGATCAATTGGTCATGCCGAATTTAGTAAATATTATACGAAGTTTCAAAAGAATCTGTTATAAACACATGGAAATAAATGAATCAAAACTTGCCAATTCGTGTAAATAAATGTATGCCCTGGGACAAGCGCTTGCCCCCTGGCGTACATTTCTGGTATTTCTTCGTTAACATTGATAACTTTGGGGCTTACTTTTTGCTTGATTGGAAAAAAAAAAAATGCGAAAGCGTGAAATCTTCGAAGTGGTCCTCTATTATCTTCATAAATCGATCTTTTTCTTTATCCGTTTGGCTGTTTATAGTATCTTTTGTTTTTTCTCCGTGCCCTTCCGGAACTAGCCCACTTTGAACAAAATTAATTTTTTCGTATTCAGCCGCGGTGCCAGGAGACAAATAATGTCTCGCTCAATTTGACATGTAAACAGTTTTAACGTTCAGATTTGCATTTCTTCGAATCTACTCCCACGTCAAATTAGAAGCATATATTGGAATTTTTCAGGCAGCTTCCTAATTTGCCAAGTTCGACCAAAATGTAAGCTAGACGTGAAGGGAAAAAGCTCTCCACTTAACTTCTAATTGTCTAGGTTATAGACATAAATATAAATTTGACACCACTCTTTGAGGACAACGAGCTGTCATGTGGAAGCGTTCTGGCTCTGAACATATCCATTTTCTAAAAAAAAAAAAAAAAAACGGAAAAAGTTGTTCTTACCCTTAAGAGCAAAGACGTTCTCCTGTTTGCTCCAAATTAGCACAAGGACGAGTGGTAGGAACAGCATTTTGAAATTGTTGACGGACTTTTCTTCCATTTTTTCACAAATATCGTCCCTTAATAAGGATGTATCTTTCCTGCAAGTAATAAAAGCTAAGTACTGTTTAGCTTTGTTTACCACCAGATAGCCTGTGAGAGAAAACCACTGTTGGAAGCCCTTGAAGAATAGAGCTCGTTATGATGAGCTCTCGTCTGGTCTACCGGGCCATGCTTTTAGTTAATAAAATAAAAATAATGAAAATATATCATTTTATGTGTATCAAGAATAATTGTATTTTCCATTCGCGAAACAAACACGAAACATTTTTGTATTTTTCTGGTCAGAAAATTCATCTAGAAGTATAACTTCGAAAATTGAAATGTCTTCAAATAATATTGAAAAACTTACGTAAAACAGCTAATTAAACACGATAGAAGATACTAAACAGAGAAGATGCTGTCCACAAAAATGATCACTATACGAACGGAACGTTGAAAGTGAAATATAAACGAGAAGATCATTTTGGCAAACCTTATTCTTTTTAGGTGATTTGTAGAATTTTATAAAGCTAATATTTTCTTGTAGTGCTACATGAATTGTCATTCAAAGGAAACCCACATGTTTTGATCACTGAAATTTAATAAATAAACGTTTTTTAAGAATCTCGTTTTTTTAATTTGCTATTTGCGACATATTCCAAAGTTCAAGTGTTGAAAGTATTGGAAACCAAAACACTTCGTCGGCCATAATGTATTTTAGAAATATATATTTCAGAGTTTCAACCAGTTAAGAGGTAAAATGGATGGCTTCTTGAACACTCAAGTGAGAAATATTTATGATCAGCACTGCAGAATCACGCAGTCATACAGGTTGAATATTTATGTGAAATATTTATTAACTCTAGTCCTTTCGAGTGAAGGCTTAATTCAGAGACCACCATTGAAATAAGAAATAGGTATCTCAACATGCAAAATAAACAATACATCACTTGCAAAAAAATTCGGACGATTTTCATTTCGGAAGAAAAAAGTGCATGTTCTAAAATACAACATCCGAAATTTAAAGCATCCGAAATATTTACAGAATAGTATAAAACTTTTAAGTAGTTTTAAAGCTCTTAGTTCCCTTCATGGAGCGAGCTCTTGTTGAGGCACTGGTTGAAATACATAAGAATTTGTTTTATTTTGTCATCGGTTTTTCTGTTAAACCTTTAGGGTGCGGTAAAACTATCATTTCACTGATATTGTTTCAGTCTTATTTGTTTTGCAGGAGCAAATTTACTTTTCTTCGAGATTATCCGAATCGCGCGACAAAAAGTGTCCGAAAATTAAACATTCAAAATAAAACGTTCAAAATTTTTTGCAAGTAATGTAGTAATAGAAATAAAAACAATAATAAAAAAAATCGTCTGAACTCAGTCATTGTTATGTGAAAGTTCGAGTTCAAGTGTTCAAACTACAACGTCTGCAGTAAAGGTAAAGAAGGCACTATACCTGAATCTTCCACCCTTCTAGAAAGAATTATGTACTCTTGCATAGAGTCATCCTGTGAGGCTGTTGTAGACCTGAAAATCCGCGTGTTTTCCGGAAAATACAACATTTCAATGGCATAGACAACCGAGTTAACTAAACTGACATACCAGCCCTCACATAAGCGCAGGTGGCAGATAAGCAAATTAAAACCTCGTCAATCATGCAGTTATAGCAATTATAGTATTGTGGGAGGCTTTTTGGATGTTTCTATTGTTTTCGGTGAAAACCTATTTAAAATTTTCTCACTGAAACACTTTGACGTATTAAAATCTAGTAAACTTCGTGGCCAAAGTAAGCAAATATAAGATTCCTTGATTTTTTTGAAATTTGGATCTTAAAAAGAAACCACCCGATTTTTCGCTTACATATTTTCAAAATTTTATACCTTGTATTGGTGAGAGACCAAAGACTATTCCATCAACCACTTGGGCACAATCGATGATCCTAAGTGCCTTATGGTGTATTGAAATTCGCAGTGTGAAACGTGGGGTAGATCAGAACTTTATTTTTCATTCTTTTTGCTTACATTGATAGATGGAAAACCAAAATTTCAACAGTGTGTTTACAGGGATTTAAGAGTACCCTTCTGCTCGTAACAGAAACAATCAAACGAAAAAAAAAAAAAAAAAAAGCGAATAATAACTACTAAAAAAACACCCAGCTGGACACTGTCTCTTGGCTAGCTTGCTATCGAACGCCTATAGCTAGATTTGGTCAAGTTGATAGCATGGGAGTGATAAGTCATTAAATGTGGTTGACTATCGCTTTTGAGAGCTCAATAAACTAAGGCCCCATCCACACTACACCTGCGGAATTCAAAAACGCAGCAATAAACCGGTCATTTTGGATTTGTGTTTGAAGAAAACTCGGTCAGAAAATCACATGGTTATCGTGACGTCAAACATTATGTTGAACAACTGAAAACATGTCCTTAGTGCGAGGCATTTCCTGTTATTCAACAGTCTGTGTGTTCAGGTTTCCTAACCAATCAGGAGAACGCGAGTGTCCTAGGCGTAACTAAAAGTCATGTTATCTGTTACACGCGGCCCTTCCTGCGATCATCGTCATCCTGTGAACAGCTACTTTGTCGCTAAGTCAAGATTTTTTTTTACAGGCAAGTTCTCTCTATATATTTTACTGTATATTAACCTTACTCTCTGTTTCTTTAACTTGCTCCTTTGGTAACTGCCTTCCTTATTTTATTTCCTCGGCGATAGTTATGGCTACACACGGCACACCTACACCCCGCGTTTTAGTTCTGGGCATTCTTTTATTCGACGTTTACGTGATTTCATTGAACGTAACCCTAGGGATTTAGATTTAACGTTTAAAATAACGGAACCGGCTGCCGTAAGTTGGAATGGTGTTGGAGGGCGTACAGTGGCGAAGACTATCCGACATGATCTGCAGGTCGTGCAATCTGTCCGCCCTGACATTGTTATCGTGCAACTTGGCACCAGTGATTTATCGTTTCACCCTCCTTTGCATGTGGTTTCTGATCTTGAGGACTTCGTCCGCTTGCTGCATGATTTGGGCCTACGCATCATCACACTTCCCTTAATAGTTTTCTAACCTGTTGTAATTACAGTTGGACCCCCCTCATACGAACTTGGTTATTTCGAATTACCCGTTATTTCGAACTCAAAACCATTTACCTTGGATTTGCCGTGCAGTCATTTACTACAGTCACTTAGCCATGTTGTTCATATATTATTCCTGTTTGCAATGTCTTAAGGCGTAAACGCAAAACTAAATACATATACAACTGAGATTTTGTACAGTGATTTTATTTGACCCATGAAAGAGTATCTTACTATTTGCGCAAAACATCCAAAACTAAACAAAAGAATATAATGGAATTAGTGTCTAAGGGTATCTTGAAGCCTTTTTGCCTTTTGTATCTAATAGCTCACTGGCATTACAAAATAATCCAACATGAAAGTCAACTTCTGGTAGAAACTACAAAATTGACCGAAATTGCCTCCAAATAGCTGTGCGGTCATGGGCAGCTTCCATCAATCGGCAACTTGATGTTTTCTGAAGAAAACAGAAATAGATAACAGAACAGTTGTTTTGATAGTGAATCGTGCTTCAATCCAAAGTTTCGTCTGGATCTGCTTAACAAATAGATTCCATGTTGCCGTGCGTCTGTTCAGTAATAGATCACAGATGACGTAAAAATGTGGTAAGAACAAAAAAGTGGCACACGAGGCGATAGCCGAGTGTGTCACTGATGTTCTT
>Ga0126338_10002763_pt1 | contig 12156 bp, 3 predicted proteins | sample OrbCmetagenome_2_FD_92529 | JGI IMG/M metagenome (GOLD analysis project Ga0126338, IMG submission 92529) | Coral microbial communities from Petempiche,Puerto Morelos, Mexico - Orbicella C C metagenome | ecosystem: Host-associated > Invertebrates > Cnidaria > Coral | place: Petempiche,Puerto... | reverse complement strand
ATTTCTCGTGTCCCCCCCCTTTTTCCCTTTTTTTTTTGGGATTGCCCCCCCTCGAAAGCCATTTTTTTTCGCATGGCCCCCCCCCAAATCCCACCAGCCCCCCCTACCTTATAAAAAATGAACGGTCCCTTATATATCCGTATTACATCTTATACTTAACCACTTTTTAACTTGATAACGGCGTAACGTAGCGGCGCCGAAATGTTGTTCGCTTTTTTTTAAATGTGTTTTAAAAATCTTTTAGCGTTTAACTTCTTGATCAATTTATAAGAATATCGAGGCTGAAATTTGCGAAATTTGAGTGAATACATAAGATTTTGGAAAAAGAATACAGTTTTTTGTGTTACGAGAAACTGCAAATACAGTCGAACCCTATTAATTAAGAGTCTATTAAGCGACTACCTACAAAAAACAGCCACCCGTAGCCCTATTAGGCGGCCAGTTATCAAAGTCCCGATGAGAGCTTTTCTATTGTTTTTAACTTTATTGAGCGGCCAACCTCCTTTTAAGTGGCTACTATCCATTTCTCCAAGGGTGGCCGTTTATAGAGGTTGAACTGTACAATGCAATTTATATGTTTTCAACTAAACCGTATAAAATTCTTCCTTTCTCTAAACGGCAAAACTGGCTAAAAGCAAGAAGTTGTGTACGTGATATCAGGCTTAAATGCCTGCAGGTTGGCTCCCCTGAAAATTACTTTAACACCGTACCATCCAGACACCAAATACTGTACATTCGAAAACAGAATGTCATACGCTAAAATCTAACGCCAAGCCAGTTTATTTCTTTATCGTCGATCATGGTAGAATATATATTCGACCTCAGTCAGTCCTCAACACATCAGTCATATTTGTCGTTTGTCATTCCTAGTCTACGTAAGAGAAAATCTACCATACGTACCACGGGTCTCCAATACTTTCATACATTACACTCAGTTTTGTAACACAGCGTAAATTATGTGAGAGTCTTTCTGGTAATTTGACATTCGTTTAAAACAGTTCGAAATATGGGGAAAAAAATTAATAAGAATGACTCTTCTGTGTGCTACTTGTCGTGTCGTTTTGGGAACCTTTTCAAAGCGATTTTCGCAAGTTTTAGTTTCATGTTTTTCTCTCTAGAGAGAAAATGTTCTGGCTTCTAAGGAGCTTGATATAGACCTGTGTTAGTACACATTCCCGCGGAAAATTAAGAAAAAGAATGACAACCCTGAATTTCATTCAGTAAATCCTTTGGGTGAAACTTGTTAGTAGTGAGGAACTGATTTTACCCGGAAAGGTACGTATCATCGGAATCCGCACCAGAAACTCGTGTGTCGGTTTAATTTTGCGCCATGTTTCTAGCTCAACTAAAAGGTTCGTTCAAAATTGAACAGACTGACGGAATTTGAAAGCTCAGAGCGCATCTAAAAAGGTCACAGTCTGTGAGAAAATTCAAGGCGTGATCATTTGCTGTCGAGAAAAAAAAAAAAAAACGAGGAATTTAACCGATATCTTGGTCATTTCAAGATCAAACGGTTGGAAACGCACCTAAACTTGCCAAGTCTTATCAAATCAGTTTCTGCTATGAATTAAGAAATGTCCGAGAAAAACTCAAACCTCACAATTCAAGGACATTTAATGACATCTCCTTACTGACTTGTCAGTTACCTAGGCTCGATTACCAGCCGCTGTTCGGGAAAGGAGCCCGCGCTCCTCCCCGAACTCTCTTCTCGGGGAGGAACGTAGACCGGACTCGAGAAAGCGGCGGAAATCGAGCCTATCAGTTACCTTGCTTTCCAAAGAACAAGTGACTCGTAGTTTTTGTTTTCGCTTTCCGCAAAAGAAAAAATAAGGTGGCACCGGAGCCCATGCATGCCAAAGGTTACCCATACATGTACTTAAGATAACTGATTACAAAGCTCATTAAATATAATTGGAGCCGTGCAAGTGAGCGTTATCAGCCGAAGGCTTCGGCAGAAAAAGCTTGTCAATACATTGGTATCACACCCATTCTCACTATGGCTACCTATCTTTGAAATTTCTGTTGTTTTTGCTGTTGTTGTTGTTTTTTGTTTTTTTGTTTTTTGTTTTTTTCTGGCCGTCTGACTGCTTTGATGGACTTTTTGGGATTTTACACGTATTATAAGTCATGCGCTTTTAAATTTCTTGATTGAAAATGGCGGCGCAATTTAGACATAAACTGTACGTGTCTTATTGCCAGTGTCACTATTATTTGTAATCCTGAACTACTCGATAGTCCCTTCAGTAATTCGTTTTTATTCAAAGTAGATTAAAATTTCTTCGGAATTAACGAGATTACCGAAATATCTTGTGTATTCATTTCTATCTTTTTCTAACATGGGTGTCAAGTAATCTCCCTAACTGTAGTGAAAAAAAGAAAAAGAAAATCACTGCTTGAGGTGGATGTCTTTAGGGTCTTTGGGTAAGGCAGGTAATTGCGGAATGGACTAGTACGGAGTGGTTGCAGGTAGTTAGCCTGGTCACAGACATTTCATTTCTTCCTATCATGCAGGTGTACAAATGTGTACCGGTAAATGTAGACTGCAAAACAGTCGTTTTCGGACGTTTTCGAAAGGCGCGATCCTCGCGTGTGAAGCGCGTCTCTCCCCATTCTCCCTCGCCGTTTTTACACTCGCTCCAGACCTTTCGTTCGAATATTGACCTTCTCTCGCGTTCGCAAAATATATGACTGTTTTGTAGTCTACGATAAATGGGTCTAGATGGGGATGGTTGGACCATCTCTCGCTCCTATTATTAGACCCTGTCAGGGAGGTTTGCAGGTTTCTAATCTCTGCCATCAGTTAATAAAACGCTTCACTTGTCAGCTCTCAGGGTAACATTTTGAACAATTCACAGTTAACGGTTATCTCAAAGTTATTTTTGGCTCGACCCTCTGAAATGGAAACCGACCGCGAAATTAATAGTCTGGATTTAGCCGTGTTTGCGATTTAGAATCTGCCGCTGACAGGTTTGCACGTACTATGTCTATACTGCATTTATATATTGCATTTTATTTCCACTGTCTGAAGCAAGAAAAAAAAAAATAAAAAGCTGAAGAGACGACTAAATCATTTTAGCTCAGAATAGGGTTTCCTATTCATTTTCACCCAGGCGCGTTCAGCTGACTATCGACAAGCACAACTTTCCCTTGATAAGATCACATCAAAGATCCTTCGATCACTGTACATCTGCTTGTGGGACTGAGAGAGCACACTGTATTATATCAAGAAGGCCACCTGATATCTGACCTCCCTAAAAAGAACTAAAAACAAGCAAAACAATTTGCAAAGCCATTTCACCCTTCGACCTTGTTCAAAATTCCTATTTTTGCATATAAATATAACAGTTTTATGGCAAAATAAAACAACAGCAGCAAAATAAAAGCAGAAAATTAAGGAAAATGGAAGATAGATGCATGGATTACAGAATCAACAAATGCTAGCCATTTTTAATTTTCTAAGCAAGTACAGTCATGGCCTGTGATTGTTGCACGCAAACAGACGAGGTTCTGATATAACGCGTCCTGTTTACATAACGGTAAAAGACAAATGAAACTGACCAAAAGGGAAAACACAAAGTTGACGGGGCATGAAACAGTACGGAATGTCTCCGCGCTGAAATGTTCTGTACGTTCATCACGAACAACCGATGCAGTCTCAAGTTATCTTCCGCAAAGCATTGTTCAATCTAGCCAAGCCGGCCAACCTAATCTGTTTATTCGAAACAACCTAAATTATTTTAAAATTATCTTACTGCTGCATATGAATTCTACTTTAGCTTAAAACACAAATGAAGATAAGCTTACCTTGTGAGTTCAACGACTCAGTGATTCAAAAGTCGACAGCAATGAAGAGCAATGCACAAGAAAGCGCTATACTGTAGACACTGTAGTCTCGGTTGCGAATCACGAGCATGTGTTAAGGATTGTATAGTAACAACTGAACCTTTCACTCAAATTTCATTTCGGTAATTGAAGAGAAAATTAGTCTTGCTAGTCGCGATAGGCTAAGAATTTGACCCTATGTCTCAGAACGTGTCAGTATAAACGATACCGAGTATCTGTTTATAGGACAGTAACTAGATAAAAAAATATATATATAATGAAACTATCAACTCATCAAAAGTTCAGGGGTCTCTCGCCTCAGACAACAACGTTTATAAAACAAGAAAGAACTCTAGTAAGAGGTATGCTAGTAAAGCCCTTAAATTTGGGCTAGGTTCCATGTTCAGACCGGGCTTTATTGGGTGTGCTGTGGTGGGACCGGAAGGGGGAAGGGGGGAGTTGGCGAGGAGAAAGGGGGGAGACTTTGGAAGTCCTTACCCTGTAAATGTTAGAACTTGATACATTTATAGGACTTCCAATAATGTTTTCTTTTTGGTCCATAACGTAGAATATACGTTATATTGACGTCAGTTGAGGTAGATTGGACTGACGCCATCATTTCCAAACAACCCCCATCTTGGATTCATTCGCCATCTTGGATTTTGTGATTTTTACCAAAATACTGGGAGACTTCCCACAATGACCCAAAAATTGTCAAAGCCGAGAAAGAAAGTTTGAAATTGCTGAAAAGGTATTTAAAAATAGATATTTGAAAACATGCCTGTCAAATGAAATATTTTTTTCCATGGAAACACAAGATCCCTGACCAACGACGAGTCAAACTAAATTGTTCCCGGATAAACTCAAGGACAAGTCGTCAAATTTGGAATTTGTATACTCATTTCCTCCTTTCAGCGTCAACAAAATACGGAAAAAAGAACAGTCAAAACTACTCAGGGTTTGAGGGGCATGGGTGGTTGGTTTTCCTCTCACCCAACCTTTAGTAAAGGATCGAACAGGAAAGCACAAAAGCTTGAAATAGATGAAATAAAGGGAGTGGATTTGTCACGCGCTCTTCCTAACTCTCTTTTTTTACGCTCATTCAGCTCAATCGCTTTCTAAAGGAAGTAAAAGGTTAAGGCATACAAGCCAAGTAGCCCATCAGGCCGGAGCTTATCCCGGTTTCTGTAGCATGAAGTGACTAGGAGTATTTCTACTCCCCCTAAATGGGATGCTAGTCCATCGCAGGGTTACCCCCAGCATTAAATTCCAGTTGCCGGCATACATTTAGACACCTGGGAGAAAAGAGGCACTGTGAGATTAGAGTGTCTTGCCCAAGAACACATCACGATGTCCCCGGCCAGGGCTCGAACCCAGACCGCTCGATCCGGAGTTGATCGACTTCACTATACTATACTAACCATGAGACCATCGCGCACCCAACCTCAACTGTTCAGTACATAAAGCATTGTTAACATTCATTGACTTCTTTTCATTTTGTCGTTTTGTCATTTTGTTACGTTGTCTATTTGTCAATCTTCTTCCCCACAACACTTCCCCATGAATCATTTTAATGGTACCCAACTTTCCTCTTTCTGGGAGGCTTTTAAATCGATTTGAAAAATCAACGTTGTGTCAGCCCTATTGTGTCGTAAAACATGCACGTGATAAATGAGTCACTGTTTCCATGATTATCCTTGATTTTCTAACAGTAATGTAAATGCTCACCTTCTATTCCCACGTGATTTTATAGAGCACAAGTGCTGTCACACAGCTGTTTGGCTCTTTAAAGTAGCTCGTACTTTATAAAATAAATAAATAAATAAATAAATAAAATAGGAAAAAAAGTCAAAATTAACCAAGTTCAGGAAGAGCACCATGAGTTTTAATTTAACAACTGTTACCTAGCTTCAGGCCAGCCACTGAAATATTTTGACAGATCATTAAGATTCAAAAAGCTCTCTGGTCGCGTGTCCCTGAGGGATGAGCTCGTCTTTGAGTTCGGCATGCATGAATGAATCCAAAGGGCAAAAATTTGCACATTGCCAGTAGCAGTCAGTATTCACTTCACGTATCGCTTGACTGACGACAGAGTTGAGATGTGAAAGCGGCTTCGAACTGTTCTCGAGAAAGATGTGTCTATGTCCGGAGGAATTCTCATTCAGACGTTTAAAACTCTCACATCCGTATGCTAGCGCCTTCGCGACATCGCCGGTAAGTTCCGCAAAGTCTTCCAGTGAAAATGTTTAGATTATTCAGGGAATGATCCACAAGGATTTATGATTTAATTCTTCTTACTCGGATGAAGACGTTTTTATCGTCGTTGAAACTTTAATGTTTGGTGCCGACCACGTTATCGGACAAATGCGCACATTAAACGCGGTGAGGACTACTTTAAAGGTACTTTGAAGCCAAAGAACACAGAAAATTCTTTGCCATATACAAGAACTTATTCTTATTCTCCACCACTGAGAGTTATGGTAATGAAAGGATAAGCAAAGCATAGTTTATTCGAACCTCTCTCTCTTAATATTACTGCCGTCGTTACAAAACTCTCTTTTCACGTTCATAACTGATTGCCTTCATTCAGCGGTGTGAAACATTTATTTCATTTATGGCGCCAAAATTTATAGAGATTGATCAATGTTATCAGGGGAATTAATTATGCGAAGGCGGGCTTCCACTTCAGTGACTTCGGTTATAAACAAGCATCTAATATTTTGGGTTTAGAAAAGCCGTTTTTGTTTGCAGGCCTTGCTGTAAGGAAAGCCGTGCTTTGAATACACTTTTTAAAACGTGAAGCGACCAATAGATCACGAAATTAAGTTACATTTGCTCCGCTAAAACAAAACTAAGAATGAACAAAACTATTTTGAAGTAAATTTACGGGTTTGAGATCGCGTCCCGTTTGCGCAAAAATTGTCAGTCTTCTCAGTCCCTGAGATAATCCATGTTTTTATAGCAACATATAATATAACTTCAGAGAACTCCATTCAGCAGCAGGTTTCATGAACACTGTGCGATTGGCTCGCAAGAAAGTACTCCTTTTTGATTCAGTTTTCTTTTTGGCGCGATAAATAAACACGCAATGTTTACATCACGTACATGCGTGTTTACCAGCTCTTTTAACTCCGCTCAAATGAAACAATTTTCTGAGACGTCAGATGCAATGTTGATTGTCCATTCGTAAACTTTAATATTGATAAAACTGAGGCTTTTAAAAGTATCTAAAAGTGTGTTGCTTTTGTCAAAAGAAGTCTCAAAACTATGTGTAAAATACAACTAGTATTTCATATTACCAGCGATACTTAGGGTTGGTATAACCTGCTCCAGAGGAGAGTTTTCATTATAAATATAGTTGTCATGGATATTCTTAGTTGGAGTTAGATCTTAGCGGGAACAGTGTTCGCATGGAAGTTCCCCTTAATACACACCCTAAGTTCAGAACATAACTAAAAGTTAATCCAATGCAGGATATATTCACTCACATTCAGTTTTATTTAACTGTATTATCAACAAAGCTTTGTGTTGGATAAATAAGAAACAAACTCGTTATTTATTGATCTTTATGAGTATTATCTTTTAAACTTTTTGCTTTGCAAGTCTCATCAACTCCAACAGAAGAAATCTTTGAGAAAGATAGATTGTTCAACCATGGCCTCTCGAGCAGATTAAGTTGTTGTCACCAGGTCACATATGCTAGGCAAGATAGAGCGCGCGCGAAACCGGTGTTCACCTCGAGCGTTGAGTACAGAATGAGTGCTTTCTACAAAAAATCAATGTACGCGCAAAACATACAATGAACGAGAAATTTGAAACACTGACCTTGTTGTAGTACGAAGAAACTCTTATAACGCTCAGCAGAAAAAAAAAAAATCGTCTCAATTCTATTTGCAAATTTCAAGCACACTTTTTCATGGAGGTGATCTAACCCATCACGTAAATTGTATAATTATTAAGCAAATTGCAGAGAACGAAATGCTAACACAATTCACTTATGGGCTTTCAAATAAAGCTTGGGCTTTCAATAGCACTGAGACCGAGAGAAAGAGATTGAATATACAGTGAAACATGTTTTAAGCGGACCCCATACCAAGTGGAAACCGTTTCAGACCAAACGTTTTTTTCTCTCCATATTTTCTGTAAATCGAATTAATTCGCGATCACCTCTACTAAGTGGACACTAGCTAGGGTCCCCAGGATTTTAAAACAATACAATTTTCACTGAAATTTAAAACGTAACTATCTAAGGATACACAGCATTTTAAAAAAGCCATTTAAATTGGGGCGAACTCATTTCTAAATAAAAGCAAAAAGGCTACTAATAATTGTTTGCCATGAGGTATAATAGCAAGAATTTGCGTTGTAAATTGTTTATGTTACTACCCAAAGAAAAATTATGCCTTGTAAATTGAAATGAAAAACGAAAAATATTAAACTAGTTACTGTGCATCATGTCAATCTGTCAGAGCAGCTACATTATACTTACATGTATCTCACTGGTAGAAAGGTTGGGTTTTGAAATATTTCAAGTCTTTTAATCATTTGGCGGTACAGCGCAAGCTATTAGCAGAATTCAGTGGCCCGCCGGCAGATGTAGAAAAACCTATATCCTCTACTTCCTCTACAAAAAATGTAGAGAAACTACAGAGAAAATGATCCTTCAAAAGAAAATCAAGGGGACACACCAAGTGTCCAAACTCGTTTATACTATGCAAAGCTATAGCAATGGTTACAAGCACTAATTACATGTATTTACAGGAAATAGAATATATGAAATTCATATATTTGAATTAAAGAATAAAGATTTAAACTGTGGTTAGTAATAAAAACCATCGAGTTAAATATACAACTTTAAAAGTAGTTGTGATAAAACCTGAAAAAACAATCAGGTTTGAACGAGATTCGAACCTATGACCAATGTGCTCTATTTAACCAAGTGATCTACCAAGTCGACTCGGGCCCGGTCATTGTGTGGTCGTAAGATATCCTGTAAAAGACAGCTACATGAAATACAATGCATGAAATTCATATTTTGTTCAGGCTTTATCACAGCTATGTAAGTCGTGTATTTAACTGTGATGGTCTTTCTTCTAATTAAACTACAGGTATTGCACATTATTCAGTAAGCGCGCACTCGTAAAATGACGTGGCGGGACATTGCAAAGTAAACAATTGCGTGTGTAGTAAGTACTAGATGCGAATGGATTTTCCTCGAGTTTGAAGAAGAGAACACTTTTAATTACGACATGAAACAGAACCTTAAAGGAGCCTGCCCTGGACTGACCATTCTTATTTCAAGTGTTTATCTGACTACATCTTTTCAATTGAAAATCTTTTTCAACACTATCACTGCAAAGATACATGTCAGTGAAGTTTCTGAGAGATGGAAGCTTGAAACAAGCCGCCTACTCATCCTCTTCCTCGCGCAGTGCCGTGACTTTCCCGCGAAATTAAAGAATGCAAAATTATTTCGGTCAAAGGTCAACAACAGCCTGAGAGGCATTTTAATTTGCGCGCAGAACGTCCTGCTACGATTGCTGGACTTTGCTCCGGTAAATTTTCCTGACAAATAGAAAAAATGACCGATTTCCGTAAAACGTAAATTTTCAAAATGACAAACAAACAAACTGATTAAATTAAAGACATTAGAGAGTCGAGCAAATGTCAGTCCAAATTTACAAATCCATGTTTTACAAATCCAATCCAATCCATGTTTTACTATATGCCGAATTAATCAAGTGTGTACGTCGATTGATTGATTAATTGTTTTGTTTTTATCTTAGTGGGTGCCACTTCCCCTGTTTCTCATTTACCGCCTGGTTGCTGCTTTTTACTTCTTATCCTGGCTGATCTTCAGCGGCTTTTTTGATGGTGGCTACTGGTTCATTTACCTCAGCAACTGGGTCTTCACCCTTGTAACCGCGCACTTCATGCTGGCTATGTTCATCACCACCCATTACTGCTGCGGTGCCGGGGTCGAAGACGATCCGGCAGGGTACGGGCCGCGTCGTTTCAAGTCGGAAACCTACATCGTGGGACTGTCGCAGGAGGACGACGAAGACGAAGGCACGTCCTACGCCAGAGTAGAAGAAGATGACAACGCTTTGAGTTGGCCAGAAAAGGTGTTATGGTTGTTCTTCAACATTGCAAGCGTCACTTCAGTGGTGGTCACCATTACTTACTGGTCAGCAGTGTACTCAGGCGTGGAAATCGATGGTTTGATGGTGAACCAGCACATCTTGGGCCCGGTGTTTATGCTGATGGAAGTGATAATGAGTAATATTCCCATACGTCTCTTGCATCTCATTTATTCTCATATTTTCTCGTCAGTTTACGTGCTTTTCACTGTTATTTACTGGGGCGCGGGAGGCGAAAACAAAGATGGGAAGCATTATATTTACAGAGTCCTTAATTATGAGGACCGTGCAGGCGAGGCAATATTCACCGTTTTCTTTTTGCTAATCATCCTGCAGTTTTTGGTGCATATGTTTCTTTATATCTTGTTCAGATTTAGAGCATGGATTGTTTCTAAATGTCAGTGAAGAAGAAACAAACTTCACTTTGTAGCATTTACGAAGTTGATACTTGTACGCGGTGTAACTGTTCATAATACGTTAAGACAGACACTTATCATGTAAAGTTTTCACGTCACGTCAGTTTAGACATACATGTTCTCACTAAAATCATAAACTATGGAATCGTATTCACAAGGATCACAATGTTGATAATCGGAGTTGGCTCTACAAGTATAACCAATGGCATTGTTTTAACCCAAACGCGAATTTTTATCAACTGGCAATTAGAAGCGCGGTATTTAGCGATATTGCATCCACGTTTTCTTATTTAATCAAGACTGTAACAAGCTGTAGGTCAAAATTACATGTAGTCATTGTAGTGGAGACAAACGTTGGAAAGAATTTTGTCGCTTCCGACTCTGTTGTCTTCAAAAGTAATATTTTTCCATACGAAGTTAAGCAAATTCAAATAAGACAAGAAAGGGGACAATTAGGAAGAATTCATTGGCAAGCACTAATTTATTGGCATACGTTAACAGTTGTTCTAATATAGGGCTGGCATTAAAACTTTTAGTTTAACTTGCAAGTTTTCCCTGACATGTTCAGGTCCTTTATTGTTATGACCTTCCCCCTTGGAATTGGCTGTGAAAAGGTAATGAAAAAGTTAGAAACTAATCAGTGTTCGAAATGGAAGAACGACGCATAATTAGCAGAATTAAGACCTCATTGAAAGCATAATAAAGCGTGTAGCCATCATGAGGTGGTTTAAAATTTTCCAACTTAAGGTTACTTTGCAAAATTGATTAGATTTTGCACGTTATTTGAGTTCAAAAAATCGAGTATAGAGCATCAAGAAACGAGAAATTCAATTCATTAAATCTTCCATTCTGTTGGTTAAGTTTCAGAAAGATTTCATGTAGTAAAAAATAAAAGAACCCGGAAGTTAATTTCCATCACTATTTTTTAATGAAGGGGATTCCCTATCTATCATTAACATGACTTCGAGAAAATGCATTAGAACTGCAAGATCATAGAATCCAAAGTAAGGGCGTAAGTCTATACAACACTACTCTGCAAGTAACAGGAACGTAACACATTAGGAGGTGAGAGTATGACAAACATTTACGTAGATAGAATTTACATTACCATATCAACAAAAATGAAAACACCAGGTTTCGCTCACATTCCTGTCGATCTTGTGACGATGTCTTTGGTTAGGAACATAAAACATTGTTTATGTCCTTTCCTTCACTAAGGGAACGTTATAAATGTGTTTCTATTGGTCTATAGCAACGTTTTTAATCCAAGGGTGCCATGTAATGTCTATTGGCAAACCATAACTTAGTTTATTTTTATATAAAACGTTTGCAAAGTGGTACATCTGTCGCATATTTTTACTGTTAGACGCAGACTGGAAATAAAAGGGTTACTTTGATTAAAACCAAGAATAAAACTATTCGTCCATTATCTATTTAAGATTTCTTAAAATATTAAAATTCCTCTTTAGGTTTTCTGTGCAAGGTCCCAAAACTCCGAAACTCTTTTCTTAAAAAGAAAAAAATAACGTGTTCATTAAGCGCAGGACAACAATTTGTTGGCGATCAGTTAATTCGAAAACGAATTAACGAAAATGGAAATTTTGAATTCATGATTAACAGTTGGATACAAATCGAACTGTTATCAACGTGGGAAATATCAATCTCGGCGGTATTCCTTTTTTTTTCTTTCTTTCTTTTTTTTTTTTTTTTTTTTTTTTTTTTTTTTTTTTTTTTTTTTTTTTTTTTTTTTTTTTTTTTTTTTATTTTTAATTTTTTTT
>Ga0126338_10002762_pt1 | contig 12156 bp, 7 predicted proteins | sample OrbCmetagenome_2_FD_92529 | JGI IMG/M metagenome (GOLD analysis project Ga0126338, IMG submission 92529) | Coral microbial communities from Petempiche,Puerto Morelos, Mexico - Orbicella C C metagenome | ecosystem: Host-associated > Invertebrates > Cnidaria > Coral | place: Petempiche,Puerto... | reverse complement strand
CAAAATCTGATCACTCACTCAAAACGAAGATGACGTTTCTTACAGTAAGGACACTCGAACCATTAACACTTGAGTTTATAAGATCTGTATTTTTTTGGTACAGATTAACGCTAAATACTGTCTTTAATCAAATGCACCAAAAATTTTAAATGTTTACAGTGCAAGAAATATTGATTAATTTAATGATTGACTGGTTGGTTAGTTGGTGGGTGGGTGGGTGGGTGGATGGATGGATGGATGGATGGATTGAATGACTGGTGGTTTGGTTGGTTGGTTGCCTCCTGAAAGAGAGAGCACCCCTTAACAAGAATTTACTATGAACTTTATTCATTCCATAAGTACTTATTTATTTTCTTTAAGGTATACTCACAGTTGTATGCTGATTGGCAGTCTTCCAGGCTGATGTAGTTATTTTCGTTACCAAGGCAACCACCGTAATTGAACTGTAAACAGGTCTGGGTGGCTGGGCGGTAGTACCAGCGCTTTTCTGTCTGAATGTAAGTTTCTCCGTATAATTCGGGTTCCCATAGTTTGTAACAAATACCATCTGTTTTCATGGGCACTATAAGGAAATTATCAATTGGTTACTGAACGTTTTACTCTTTTTGAAATGTTTAATCTAATGCGTTCAAGGAGTTACGTCGTAGATTAGAAAGTTTAGCCCAATTTTTTTTATTTATTTTGTCCTTTGTAATCCGTGTTCATCTTCTCCATCCTTAAACATTCTTGATCCTTTAAGGTTTATTCTTTTCCCATTGGTGCTTTTCAGGTTTCCTTCAATTCAAAGGTAACTTTGTACGTGGCCAAAATAACTGAAAATTCCGAGACCGAGCTCCGTTAATTAATTAAACACCACCAACTTACCACAATTAGAGAAACAGTCTCTTTTAGTCACAGTGGAATTGAAATCGTCACAACTCTTCTGGAGTTGATCCAGGAATCTGAAACAAGCATCTGTAGAGGCTCCATAGCCTCGTTTACGCAGAATACTGCCAAGGGCTTGTTGAAGAAAAACTTTGTTTATTCCTTGATCAGGTTTAGGTACAGGTGCTGTTATTGTCAGCGGTGACCTTTCCTCCACTGTAAAAGAAATTACCAATCATTTTGGTGAGCAAGGTGTATCTCACCCTGCAAACTCAAGGTAACAGGACTGGAGGATAGAAAAGGACAGGTCAAAGGTTGTAATACATGTAGATGATTCCGAGTTCTCTCGGTTTAAAAATGAAGGCAAGTGTAAAACGTTTATATGAAAGCTAGCGAGCTATACGAAAGCTACTGAGCTTCCAGACCAGAGTAGATTTTGAGTGATAGCTGTTCATCTCTCATGTTCCGGAATTTTTGGTCGAAAGGATTGTCTTGTTTCTTCATTGCACATGTCCAAAACCAAACTACTGCTTAAATAGTCTTGAGCCTTATTTTTTTTTTAAGTCACTCGAATCAGTTCCACTTTGCTCAACTTGGATGCAAGGCAATTTCCGGTAGTTTCCTGATTTTTGCATCTATTTGAGATTATCTTATATTACAAATGAGAAATGTTAATCGTGAAAAGAGCTTTTCCTAAACCCAATTTCCGGTCATTTTTGGTAAATGGTATCCCCAGACAACATGGATGTCAGGCAGTTTCGGGCAATTTTGTAAGTTCTGATTTCTTTCTAGATGCTTCGTATATACCTCAACATCAAATTGTAGCACGATTGAGAAAAGTTAACCGTGAAAAGACCTATTCCCATCCACAATTTCCGGATATTTTTGGTGAATGGTGCACATCCTGAGTCTTGCCCAAACGAAAACAGTCCTTGGATCGAGGTAGATAAATGCACGTTACTTTACTTGCTTTAATTATTTACTCAATGATTTTAAATGCTTTAATGATACTGACAAGGACCAAACACAACCTTGTCATCAGTAGAACGGCCAAAAAGATTGAAAAGTTTGGCGAATGCATACGAAATCAGTTTTTTTTTTTATTCGAATAAAAATAGGCGTCGGTAAAACAACACTGCCTGCATCAGAAACAAAGCAAGGACTTCAAAAAAGGTACAATTTGCAAAGTTGGGTCAGCTTTGTCTTTTACTTCTTCATAGTTTTCTTAATCATGTTGATTTTGCAGCACAAGAGAGTAAGAAATAAACACTTGGAAACATCCCCAGTTTAATATATGAAAATTCTTACATGACTACGAGGCTTTCTGTGCCCGTTTTCAAAATTTCCCAAGATTCCTTTGTCTGGTGGTTCCCACAAGAGACTCGATACAAAGAAAATAAGCCCAAATATGGAAGTTTAGCAGAAATCCTCGAAGGTATGTTAGAATTTGGATAGCTATAACATGGGCTATTGGAGGCAAGCAAAATTTACATTTCAAACTTGGGAAAACGACCCACTGAACATAGCAAATGCACAATTAAGCGAACTGTCATGGTCTTTGCTAAGGTCAGAGATAATTTATATTAGAAAGCACCCTGTGGGAAAGAGCTTGCATGAAGCCATACTTCTACAGCAGGGTTGCCACCCACTGGAACAAAAAAAAATCTCTGACTTTTCACTGACTCTAAAGCAATTTTCACTGACCCTGCAGGATGACTATTCTGGCCATGGATCAACAAAATAAGGATGGCTCAGTTAATTTTTAAAACAAAATTGCCTTGTCTATACAAGAACATCTAATAAAATAATTTGCGGCAACCTTAATATAAAATTCCCTGACTTTTCACTGACTTCGAACTGGGATTTGGGAACTCCCTGACCTGATACTAAACTCCCTGACTTTTCCCTGACCTTGAATAAAATCTCATTTTCCCTGACTTTTCCCTGACCGTGGCAACCCTGTACAGGAGCGGATTTAGGGTGGTAGGGGTGAGTTGGCCAGCCACCACCCTTTTGAAGAAGCAAAACATAAAAAAATTGAAAAAAGTTTCGAATAATATGGCAAAAATAAAGGCAAACTCTCTGGACAGGTACCTCATTGTTATTTCTACTTTGTGGCATCGCTGGTATTTCTAGTGAAAAGGTTTTCAATTAGGTTTCAATTCTCAAATTGCAACATTTTGGAAAGATGCCCTCTTGATTCTGCAAGCCCAAGGTACCAACCCCCTCCCCCTTGAAAAATCTTGAATCCGCCCCTGTTCTATAGGTATAACTCGAAACTCCGAACTAGCCTGACAAGCATTTGAACCAATAACGAGCAAAGAGACTTCCATTATCGAAATAAACGACTCATTTCCACCTCTTCTTCTCGCAGTGTTGCCAAAAAAAAAAATAAAAAAATTTTCTCCATGCTTCTATCTATTGTTTCTACCGCCAGGAAATTTGGGAGAGCTCGAACTTACGGCTCTTGTTTTCACAGCATTTTTCGTTCGCCCAACTTCAATTCGAGTTTCCATTTAACAATAACTTGGATTATGCGCTCGAGATTTATATCACGCATAGAAATCGAGAGCGAATTATCGAATTGTTCTGGCATAAATTTTCAAATCGTTTAAAAATTTATCTGTCCTCTTCACAAACACTTCGAAAACGCAAAGGAGCAGCCGTCATTTTGCTAACAACCGCACACTGCTGGGCTACTCACTATCTGAGACAAAATAGGTGGTGAATAGCGTGTTCAATAAGAGAACGGCATTCGTGATAGAACGCTAGTAGATTATACTAAAACTCGATTGAAACGGAGAAGGTAGTTCGTTGCTAATCATCTGGATTATCCCTAAGGAACGCACCCTACGATGAATTTCGAGTTGTGTGATTCTCTGATTTGTTCGCTGCGCTCTCTTGTAAGTATTTTCTATTGATAAAAGTATCATGAAAAGTTGTCTTCCTGTGTAGCAACTGAATTTCTGACCTCAAGCAATGTTTCAGTTTTTTGATCGCATAACTCAGTCATCATTTTCAATTCGATTCAATGTTTGTGAAAATTATCTATTTTGACGCGACGGGGGGAAAACTGGCATTTATGTTTTTTTTAATTTTTTTATTCGATAGTCGTACTGGCTCTTCAAAGACTGGAAGACTCGTAAAAACAAACACACTAAAATTCCTAACAAAAGATTTGAAATACCAACCCCTATTAATGACTCGCCGTTAAATTTATACCAGCGCCACAAAGTTGGCGAAAACTACACCCACATACAAGTTATGTTCGCGTCGAATACTGGATGAAAGACCAGAATTTCTATTTTCTGGAAATGCTTTAACTCTGAGGAGTGGAACGAACCAAAACAAAAATGAAAAAATATTGAAAGTAACAATGAATATAGAGAGACTACGGAGGAACTTCAATTCCGTTTTCTTGACAACTACATTTGCATCAGAGATTATTGAAGTCCCTGAATGAAATTTAAGGAACTAAAGTACCCGTCAGCGCTTAGAGAATTAAATTTTCATTTCGTAACAACTGCTCTAAACTTTCTCTTTACCAGCACTCAATCCACCTAGGGCACTACATAAAAGCCACATTGCGTGCGAATGTTTTCAGTTGCGCTCTTCTGTATGTTGCTACCCAGTCGAATCGCCCTTAGCAACAATATAAGTTGGTTAATTACGAGAGGTTTTGCTCACAAAAATATATCCACACGAGATAAACTTATCATAGGTTCCAATGTTGAATTTTATTTTATTTTATTTTTCTTTACTTTTACAGTTTGGGGAAAAGGTGCTTGAAGACCTGGCTTGCGTCGCGGCCGCGGGTTATTCATTTCGACTTCAATTTTAACTCCAGTGGAAAACATAATCTTCTGTCCGCCCACTTCAACGCCTGGCATAAAAATTCACGTGCACAGATCGTGGTGTTGTTCAATCGAAAGAGAGGAAATGTCCCTTTGACCTTTTCAAGTAATAATATCGAGATACACCGAGACTGACAAAAATGTTTTTCGTAATTTTTGAAATTATCGACTGGAAATAACATAGAAGGAGATAAACAAAAAACTCCTCAAAGCCGTATACGTTGAAAAACGGTGTTTTCTCCATTTATATAGAGGAGGCACTAGGTCTCTGTCCTAAGGTTGTCATGAAAACTGGAGTTTTAAACAAAAATGCATTTATTAGGTGCTACCTCCACGGGTGTCAAGCTCATAAATTTTATAATGCCTTCATGAGGGCATCCGGAGCTGAAGACGTTTATGTAATATTCTGCGAATAAATTCTCGGCAAATTGCGATTAAAAACGTCGCTTCATAAATTGAGAGAGTTCACTAATAAATATCAAAACAAAGCAGACAACTGCCTTTGAGTGAGCACTTACAACTCCTCAGTGACCGCTGATTTTCCAGTTGCACAAGGCTGTCCACCTCTGTCTCAAATGTGTTCTCTAAGTCATATCTGGTAGAAGGAAAATACAAGAGGATTGATTAGCAACCACTGGATTTTATCGAGATTGAAGAAACTGATTGCTGTCGTTGGTTTAACAGATTCGTTTAAAAGCACTTTTCCCAGGAAGAAACATTGTCCTATATCGATTGGCACTTTAGTGAAAATAATTAGAAGGCAAACAAATGGGAAGTTTTCCTCTAGTTGAGTTAAAGGCGCCTATACAAGACAAAAAAACATCTTTTTTTTTTATTTTCCGTTTTTGTTAGTAGGAGAAAGTCATGAAATGGAAACCGCTTTGTAGTGAATCCCTTTACTTATGACATTTTTCGGGACTTGGACCGAATTGTGTGCTCTGAAATAAGATCTACTCATTTAATTTTTCAATCACAGTGTTTTCGGAATTGGTTACCAATGTGGATAAGAAAAAAAAATGAAAGAGAATCGATTCGCATGTAGTAGCTTTAGAATCTTTAAGTTTTGCCTGCAAACTGTGCCCTCGATCGCGAAAGCATCGAATGTGGCTGGGGTAATTTTGCTACATATAGAATTACATGGCATCTCATTCACCCAGTCCATAATTGATTCTATCTTGAAGTGAAACATTTTTTCGAAGTGCATGAAATATGATCTCTTTATCGATTTTCACACCCTCAGCGTTGTAGAAATTGGTTACCATATTCGGTACACAAGTAGCATCGCCGATTATTTTGACTCTTGATTCTTTCTTTTTACTCTAGAATCTTCCTTTTTTTACTCTCGAATCTTTCTCCCATAGCACGTTTATGCTATGGTTGAATTTAAAGTCAACTTTGCCTTGTGACCATCAATCGAAGGAAGGAAGAAAATAGGGCGACCAAGAACAACAGGGAGAAGAACGATACAGGGTGAGTTGAAGAGTGCTGGTATTGGGTGGGAGAACGCGGCAAGATTAGAACAAGACAGAGCGGCTTGGCGGGAACTTGTTTACGCCTTATGTGCCACTGGGGAGGAAGCAGTTAAGTGAAGTTCAGAGTCGATGGAGATTCGAAACAACACTGGGGCATCATTCGCGTTCAGTTCGTGAAAAATGATATCTCGAAATGAAGCATTTTTTTTATCAAATGGCTGAAACATGATTTCTCTGTCGATTCATGTTTTAACCTCTCAGTGTTTTAGAAACAGATAACCAATATATGGACACATTTGGTAAAACTCGGCTGTCAGGTGAAATAGCTCATCTTTGAGCCTTCCCCGTTCGCGCCCGTTCTCGCATTTTTCGCGACAGACGGACTATGATTAACTCCGAAGTGAATATTGCCTCTCGAGGATTTCGTTTGGTATGACTTTAAAATCAATGATAGTTTTATTTACGAAAATACCATCGCGGTCCCATAAGAAATTGCATAACAAATGATATCCTGATATCTCCTGAAGCATTTTTTCCAGGTTGAGCGAAAAATGATATCTTATCGTGGGTCTTTTAACCCCTCAGTTTTAGGAATTGGCCATGAAATTAGAATTAAAAAGCTCACTAGGAAAAAACTGATGTCACATCATTTTGACGGCAGACTTCAAGTCGTCGCTCCGTTTATTCCGCCTTTTTGCGCTTTCCGCTGGCGACTTCTTGAAACAATTATGGCATATTCAAAACGAATTTTGTGTTAGCCATTTCGACATCTAAAAAGATTAAAAATCAATCGAGCAAACTGTATTAACGTCAAAGTTTCATCCATCTATTACAAAGCGGAATCATTTTAAATTGAACCAATATTCCTAGAAGGATAAAATTACTGTTGCAAATTTTACCAGTTATAATGCGACAGAAAAATACTAGTTTCCTTTCTAATTTTTTTTTTCCCTACTTATTCTTCCCCTCTTTTTATTATTTTCAGTAGTAAAGAGTTTTGGTTTAACGAATTCAATGCAGTTCTAGCATCGCTTTAATTACCTTGTTCATTTATTCAACGCTTACACTTCGCTTGAAATGAAGGAAGTTAACTCAAATATTGGTTATTTCTTAAGTATATACTAAACATTGGAATTTAGACACAAGTTTGGTTTTTATCACCGAGCAGCAACTCCGAAAATGGCAGTTTTTTAAGCCGAAGGAAACGAATTGGTTTGGAGCCACAATTAACGGGAAGTCAACACGCTAAGATATATATGAGTCGGTCCGTTTGCAAAAAGCAAGAGGACACATTTACCGTTAAATTTCACAAAGCTCTATCAAAATAAACGGTAAAAATTTCGAAACGAACAGGATCTACTTGTAGTCTTACCCAAAGGCATCGGTCGTCTGTATTCCTTGTAGGAGAACCACGACTAGTAGAACTGACATTAATTGCGATGAGTCCTTCAGTTTGACTCTACTGTACATTTTAGATAGCCCACCTTAGCCTTCTTTTTTTCTGAAGCCGTTCTTATCGTTCTATTGTGTACTGGCGGGAAAAGTATTTCTTTTCTGGTCGGGCGTTTAGCCGTCTTAAACCTCCTGCCTTGGATGAAGAAGGCGGCTAATGTTTTGCGTAAACGAATTAGAAGTTCTTAATATTGGAAAACATTCTTTTCCAAACCTTCAAATATCTTGGCGATGGCACATCAGTAACACACCAGGCGTGCGCGAGCTATTGATCTATTTTGCATGGTTACCTTGACAATCTTTTAAACTGATCCGTCAAGAATCTACTTCTTTTGTTGTGTTAAATAAGAGTGAAATATCTTTAACCATAAGACGAGGGATATCAATGGAACTACACTAATTCTCTTCAAAGTTTTTGGATAATACACTCCATTTTAAGCGACGTATAATACGAGTTTAATTGAACGTGGTCTCTGGCGGGTTAGTAAAACTATTCTTATGATATTTTTGCACGAAACCAAACGACATCTTCTCGTGTGTCAGAGAAAATAGTAATCCATATTCTTCTTATTTAGACTACTGAACTGTATCTTTTCAAAACTCTGCTCTTTTCAAGTGGCACCTGTACAAAATCAATTCAGCCAAACAAATTAATACTTAAAAATTCAATATTAAGAGCAACGTTAGAATTAATTTTGTATGGAGCGATGAAGCTACAGCTTCACTATGCAGAAGGGCTTTTGAGCCTCGTTTCCCTGAAAGAGTGAAAAATTCTAATTTGGAAGAAGTAACTTTCATATCAAAAGCTGGAGGATTCCTTTATCACTGAACGCCAAGTAGTACTAAAAACCAAACACAGTGGTCGTTCTAATTATTAGAAATTGTTCTTAACCGTAAACAAGGGGAACTCACTGGTGACTTCAAACATTATCTATCCATTAAAAGATGATATTATTGACGGGAAGATATGCAGGAGGTATTTTCAAGCTAATTCGGAATTACAATTTAGAAAATTTAACGAAAGAACCCTTATTAATAATAAAATAAACTGACATCATATCTAAACCTAATTATGTCTAAATATTAGGATTATTCGCACTATGTTTGACGAGCTTTTTCGTTCTTTCCTACGTCTTCTGTTGGTATTGCTTAACACGTTTTATCAGTAGCTATCACTGTTTAAGACACCCCCCAGTACGAAACAGTTTTCGTTTTCTGATAAGGTGGTTGATTGATATTCAAAAATTCTAGCCCACTCGACCACCGAAAACTTTTCCGATACTGGGACACGACTTTACAGTTAAAAAAGAGCGCTAAAGTTGGGAAAATAATCCATTTGGGACTCTTCAAAAAATAAAACACAAAAAAACTGGTCGGTTGATATGGTTGACACGAACAAAACACTACCTTTGTGTAAGCAGTCTAGGACCATCTATTTGTTAATCAAAGACAAACGTGATAGGCAATCGATACTGACAAGTTCGGGTGTTTGGAGTTACAAAGAGGATTTCTTTAAGGCTTTAACGCTCAGGATTAAGGGATTTTCCAGTCAGTTGAGGTTTGCTAGCAGTTCAGAAGTTGGTATTTTGGAATATTTTATACTGCGTTGTCAAGGAGGAGGCGAAGAATTTATCAATCAACCTGTAAGTCGCACGCTCAGCAAGAGGTGACAGACAGGCAAAGACTCGCGAAATGTAGGGTTGGTTATAATCATTTTATATCACACGCATACACTGTATTGCCAAAATTTTCACTTACTTTATTGGCATTTTTATTAGTATTACGTTCTTTTTAAATAATAAATCGACTAGGTGATATAGAAGCGTTCTTTTGATCGAAATGAAGCAATTATGTATATTTTGAACTATTTTTATTAAAAGTGTCCTCAGTACGTTTATTCAAAGCTTAACGCCTTGACAGTTGAATGAAGTCTTTCATTCGTTCATTTCATTCAATGGAAGGCATACAAAAATGCTACTATCTTCGACTCGTTCTTAAAATTACACTGCTTCATACAACTGATAATACACATTATGCTTAGTAACGAGAAAGCCCGTTTTTGACGAGTAAAAGCTATTTTGCTTTTAAGCACATTAACATTAATTAAATCAAATTTTGTTGATTTTAGTATTCTGCATTTGTTCTCTTTTAACCAGCAAATTTTCATTACTTTCAAAATGATGGTTCAACCAACTTCTGTTTCTCGTTGCAGCGAATAACGTGGTAAACACAACGCGCGTTCATTTTCCTTCTAAAGTAAAGTTCTGAGTTTCTCGGTATCAACCGGAGTGCGTGAGGAAATCTAGAGATTCAACAGCTGCTGTTAAGAATTCAACAATCCTGATAAGTAAGAAGCGTTTTAAGCATATCACAAAGTTTTTGATTCAGGATTATTTGCTACGCGAATAAAAACAGGCTTTGCACACCTAAAGCGGTAATTTTCTCTTTACTATTTTGCAAAAAAAACATGCAAGACAAAGCAAAAACAAGGAGATATAATTAAGAGTTCAAATGGACACAGACGTAGTAAGCGACAGTCCGTACAGTCTTAGCAGTCCAAGTGGGGTTTTATAGCCGCAAAGTTTACAAAATGCATTCATATTACATATACTATGCTACGCCGGCTCTCGTTGATAGGCAGAAGGCAAGTTTTAGTGAAGTATCATCAACACACGGGGAATACCGCATATTATAAAACTGTTTATATTAACCAAAAAAGCCCCTAATAAAGGCATTATACAACAGTCTGATATTTTAATAACACAGCTCGTGGTTTTGAGAAAACTGGTATTATGTAATGGTAACGCAAACGTGTTTGCAAGGATAAAATTAAGCGAAAGAAGTTTTGCACAACGTTTCGATGAATCATGTCATCATTTTCACGTGAAGAGAGAATAAAATTGATAACTTAATATGCGAGGTCTGGAAATCATCGGCGACCTTGCCGACAACAAACACACAATCAGACTCCCGTATGCACAAAACTAATTATTTAAATTCGTCACCATTTACACGTACACTTTTACAACTTTACGTTTTATCACCTCGCATTCTCTCTTCACTTGAAAATGATGACATGGAGTCATCGAAAAGTTGTGTTAAACTTCTTCCCCTTATTTGTATCCTTAAATGTTTAACCAAATTTAATCTTGTTTAAACGTGTTTTTGTCCCAAAAGCGAAATATCAATTCTACTCGTTGACTGTGACACAACACTTTCAGTCTAAGACCTGAGAAGTTGAAAAACAAGTGTCGCATCAAAAAATATTTTGTTATTGATGCGTGATTTTTTTGATCTATTCTTACTAACTGTCATCTGGTCCATTACGCAGGTATTAGAAAGATAAATGTATGGTATTGGATTTGGCCAATAGCGGTATAATTTATGAAGTAGTTATTCATTAACGCGCTCATGGACATTAATGCTTGATCATGTGATAGCTCCTCAGTTCTATTCAGACAGCGTTCTAGCTTAGTTATTTAGTATTCAGTTTTTCTTTAGTCTTTTTCACCTTTCACTATGCCCGCTAAAAGTAAGAATTCCACCAAGAAGGCAAGTGCATCAAACCCCTGGCTCTCTTCATTCGGTGCGGAGAATGATCTCCCCGATAGCTTGCTTGACGTTTTGAAAGAACACGACATAACTTGTGAACAGATTGTCGTTGGTAAATCTGGGCTATAGTCTCCGACAAACCTGCTGCCATTTCTTTGATCGCGTGATTACAAGTTCGAATATACACGGAAGAAAGCCATCTGGCGACCAATTTCCCTTTAAAGTGTTCGGTGGTTACAGAGATCCTAAGTAAAATGTTTAGTTAGTTTGTACATTGTACTTAACCGACCGATAGTAAACATCTTAGGGAAATTTCTGGTGAAATTCACGCTCTAAAGTCCACTTGACCAGTGACCAACCAGTACAACCAAATCACGTGAATTCCGTACATACTCACGTGCTCGACTAGTTGTCAATTTTACGTCGATTTCCAAAGTCTACCTGTGACCAGTGACTGATCGTTAAAATAAATCACGCGAATAGGATACTGTTCAAGGACACGAATTGTTCTTATCCTGTTATTGTTCTTGTGAGTTTCCCCTAACCTTGAAAAGTTTAGAAATAGTGGAATTTACCGACTCGCTCCTTTTGGGGTATGCAATATGTTTTCTACCGTCTCTCGAAAATTTTATACCATATTAGTTGACACCGCTGAAAGAAAGTTACACCATGTCGACTCCATTTCAGTCACTCTACCCAAGTTAGAGTAACCAACTTGCTTCTGAGGCAAACGTTTACAACCATGGGCAAAAAAAGCTCTCCTTCCCCCATTCCTGTGATATTTTAATAATTGTTTTCACTCATATATATGTGTGTGTAATACCTGTAAACATGCTGGTGAGCTGTCGCAGTCTGGGCTGTGACAGCTCACTCTTACATCCACACTCATTGACACAATAAACTTGTATCTATCTGTCTGTGTGTCTGTCTGCCTGTCTGTCTGCCTGTCTGTCTGCCTGTCT
>Ga0126338_10002760_pt1 | contig 12158 bp, 7 predicted proteins | sample OrbCmetagenome_2_FD_92529 | JGI IMG/M metagenome (GOLD analysis project Ga0126338, IMG submission 92529) | Coral microbial communities from Petempiche,Puerto Morelos, Mexico - Orbicella C C metagenome | ecosystem: Host-associated > Invertebrates > Cnidaria > Coral | place: Petempiche,Puerto... | reverse complement strand
TTGGGATCTTTTCAATATTTTTATTTTCATCAAAATTTTAGTATATGAATAGTGGAATATAAATTGGTCATATGAAAGTCTGCCGTTTAAACGCTAACCAGGCGTGTGTCTGCTAATTTTAGAGAGTCGATGATGGCATGAGCATGGGAATGAGTATTTTAGAATCTCATAATATTTTTAATTTCATCAAAATTTTAGTCTACCATAGTGGAATGTGTGAAGTTTTGTAAATAGGTTTTCTGAGGAGATTTTAATAAAGTTCATTTTTAGTGTTGAAAATATTAATAATAATAATAATAATAATAATAATAATAACACTTATATAGTTCCAATATCAATATTGCTATTTTCATCAGCGCTTAAATCATAAAAAAACAGCATAAAACCTACTAAAAACGAGATTAAAATGCACATAAATTACCAAATAGCTTTCTGAAATAAAAATTAGAAGGCAGTCCAATGGCACTCACTCACTCACTCACTCACTCGATTCTGATTAATTTATTCATTAAAGCTGGATTAAAATGTTTCTCCTACCTCCCCTGTTAAGTACTGTTTTTGTCCCAAAGACTTCTGCACATGTGTTTGGCAGGTTTTATGGGGTACTAGAAAGGCGTAAATATTTGTTCAACAACATGGCGTAACACGGAGGCCGAAAATGTTTTTTTGTTCGATCTGCAAACAGCAATTCCTTTGTGGGTTGGGAAATGGAAGTTATTACGCTAAGGAACACTTGCTGTGACAAATGGACAACGAAATCCTATAAGCGACGATACTTGCATCGAAATCTCAAATGCTACGATGTCTATCGACCGTCATTGATGGAATCATTTCAAAATGTTTTAAAGTCATCACCCGGAAGGAGGAATGAAATGAATGTCGTGTTATCTGGAAGCTAAGGTAAGCCTCCTTGTTGCATCGTTTTTTTCTTTAAAAACTATGCCTTTAAGAGCACTTTTGAGTACTAGTAATTACATTATTTCCTTTGGAAACTACTCAATTCCGAAAATAGTCATGTGACAAAGCACATGGAGAGCTGTCAATCTTTATTGTTCAGTGTTGTTGTTGTTTTTTTTAAATACAGAGTTGACCTCTGTCTGTTGGCGATTTACGTTATCAATCGGTACTATGGATGTAGTTTGTACTGGAAATGCTGATAACAAGACTCTCGTATATTTGGGGACAAAAGCATTAACGCAACCCTCGACTGGCCACGGTGATTCGTTAGGTCAGGAGAAGTGCAGGGATATACGACTCGCCCATACCCAGACCTCCACCGTTTCTAAACACGCCCACCAGACTGGCCCCTATCCGATTTGGAACGAGGTCAAGTTTATTGATCGAGATCCTCATTGGTACACATGTACGGTCAAGGAAGCTATCCACATAAGACTTCACCCTAATAACATCAACAGGAACAGTGGAATTGAAATTCCTGAAGCATGGATGCCCACAATCAAAAAACACAACAACAGGAAAATGGTACAACAGCGGACCGCTAAGGGAACAGCTACCCGCCAGAACAATGGAACAATGGGAGGATCGAAATGCACCAATCACAGCTGACCTTCGTGATATAAATGGTGCTGCATAATCAGTTGACCTCATCGCATGAAGAAGACTAGCAGTAAGCTGTCAAAACATCTACATCTATTGCATCTACCATGATAAATAACAACCTTTCCTACGATATAGTTTGATACATGTACTCACAAGTGGTCTAGATATAAGCCTTTGCTAACCTTTATACAGCAGAAAACAGCTCTGCATCAATGAAGGAGAAATCCATCCAGGGGATTAAATTATTCCAGAAACTGAATTATCGTTTGAGGGGTTTTATTGTGGTAAGGTCAGAATGGCTACTCTGGAATAATCTGGAATATACTCTTATTCCAGAACAAGGCCAATCAAACACTCCCCTTAACAGCTTTGTTGCTCTTCTGCACCATGATCAGTGCATACATCCATTACAAAGTCAGCATGTATTAAACATGACGAAACACAAACCTTTTGGTCCAGCTGTTGCTAAATCTCCTTTTCTGTCACTGTCTGCTTTTGTGTAATCTGAAGAGGATGGTGAAGCTGAATCTCCACTTGCATCTGCTGAGATGGAGACATCTCATTACATGGCTGCATGTTTCATTAAAGTGGATAGGAATTGACATGACTTAAAGCAGGGGTTTCAGTGAAGTTTTTTTTATCAGAAGGGCAGCAGGGTATGACATTTGGGCAGAAAATTACTTAACGTGGTCTTTGTTCAATAATGGTATTTATTAAAAATAGAATTCAAAACATCCATTACAATTTACAATAACAAAATGTAAACAAAAATGGGGTATAAATACAACCAAAGTAGGAACAAAGAAATTATTTAAAATGAAGAGGATTATTAAATAAAATCTTAGGTGGTCCAGAGCATTTGAAAATGTGCTGGATAGAACACACTTGACCCACCCCTACCATTTGGCACAAAACAGAGTGACCCACCACTCAATGAAGGTGAAAAATTACATGACCCACCCCCTATAAAACATGACATTTTTGGCTGCATATAATCCAACAGGACCAGGTCAGTAAATCACATAAATGTTTGTGTATTAGCTTGTGGTGAAATTTACGTTTTAGATATATTTCTTTACAATAATACTAAAGGATCTAAAAATAATATTGTTTTCTTTTACTCTTGCAACTTTCAAGTCATGTCTGTAACCTGTACAAAAAACTTGACCACAACCCCCTGCATTCTCCGCCTCTGGCCTCGCTTCCCGTGGAAGTGTGATCCATCTAGAGAAAGGTTGTAGTGAGTCCTGGGACTCACACAGCCAGCAAACCAACCCCGTTCCCAGGATCTCTCATCTTGCCACCCTCTTCTCTCTCACTCCAGGGGGTGGGAAGATAAGAGATCCTGGGAATGAGTTTGCCAGCAAACTTTGAGTGCAAGTCTCAGATCCATGAACATAAGTCCCGTACCCTTGCAGATAAATAGCATGTGGACACAAGTTGGCCACTTGGAGTCCTGGGATTTTTAGTGCACTATAAATTAAAGAAAGTTTTATTTTATAGGTTTTTATTGTATGCTAGTTAATTAGTTGGTTATTTAATGTAATGTAATGTTGGTTAATGCATTCCTGTTAATATAGTTAATTTATTCTTTGTAATTTTTCACATGACTCCTAGGAAGACCATTTTAAGATTTAATTTGTGTTTTACATAAAAATTGATTGATTGATTGATTGACTGACTGACTGACTGACTGACTGATTGATTGATTGATTGATTGATTGATTGATTGATTGACTGATTGATTGACTGATTGATTGATTGAAAAACAGTGAGTTGCCATGGGTCTTTGGGAACAGAATTTTTCACAGCTGTACGTGTTTTGCCTGTTGAACTATTAGCCTACCAAGTTTCAGTGGTCTGTGCTGCAAATTGACCAAGATAGCTCTATTTATATACTTGAGATAATATTGGGTTGAGTGTATGACATCATCAGTCATCTCATTTGCATATTTTACACATTTTTCATACTTAAATATCTCTGGAACTATTGCAGATCTTTGCAAACACTGGAAATGGCATCTATATTCTATTGTGGAATTCTGTGTGATATATTTGAAAAATCAAGAGGTACAAATTGTAATGTGGATATTGTATTCATTACCTGTACTTGCCACTCTCTCAACTTCAATTGAAGGGGCATTATCAACAGAGGCTTGCTGTTCAGAAACTGGGACTGGGTACTCAATGTGATCAGAAAAAGGTTCAGATGTTTCTACAAAAAAAGATGGAATTGCATAATATGCATTAACTATTGCTGAAAACCCACTTAATAATTAACATATGATTTGCATTAGCATAACTCAGCTACATGTACTATGACATATGCTAAAGAAATTTTTTTGAGGCTGATTAAAATAACTTTTAGACTGTCGGGTATAATGTGCTCCCGCACCCACTTACAATACACCTTTTTCCAAAATGGCCACCATTTTAGTATTCTTGTGTTTACTTGAAAATGAGCCCTTGTTGCCTCATTTAAGGGAAAATATTCTTTTGAATTTCGAGTTTAAGAGCGAGGCAAAAAGGGCTAATTTGCAAGTAAACAAAAGAATACTTAAATGGCGGCCATTTTGGAATAACCTGTATGGGTGCCAATGAGAATCAGTAAATGGTAATGAGGAAAACAATAATAATAATTATTATAAAAGCACGCACCAAACTGAAACTAATGGCATTTTCATTGACGAATGGAAAAGCATTTTCCGGAATTTACAAACACAAGAACAAACTCACTTACTATTAGATGTATAGAGGAGGGTAAATAGGGGTATGCAAATCCCCCGATCTGTGCCTTTTTGTCACCAAATCCGTCAATCCATAAATATTTTTGTTCAAATCCAAAACCACAACCACATCCGGAAACAGAAGTGTAAAAGGTAAACTGGTAAATGTGAATAGCAGTGTAAATTTCACCCAAATAGTAAAGAAGGCAAATGAATATGCTTGATGATTTTAACACAGTACAATTGCAATAAAAGTCTGACACCTGAGTTTACATGAGCTTCGTTCGAAAAAAGAAATAATTTGGATGAACTCATTAACATACCAACAAAGGCTGAAGAAAGATCTATGATCCAAATTTCATTTAGGACCCAAGATTCGAACATCAATACAGGCACAATCCAGAATCCTTGCCAAAATTCACAGCTGATCCACGATCCACTGTGTTTTCAAAATCCGTGAATCTGCTCAATTTACCACAAAAATCCACAATCCGTGTGCCTTTTAAGGCCAAATCCGTCAATCTGAAAACCTATTCACCCCGCTCTGTATCCAAATTTTCGAAGATTTCTTACCAGAATTTTCAAATTTGATTTTCCTTCCAGTTTTTTGGTTGAATGGTTCACTTTGCGAATGTAAGGACTAATTTCCAATTCCTTTGGTTTCAATAGGCAAGATTCACTCAAGTTCACCGACTTTAATTCAACTAACACTCCAATGAGATGCTCTTGTTTGCTTGTACATAATTCCATCAATCAACTGCGTCGTTATCCGTCTTATCCGTCATTACTTCAAGTGAATCATATGCACACTCAAACAGGTTACGTGACTTAAAAGCAGGAACTAAACGGTGGGAAAAATGCATGAACAACACAGGGAAACCAGCGACAGCGAAAATTCAATAATTTCTGGATGTTTTGCAAAATTTCCCAAGAAATTTCCACACCATTTGTCCACATTTCTAAATTTTGGGAATTTAAGGATGAATGGAAAACTATCCTAGTGCTTCAAATTCCTAATGGTAGACATTTATTCAAAATAACAAGCTTTAATTGAGATAAAAACAGTCCAGTACATTCCAGCGGCAAAATGAGGTTGTGCACCCAAACTGGTCATTACTTTAGAAAACATTTACCATGTTTCCATCGAGTTTTTTTACAATAACTGTCTAATTTCTTGCATGCGGATTGACTCATTTTTTATCATCAATAAGAGTGCACAAGGATAAAATTTCAATTTATGCAAGTTGAACTTTCAGCTGTCAAACTGTCAACTTTTTAACCAACGAGATTCTATGGACTTTTTTAAGTAGCCATTCAAAAAGCAAGAAAAGCTATTGACAATGTTTGCATGATTCTAAATAAAATTCAATCATCTTTGTTCACAGCGTCTTTTCCCTCATATATTCTCCACATTTGACCATTTTGGGGGCTTGTTATTGTAAAAAACAAATTGATGTCAGTTATTTATACGTCTGTACTCTTATTGATGATAAATTTCGTCATAACATTGCCAAAGTTTACTGCGGCTCATGGTTCCACAGCCACTTTGACAATGTTATGATGCAATTTATCATCAATAAGAGGACAGACACATAAAAAAACTGACATCAATTTGTTAATAGAAACACGAGTGGAAGTTTGGGAGAATGAGAAGTGCTGTGGGAGTTCTCCCAAACTTTCACAAGTGTTTCCATAACTTGATAGAAACATGGAGAACATGTCTTCTTTTTCGTTAAGAAAACACTGCAACGAAAAAACGGAAAACAACTTGTTAACTTTGATTATTATACATTCAAGTCACCATCTGTCTTCTTATTGGTTTAAAGCCTACAGTTAATTCTGGGAAACAGTGCAACCTACAGATTATTCACTAATCTGGTGGCACGTTAGTGAATAATCTGTAGGTTGTGTGCGCAATGCATGATTTCCAAGAGCAATGTCAAGTTCACAGACAGCGAAGTAAAAGCATGGCTTGTCGAAAATAGACTGCGCTCGGTGCAATAATGCATTTGTTGTTTAAATAATGCATTTTCTTTAAACAATGTATAATAAAACAATTATTAGATTCGGTTTTTGTGACATCCACAATAATCAAGGTCTTGGTTAGTGTTATCAGCCTTAGCCTTCAGCTTTGGCTGATAACACTTACCTCGACCTTGATTATTGTGGATATCACAAAAGCCTCATCCGATAATTGTTCATTATAAAAATGGAAATTATCTTTGCTCATGCAATCATTACGTCAACAGCTCATGCTAGTTCTGTGTTTCTATCGAGTTATGGAAACACGATTTTTAACCAATCTGCATGTGTATTTTCTAAGGACTGTTTTCTAATAAGCAATTAGATTATGAGCTCGAGATTTCTATTGCATGATAGCTGACGAGGGCATAGCCCGAGTCAACTATCACACATAGAAATCGAGAGCAAATAATCTAAACGTTTTAGTAAAAATCTACTAGTCGTTCAAAACTCTATCTAAATCCTCTTCACAGACACTTCAAAAATGCCAAGAAGCGGCCGTCATTTTGTGAACAAGAGCACACTGACACGCTACTCACTATCTCACTATGTATCACAGAATAGATAGAGTAGCGTAGCTATTCAGAGAACAGCATTCCTGATAGAACGCTAGTAGATATTTATACTAAAATCCATTAGAATATTATGCGCCTCTTTGGCATACAATGAACGGGTTATACGAATTCACTCTGTTAATAAAGCAACACAAATAAACAAACAGACTTTGCCTAATTGAAAGCGGTAGTGTAACAGCTCTCATAACCTGCTTTTGTTTGGTATTTTAAGCAGCTTCTATCGTTTCGTACACACAAGTGACGTTAAGAGTGACGACAATACACAACATAAGGAGCTACACCCGATAATTATTTCCGCCATTCTCGCCATCCGCCGTTGCAGGTTTCAGTTCATGTTTACTGCCGTTGTTTTCTGCTACACTGAACAGATGCAACAATTTTGACACAGTCGCCTTTCCGGCCACTTACGTTTGACTAGATGGAGTGGAAAAAACGCGGAAGTTATGTTTCTGCATTCGTTATCTGTAAAGGTTAGGGCTCCAACCGCCATAAATTCGCCGTTACTACGCTTCTTCAAGATGGCAGCACCAAAGGGCTCACGATTCCCGTGACGAGTAAGTTCCTCATAAGTTGTGTAAGGACGTTCAAGGGCTTCATGAATTTGATACTGCGTTGAAACGGTCTCTGATGGTTTCAGCTCCAGTGCTATCACCGAAAAGTTTGTTTGCCCAGGAAGACCATCATCTACAAAGTAACACTTTAAGTCCTCGCCAGGTGCGATTCCTACGCTTGGAACTTTAAATGGTCGATAATCAAAAATGCTTTCACTTTCGTGGTATTTTCTGGATGGATGGATGGGAATTATAACCAAGCCGGAAGTACGGACAAAGTTGGCTGGATCGTCAGCGACGTCTGTTAACTTAATTGTTTTCAAGTCACTTGAATCTAACTTTTTAAAGTCCAAGTAATAACTTTCTATGTTACAGTCATCCTTGAGGAAGACTTTGTCGCTTGATATAAGACAGTAAGAGAAATCAAGGCCTGGAAAAATCTGCAGATCCTTAACGACGAAGCCAGAGCCAAGAGTTTGTGAGCGTTGATCTCCTGTAGTCCGTCTGAACCTACACACTCCTAGCTCATCTTGTTTTTCCTTTCTTTTTAACCTTCTCGATTCTGCCCTAGTTGTATTTCCTTTAAATACTGCAGCCATGGTTCCACTCACCGCTGCCTCACCGCTTTCAAGCGCTGTTCAAGCGCTTCAGGCTTCAACTCAATGTTGTACGAAGAACTACATCCCACAATGCACTTCGAAAGTGGTCACGCACCCAGCTCATAATTTATGACGAATTTTAATAGAGTTTCCACATAACGCGCGTTCTGATTGGCTGAAACATCGTGCTTTATTCTCACATTTTGATCGGTTCTCACTATTTGGAGGACAGACGCATACCAAAGGTAGATAACATCATTATTATTAACATTTTCCCACTGCTTTTGTGGGCTTAGCGTGCATAAATATATAAAAGCGCATATATTTCAACTACGGAGAAAGATATGAAGACATGATTGATCATAAGAGTTGTGCACACAACTTAAGCAGCTGTGAAATTAAGCCCGAAAAAAATTCAGGTCTAAACGGGATTCGAACCCGTGACCTCTGCGATACCGGTGCAGAGCTCCACCAACTGAAAACTGGTCACTTTGGGAGTTCGTAATATACCTGTAGATGGTGGATGCTTTCTATTATGCCAAACCGACCGGTCAGAGACCAGTGGGGATACCTGAAGAAAATGGAATGACATTTTCCGATAAAACCGGGCCAACCAAGAGGAATGGCTCTTATCATTTTTCATTCCTTGTTCGAGTTCTCTACATAAGTGAAGAGAAGTAGGGCGGTGAACCGGTTTGTGAAAATGGAACGGCAATTTCGGTCGGACTATTCCAACCGGAGTAAATGGACCACCTCCCGGAGGTGATCCCGAATATTCCGGTCGGAAGGTACCGAAATGGACTTTTCCATTTGACCTCCCACCGAAATTTCCGAAATCTTTGGCATAATGGAAAGCACCTGGGGCGCGATCCATTCAACCAAAATTAACTGAAATTTCGGTCTAAAACTGAATGGATCGGTTCGGTCCAACCGGAAAAGTTTCGAAAAAGTCGGTCCAGCTTTCGAGGTGGACCACTTTTCCCGGTTGGACCGGTCCGATCGAAAATTTGACCATTCCGACCCATTCTCAATCCCAGTACCTCGCTGTTCGGTATTTTTCATGTACAACATGGAGGAAAACACTTATCATTGCAGCTTTTGGATTGTTAACAGCGGATCTATCGGTGTTACTCGTACATCCATGTGCAGTTACAACAGGTCCGTCTGTAGCTGCTTGGCAAGCCAAGTGTATGTTTTAACTGTTTAAAAACTATTTATTTCCCAAGAGAGTTTGGAATGCTCTTTTCATCATTCGAAAGTGCTGTTAGAACTCATACGGCAAATATCCGGGAACGGTCTCGTGCGGTCTTCTCAAAATAGCCCAATATACGGGTCAAATTACTACGCATTAAACAGCTCACACAATATCATTGATATCACCGTCGAAATTGTCATCTTGTTCTAATACTAGCAACAGTGATCCAACATTCTCCATTTTAAATAAGCGGGAAACTCGTTTTGCGAGCGGCATGGAACGAGACCGTCCGGACGCGTCGCGATCCATTCCCACCAAGAAATTTTCGAACCTCAGCCCGGAAAGTTTGGTTGAATGGATCGCGCCCCTGTGTGTTAGTTGGAGGACGTGATGTCACGTGACAGAGTTTTGGGAGCATGAGTAGTCTGAGAGGTAGATTGGGTACTAACATTTCGCGTAATTGTTTTCGAATAAAGGCGGGCCATTGCTATATTTGTAGTGCGCACCCGTTGCTAGCTCTAGTCATATTGCGTTTACAGTAACTGAAAGACTATTTGGCATGCAACAAAGGTGGTGGTATAATTCGATCCATCAATAGCTTTGACAGCGGCTTTCAAGCGAGACTTTGCCAAAAACTCATGTGCGAGGGTTTCACAGCTCGAGAAGTGTTCTTCTTCTTCCGCGAAGAATTATTTCAAATTGTCATATTGTCTCCTTTTTTATAATTGCTTTACTTTTATTACTTATTGATTGAGGAGGTGGTGGAGGAGGAGGAGAAGGAGGAGGAGGACTGAATGACTGAATAATCAGGGGCGGATCCATGACTTTTTAATGGGGGGTGGCTACTACCATTCAGCCACCAAATGATACCTTACTTTATTTTAAGTTGTCCTATGTTTGTCTTAAAACATGCGGATTTGGAAAGGACGAATTGGAGACCGTAACACTGCTAACTCTTGAAACGTATTTCTACATTTTTTGGGACCCACACATTTTCGTTTGTTTTTCCACGTATTATATTTTTTTGGTGGGCTGTTGTAAAGGGGGGTGGCTAGCCACCCAATCCAGCCCCCTTGGATCCGCCCCTGATACTAATGCCATCCAGCGATGTCATTCTAATAGGCTAAAAGCACCAGTGCAAAAAGTGTAAAACTAATGCAAATTGCAATTCTCACACAATGTTTATTTGTAAAAGGTACGATTTTACATTGATGGACTAAGGCCCGGTTCAAACGTCGAACTTTACATGTGCCGAAACTAATACCAATTTGGGTCGACCCAAATAACTAAGTTCGGCAGTTGATTCAAACGTCGAACCTAATTTAATCGAACTTAATTGCAAAAATAAAAGAGACACTATTGCGAACGATGGTTATTGCTGACCAAAATGGCGGGAAAATGTGGAAAAGAAAAATTGTGAAAATGAAGAGCGTGCTTTTCTTGCAAGTGGGATAAAGGAGGGAAGAACAAGTCGAAAAAGGCGACTCCAGTTGCCATCAGTATTAAACAACCGAAGTCGATTTTTGAATTTGGCTTGCCTGATATTATCGCTTGTTCCCAAAGGAACATCACAGTTCCTCGTCCCCATATCCAGTTCGTTCCTGTCGTCGGTTTCTTCGAGATTCATTTATTTTGTCATTTTCTCTCAAAAACATGACTCGCAGTACGCCACCGAACTGGCTGCTTTCCAACTCGCTACAATCTCATCGTTTTCAAATACGGAACGCCGCATGCAGAAGTGGTTTATACACATCAGGCAAGTATATTTCGTGCTCTCGATGATAGGAACTCATATCGTCCCGCTCTTCCCGCTATTTTGTTCCGAAAGATCAAAACAAGGTGTGTGCGCATGACAAAAATAGGAAACGTGAAGATCTCTGGGTAAAAATTAATTTATTTGATGTATTTGTAATGTATGCATTAGGTTCGGTACATGAAAAGTTCGACGTTTGAATCGGAGTCGCTCCGTAGTCGAACTGACCGACTGGCCATGTCGAACTTTATTCCCGGGTCGACCCAAATAACATCTGTCGAACTTCATTGATTCAAACGTCGATCTCGTCGTGTACTTAATTGGGACTATTAGGTTCGGCACATGTAAAGTTCGACGTTTGAACCGGACCTAAGCTCTTCGGAACTTCTCACCGGATTGGCTGAGAAAATGATATTTAACAAGTTTAAAAGAAACGCGAGTGGACGTGGAAGTTTGGGAGAACGAGAAATGCTGTGGGAGCACGAGCCACATGTGAGCGTTTCCACAGCTTTTTCGAATTCTCCCAAACTTTGACAAGTGTTTCTGTAACTCGATAGAAACACGGAGAACATGTTTTCTATTTCTTGTCAGGCTTTTTAGCTTTGATTATCAAAATGTAAATTCTCTTTGCTCGCGCCATCATTACGTCAATAGCTCGTGCTAGTTCTGTTTCTATTTAACAAATAGATTCCATGTTGCTGTGCGTCTGTTCAGTAATAGATCACAGATGACGTCAAAATGTGGTAAGAACAAAATAGTGGCACTCAAGGCGATAGCTGAGTGTGTCACTGATGTTCTTACCACATTTTGACGTCTTCTGTGATCTATTACTGAACAGACGCACGGCAATATTGAATCTATTTGTTTTATATAATAACGAAACAAACTACAACAGATAAAGGTTTTTTTCATTTCAAAAAGATTATGTGTTTATTTTAACTGATTTTAAGAAGTGGTTTTGATGTTTCATTCCAGACAATCACTGTGTCAACGATTATTTTGAGACTGAGAAAAGTTCAATGTTTTAAATAAATTAATGTCATAAACATTTTGTTTGATAAGTTAATAAAGATGGTGAATTTTAAGCTCGGTAATGAAATGTGAAGGTGAATTAATCAACATGACACGAGCGTGGGACAAAGAAAAATTCTGAGTCCCCGACAGAAATCGAACCCAT
>Ga0126338_10002759_pt1 | contig 12159 bp, 4 predicted proteins | sample OrbCmetagenome_2_FD_92529 | JGI IMG/M metagenome (GOLD analysis project Ga0126338, IMG submission 92529) | Coral microbial communities from Petempiche,Puerto Morelos, Mexico - Orbicella C C metagenome | ecosystem: Host-associated > Invertebrates > Cnidaria > Coral | place: Petempiche,Puerto... | reverse complement strand
CTTTCGTTTTATTCCCAAATAAATATTTCTTCAACTTGCATTTGCTAACTTTATTATTGCCTTTTCTGTCCGACTAGTTGGGTGATACTAAAACAATTAGACCCTTCGCCCTCAAGGGCCACACGTCAATAGCCCATTCGGCTTCGCCTCATGGGCTGTTGACCCGTAGCCCACAAGGGCTACGGGTCTAATTGTTAACTGTTCAAGATTATTCTTCAGCCTGCATGAGCCCAAATAGACCAGGTGCTTTCAAAAACCTCAAATCAAAATTTACAACAGGTGATTGGTGCTTGCCACACTTCAGCATGTAGTTTAGGTTCACATTGTACAGATTCTAAATTGTCCTCGAATCATAATATGTGTGATATTTTATAGCACACCATTAGAAGGATGAATACAAATACAGTCAACTCCCGATAACTCGAACCCTCACTAAATCAAACTGCGCTTGCTCGAACCAAAATAAATTTTCCCTGGATTTCTGTCATACATTTACTGAAATTTTACCCTTGGTAACTTGAACCCTCGATAACTCGAACCTCCTGCTAACTCAAAGCAATTTTCGACCAAAAACTCCGAAATTTTCGAAACGGGGACAAATGGTACGAAAATTTCCCGGGGAAAGTTCCAGAAAATCCGGAAATTGTTGAATTTCCGAAAAGCTAACCATTCAACCGAAAATTCTAGAAATTCCGGGATGAAAACCAAATGGAACGGAAATTTCCAGGAAAATATGTTCGAGGTTGTCCTCTTTTTCGGAAATTATGCAAATTCTCGATTTTCTATTCAGCGCTAATTCTTTTGGCCGCGATGACAGCGAATTGGACATCTCACGCAATCTTTCCACTTATATGTCAATAAATACTAGCTACAGCTAAATTCGTGAAGAAAGCGTTTTATGAAAATAATGCCCCTGTGGTGTACTTGTTTGTTTTGCATAGCTTGGCTAAGAAATGTACAAAGATTTATAACGCGTGCAGAACCATTGTACTACTCATTAAACCCATTTGTTTTGCGACGTTTTCGCTGCGCCCGTTTTGGTTTGTATAAGGTCCATGCTGTTGTGGTCTATAAAAAGTCACGATGTCGACATATCAGTGTTCTGTTTGCTTCTATATTTGCGCTGTAAACCTCAAAGTCATTGAAAAATTCCAAGCGAACAAAACTGTGCGGGTTGTCGTTTTCCACACTGGAAAAGTCTGTACCATTCGCACATGAAAATTTACGGAAATTCACACCGGAATTTTTGGTTGAATGGAAAGCGCTCTTCGTTTCCCTTCAGGTCATTTTCTATTTTATTTTTACCCTTGATAACTTGAACCATGTCTGTCAACACGTGGCAAGTCAAAACAAACAGTGCACTGTAGTCCAAAACATTAAATTTATTTTGAAGCAAGCATGTGAACTTTTTCCTTTCTTTTACATTACCCAAAACGTGTCAGTTCAGTTCAGGTTCCGGTTCCACTGGTGTTCACAAAGTGTTGCTTCTTAACTCTTTTTTCAAAATGTCATTAACTCTCTTGGCTCCCTTAAAGTGCAGTGTGCACGATACTTGCATTCCTTCCCCATCTCCACGGTTAACTGCCTTGCCAGTCACCACTACAGTACAATTCACAGTTCCTGGACTTCTCCCTGTTGCTATCCTTTGTTATATTTTTCACATTACGTTACGTTCCAGTGTATACAGTAATCTAGAGATGTATTGTTTTATTTTCACTCAACTTCTCTGTAATTAAATTTGGTTAAAATGTACACTGCATGAATAGAGAAACAATAAACACTGTTTTTTCCTTATTTCCAGACATTTGTTCTCAATCCCCAATAACTGGAACTCTCGAAAAATCAATCCTTTTTCAATTTCCCTTGAAGGTTCGAGTTATCGGGAGTCAAGTAATCCAGTACATTATAATTGGGTAGACTTGCATGTATTTCTTATTGGCCTTGAACCAAATCAACATGTAGCATACCATTTATTCACGCCGGTATGTTTGAGTCAAGGTTTGAGACCCTAACCTTGTTTATTAGAACAAAGAAAACCTAAACTAGTTCCTGGACCTGTGAAGGACAACACCCTCTATTAGTGGACCCTTTTCTAGGAAAATACAGATCATACAACCATACGACACTGTTTCATGTTGGCTTATAATAGACGCCTTCGATTTCAGATTGCTGAGTGTTACATATGAAATATTTGACCACAATAATGGAATCTCACCCTGTTTACCTCAAGTTCACAAACAGACTCTCATAAAACAATATAACTTTTTCAGGATATTGAAGCCAAAAGGCATACCATATTCAGCACAGCACATCCCTGGGAGGGAAATGAGGAAATAGCCACCTTGGGATTAGCTATATGCACCACATTCAACAGATTACAACATTATTTTTTGGAACTCACCTTACACCAAATCAATGACTCGTTGAGTTTCTTGTAAATAAACTTCATTTCATTGTCGCTAAATAGTTGGGAACTGATTTCGGAAGCCAGAGGCTGCATGTACAAAATTAAAAACAATTTTAAAAATGAAAATATAGTAAATAAATCAATGACATTATCAATTGCAAGCAATCTGAGACGAATACAGTACTTTGTGGCCAGTGAAGCAAGTTTAATAAACATTTATGGACCTTTCCTTTTGTAACATACACTGAATTGTAAAAGCAATACCCTCGCACTTAACGCATTCAGTGAGAAAACAATCCAAATTTTTGTCCTGTCTTTCGGACGTTGGTGTGGATGAATTTAAACTAGGGGCGAATTATCTGTCAGAGAAGAATTATCTATCTGAGACGAATACTGAACAGTTTGTCTGCCTGAGAGGTATAAATCATCTATGTATAAATGCGTCAGCAGCTAGATTTTTTCAAAATTTGGACATGCCTGTAAGGACTCCAATGTGCCTCCCACCCCGACTAAACTTTTGCAGGGGCATATCTTGGCTGATCAGGAAAGTGCAGGGGTATGATATAATCCCCGCCATGCTTTCACACTGATACAAGTGATGCAAGTCTCGAGTCTCGTAAAAATTGTTTTATTTGCTGTAGCAAAAACTGAAGACTGAGAAACCAGGAGTTATACCAACCAATCAGGAAGCAAAAGATAGAATTTGGATTATTTCAATACAATTTGCAAATTGTAGCGAAGGTAAAGAGCTTTGTATTTACCATGCAATACATCTAGAATGTTATAATGTTGTGCTTGATGTAATTTGTTTACAAGACTTGTAGCATGTGAGCAAGCTCTGTTTGCAGCTCTTAAAGTAGTGGGTACTCCAAGTCAGCTTGCTTGCAGGATTCTTATAGGATACGTAAAACACACACAACTTATTGACCAAAACATGATTTTACAAAGCAAGTCAACAAATAATCCATCAGGAGTTGAAAAAAGTAAAAAAAAGAGGGTGTCTGCTTAATATGGGGTCCGCTTAATACAGGTGTCACTGTACCACATGCATGTACTGTAGGAGCTGCATTCCTGGAAGATACCTAAAACGTTCCAAGGTTAGGTTTAAACTTCAAACATTTTAGGTATCTGAATGCAGAAGATTCCTGACCAATCTGACAAAATTCTCAGGCTACCATGCTTTCGACTGATAAAGATAATTAAAGAATGTCATTTATAAATGATTCTGAAGTGTGTGCCCATGCCAATCGACCTGAAGGAGAACAGATTATCATGTACTTTGCGTTGCGTCTCCAAAGATTTTCATAGTTTCATTTTCGTTCATTTAATTTCACTCAATTTTTTGATAAGTGTTAAAAATCCAAGACGGTTTATAAAACAGTTATCGTGCAATCTACTTTGAGAGCTGATTCCTAAACCGTAAAAACTCGCCAGGAATCATAAAGCATGTTTCTTTGTTGCATGCAATGAACGTGATAAATACTTAAATATACTGTTCTAACATTTAACGAAATTTAATGACTGAGAAAATTACTTCATTGTGACTGGTTGAGAGGAGGCCAATTTATTGTTAATTCTTAATTTGCACTGCAGTGCAAATTAACGCACACGCGTTTGGAATTTTCTCAGTCATATAATAAATGAGTAATCTTAATCATGAAAGCTCAAGCAATTAAGGATTTACACTACTCGTGATATTTAAAAATTCTTTCAAATTGCACTTGCCTAAATGGCTCATGCAATTTTGAGAGAATAATTCAAAATACACTGTAATATCACTCGTAGTGTAAATCCTTAATTGCACTCGCATTCATACAATTACCTACACTAATTTTATTGAAAATGAAGCATCCAGAAAAATAAAGAACTGATTATGCCATTTGCAACTTAATCTTTAACAAATACTGTCTTATAGTTTAAGGTGATTTCCTAGAAGTAACATGTGACAATTTTTTTTCAATTTTTCTGTGGTTGTTCCTAATAATGCAAGTACTTGAAATGAGCGATAAAGAAACATATGGTACGGTGCTTGTTTAAGAGTCAACTCATCAAAGGAGCGTCAAAAAGGACGCAAAAATCGTGCGCAGTAGGGATGCACAACGCAATACCTGAGGAATCACCTTAAGTAAACTCACCATTATCCTTTTCCCCTTGGACAGGGACACTTCACGAACGACTTTCATAAGAATTGATCCCAAAACCTAAAGAGAAGACAGACTTAATTCATAATTATTATTTGCCATACAAAATTTATCATTGTGTTTTTGCTTTGTTTTGTTTTGTTTTTTTCACCACTGGAACTAATGGAAATACATTTGGTGGAGACAGCATGCTTACAAGTGAAACATAAATGTTCCATCCCAAGATTTTACAGTTATTTTAGACGAAACAGTTATGCCCTGTAGTATCCAGCCATTCTTTCTGGATCACTTGACACCACTTTTTTTAGCACTTGATAAATATAAATATACAAACATAACCTTTATTTACCCTCAGTATATAAAGGTAGCTCCAATCAGCATGGAAGTGAGATTTAACCTAGGGCCAGGATTTCGAGTACCCAATTTCCCAACAAATGTTTCAAATTTGACCTGCAATCAGGGGTTCTCCACAAAAAAACCTGTTTGCTGGTTACAGTAAAGTAATCTAAATTTAACTGTGGAACATTTGCAGAACTTTCTACATAAAGGACAAAAGATTACACATAACTTTGGCTGCTTAAAGTAATGTCCTTATTGCTCTCACAAACTGTGTCTTTTAGATGAACTTTGCTTATCTATAAATAAAAACATGATCTGAAATGTCCATTTAGTAACCGCACCAATCATAAGATGTCACTTCATCAGAAATGTCACCTACAACTTTCTATTGTCCAAAGGAAGAAAGGATCCTGCTATGCTGTATGTACAGAGATCCCAGGAATAAAGCTTACTAAAGGATTAAATCCTTTCAAGAGCTTTCTCTACTGATCTGATCAACCTTGCATTTGCATCAGGCTTGTTACATATTTTGCATGTCATTAAATGTATTCAATGAACTTTGCATAACCTCACCTTAAGGTTAGAGATGCCAAGATTACTGGGTTCATCATCCATCAGGCCATACTCAGTTGGCTTCAACAATAGTGTAGAAACCAGACCTCTAGATATGAATAAACCAAGCAGCAGCATGGTACTAACTTGATCAGTTACTCCAGTAACTGCACCATGAGCAGTGAATGTCATGTTATCCTACAAATAAAGGATGGATATATATGGAAAACATTCAACTGGTCTTTGATCCCAGGTCAGAAACAACCTTAAATTGTACCATCATGATTAATGTGCTCCATCAAGTTACATGATGATTTGAATGATAGTTGGTGCATATTAAATGATTGTTATTAAACAAAATCTATGTTGAATGTACATGAGGGTATGCAAGCAGAGACCCATAGCTAAGAAAGTTTAGTAACCCATATGCGTCGAGCTAAAAAGTTTTGGTTGTCGTCCGTCAATGTATTCGTACATATACACGTATGCCACTTGTGTAAATTTACAAGCTTTCAAATTTACAAGTCTTCTTTTCGTTTCTAGCACAGAAAATTCACTTTGTTGAAAATAGCTTGATATGACACAGAAGTATACCAAAAAGGTACAATTAAGTTATATCATTGTATGTTAAAAAGTGCAAAATAAATTAATTTATTATTTTTTTTTTTTAAATTTTATTATTATTATTATTATTATTATTATTATTATTATTATTATTATTATTATTATTATTATTATTATTATTATTATGCCATACCCAAATTCAGCAAAGTGACCATGATATCGTAGCCAGATCAGGCCAGGACTATCCTGACATAGCAGGATATCTGGACAGTAGACATAGCTTCTGATTGGCTAATTGCGAATTTGGTACAGCAGCAACAACAACTTCATTCATGCAACATTTACAAATTATTTTACAAACATACATATAATTATTAGAAGGACAGAGAAAAAAAGTACAATTTGAGTCTGGAGAGTGAAGTGATCCCATAGTTTTCTAGTCAGTCTCCAGTTAATGTAAGGTTTCTACAGATATATAAAAGAATACAGAACTCTTAAGAGAAGAGATGTGTACATGGTATAATAGAATGGAGAAAATCAATACTCTTAACAAGTTTCCAGAATGTTGTTCAGACAGTAAATAAAATTTCAATTGTTTAGGGAAGTTGAAGGCATTGCGATCTTTAAGGTGAGTGGGGATATTGTCTCAGAGAATAGTCACTGTGTCAGCTCTTGTTTGTTATACAGAATTGGTATGCATGTCTGGTATGGTATCTGTGCACTTAACTAGCATATATTGAAAGAAATCTTGGTAGGAGGCCTTCGTCCCAAAGATGGATGAATTTAAGAGCTTGGAGTCTATACACATTATATACTGTGAGAACATCTAATAAGTTTAGCGAGGTAAGGGGAATTCGCTTCCCGCCTGGTGGCCAAAAGTTCTTTGAAAGAATGTAAGCCCGATGGAGTGATTTTGTTTAGTTTGTACTTTATTAAATTATGTGGAATTTATATGCACTTCCCCATGCTAAGATGGTTAATGAAATGTAGGGAAAATGATGCTATAATAAAGTTGCTTCATTTGTGAAAGAGTTAAGAAATGTCTAAGTTCAGCAATAATTATTATTCAAGTATACCATTATTTCTTGAGATTCTAGTGCAGACATAAGATACAGGTTATGATAACTATGGGTTATTGACCAAGCATGAGCTCAAGATGGCTGGATATTGGCCAAGTTCTTTTTTTGCGTGTTTATGGACCAAGATGGAGTTGAGGTCTTAAAACACCTAATAAAAGAATGACACCAATGTCCAGCCATCTTGACCAAGCAAGCTTAGTCAATAAAAGATTTATTACAACTATGGACTTTGATGAACCTGCCTTGGCTTGGGGGAAGATTGTTCTAGAGGGACACAACTCATAATCCCGAGCAGGTAAGATAGCGCCATCTTGCCCGTCCACGTAGCCCTATTCACAGTGCAGGATTTAGTTGGCCTTGCCTGCTCATGAAGCAAGTCATATAATAATAAAGGTTATATAATTACTGTGTCGAGTATGTGATTAGTATTTCACATGAGCTCTGCTTTTAGGCTTAGCTTAATATCTAGTATATTACACAATACCTTTTCCACTTGCCAAAGGTAGTTTGGTGGTAGAGGGGAATCTTCCTGTAACATATGCCACAGGACACCCTCATGTGTAGCACTGAGAAGTCCATATGGAGGTTTAATTTGAATCACGTTATAAACAATAGTTTCAATCATGGATGAAAGTTCAATGAAAGCAGCTTGAGAGTTCTGTGAAAGCCTCTGAAAAACACCTGTATTTTTCACTTTCAAATCAAAAGCACTATCCTTAACTGCATCTTGGAGTGTGGAGTAAACAGAACCATCATGGTCTAGGTAGTGTTTTGTATGGAGTTCCTCAATAGCTTGGTTCATAAGACTATTTAGATGTTCCATGGCACTCAGTCTTCTCTGAGCTGCTTCTTTTGAGAGTGATATAAGAATGAAGCATGCCCAGACTACATAACCAAAATGCCGTAGCTTCCGCACTCTGCTAGGACCAGGAAAAGGATATGACTGGTCTTCATCCCTAGAAACTTGGTTGAGAAATCCTTCAGGCTTTACAGTGGTTTGAGGTCTCATGTGAGGTTCAGGCATTCTTCCTGTTGGTCTGACAGGACTTGCAATACCTCTTGGCACCTAATAATACCCAGAAGAAGTCAATGGCTCTACTGGAAGAAAATAAGCCCTACATGTAGGTGTTGATAGGAAGAACAATTCAAGCAAAGAGAGATCTATATTGAAATGACTGAGGGCTGACATTCTTCATAGTGATGAACAGCTAGAAACTTTACCTGGTCCAATACTTAGAAAACAATATGAGTGGTAATCCAGCATTCTGATTGGTTTTAGTTTAGCGACCCCCTCCTGAGGATTACACCTGAATATACTTGCCAAGCATAAGTAGCTAAACTGTGATCGAGTGCACTGAAGTTTGTACAGAACAAGAACTGATTTTACTCCAGTTCAGTTTGGAACAGTTTTGATAATAATTACAACATTGATAACTCAAAAGAACTCAAAACCTCACCCAGTCATATAAAAAAAAAAATTCAACATTTAAGGAGGAAGCCACATCAGTCTTGGTTTTCCTGCAGGTCCTCTATCCTGGCCAAATTGGAATGCGGAGTGTTGGTTTTAGTGGAGGGAGGAAAACCCTCGGAGCAAGGCATGAACCAACAACAAAGTCTAATAATCATAGAAAACATTGAACCAGCAATGAAAAGATTCTGATTTGCTGGTTTACCTATTGGCTAGAGTTATCATGAATATATGGATTGGAGAGAAAATTGTATAGCTTAACAAGTACAGTTGAACTGCCACTAATGGACACCTTCCCTTCTTGTAAGCGGACACTCTGCCACTAAGAGCAGTCACAAACAAATATTACAGTTTTAGTGGATCATGTTCACTGTAGGTAGTCTTGACTGATAATTATGTTGGTCTGTATATCGGTCAATATATCAGTCGAGATATTAGCCTACAAACGAAGATGTATTTCCGGCTGTCACTTGGTTTCGCCAAAAAATAACGTCTGCGATCGCAGGCTATCAAGATATTGGTCGACTATCGACCGACTCTTGACTGATAAATCGACCAACATATGAGTCCAGGCAACCTACGTAAACATGATCTGTTTTAGCTTCCCACAAGCATAATAATAAAATGTAAAAATAATAATTGCTTCCCCTAAATGGTGTCCACTAGTGGCAGACAGGTTTGAGGGTAGGTTATTTGGAGTAGTTAGTACCAGTGGTTTTGGTGATGGCTTCCTTTGAGCAGGAACTAGTGGCCACTTTACTGAAGGAGGAGGTTTGGCTGAAAAATATTAGATTGACAATGAGTATCATGTAATGGTCCTTGTGGTGAATGGTCCTTCAAAACCTGTGGGCATAACCAAAAAAAAAACTGTGGTCTCGCAGTCTTGTTTTTTTAGTGGTTATGTGAATCTCACAGTCTCAGTTTTTTCTGACGCTAAGAAAGTCTCAAAGTCCCGAATTTTTGTTTGGTTTTACAAATGGCATCTGATTTAGAAAGTCTTATGTAGAGTCTGAACTTTTTGTGGTTGCATTTAAAGTACAGTACTTTGAAGTCTCAGTCTCACAAGTTGAAAAGTCTCGGACTCACAAAGAAAAATGCCAGTCTTGCCTTTTCGCAAAGTCTCACGTTTACCCCTCACCTCCCACTGAAGTGTAACTAACAACACATTTTCTAGCATACAAGCAACAAAATAAGTACATAATAAGTACATAATATGGAACTAGGAACTGGTATGAAATATGCCAATTTTCCATGTGAGTGAAGTTTTATCAAGATGATAAAAAAATCAATGTGTTCTCAAGGAAGTGGTTGTTTGAAGGGTGGATAGTGTCAGTAAAATTAACTACACTCTCTGCTGGATACCGATTTATCCAGTGGACAGCATTATCCATCCTTTGAACAACTGGAGCCAGACCTGCTTTTTTGTGTAGCCTTTCATTCAGCAAAGAGATACTGTATGTTGGGGTGTTTGTAAAATGAAGACACAAAAATACCCCAGACCAAAGATACCTAAGAATATAACGAAGACCCTTAGACTGACACGAAGACCCACCTGACTTTAATCTTCTACTAAGCCAGCTGTTATTTACAAATTGAAGGGAGATAACATGTAGAAGGGAGACAACATTAACAACCACCAAAATACCAAAAGCTATAAATTACAAATTACATTTTGACAGAAACTGGGCTATTTGCCTGGATACTGGACAGCTTTAGGAGGAACTTGCAACACTACTTTTTAAAGTACTGGACAAAAGCACTCAACCTTTCGAATATTTTAGGTATACCAAAATAAATAGACTACCTTTGGAGGAAATATTGGAAAGTTTGACTTGTACAGTGTGTGTAAATGGTAAGTTGATTAAGGTACTTTTTTCACAGTTGTCCTCAGAAGATATTTCATCCTGATTTGATGCTTTCATAACTGTAAAAATTGTACTTGTAAATAAAATAGTTCAAGTTTGGATTCAAATTGCATTAAGGACTGTTGTCTAAAGCAAATAATTATATTTAACTGGACATCATCCATTTGTCTTTGATCAGAGAATAAGTGCCATACTCAGGCCATGTGCACTTCACTTAGTAGGCAAGGTTAATGAGATATACCCTTATATCTCAGTCTTGTGGCATTTTTGTTTCCAGATTGAGATATACTGGTATATCTCATTAACCTTGCTTTCTCAGCCCATACTGTGTCTGCATGCTCTACTTTTGGGACAATTAAGTCAACGGGAAAATGCTCATTATGTATCACATGGTACAACCTTCAAACTAGATCAATAATCAATAATAATAATAATAATAATGATAATAATAATAGTTCATTTTTATAGTGCACACATCCATTATTTGCCCAAGGCACTCAACAAAATTATCCCTAAAAACTACAATTTTACAATAAGTTACTTACAAACTAAATCTAGTAAAATAACTAAAAAAAACTAGAATCTAAAAAGATTAAAAATACGATAAGAGTTACTCTTAATAAATTTAGTAAGAAGGAAGGTCTTGAGTTTTTTCTTAAATGATAAAATTGTACTGGATCGTCGCATTTCCAAAGGAAAAGTGTCTCAAATCTTCAGAGCACATACAGAAAAAGCTCTATCACTATATGTTTTGGTTTTACAATTTGGATGCATTGGCAGGTCTTGAAAGTTCGACTAAAGAGATCTAAATGATTTCTGATGTTCCAGGAGTTCTGTTAGATAATGCAGGCAGAGACCATTCAGTTAGTTATAGACTAAAAGAAGATGCTTAAACATGATCTGATATGAGACAGGCAGCCAATGAAGAAAGAAGAGTGACATAAATTTATAACATTTAAAAACTAAAAAATTGGAAACGCATATATACTGCACAATGTACTATGCAAATGTATACATGTAGAGTTCACAAAAAAGACCAAATTATTTTTCAGAACAATGTACCTTTTTCGACATGTCTGTTAACTGGGAGGGAGGTAAATGGTGTCATTTCTTGGTTACCAATTTGTTCATCCTCCAACGTTCTCACTTTTGGCAAGCTGGAAAACATGAAAAAGGTACCAGTATAAGAAACACAAAATGGATTTACAAATAAAACTATATTTAACTATAAAACATTGCTTTCATAAATTAATGTGAGGCTTTGTTATAAAAAAGACACTGTCTCAGTAAGAGAACATTCATGAAAATCTTGCCATTCTATGTTCACAACATTCTACTGCTGCAGTAAAATTGTAAAACCACTGCAGTCTTGACTGGTGTTAATTGGTTCCACACTTATCCATTTACTCACATTTTTTCGGTCACTGCCCTTATCACAAAAAGAATTCTTTCCAAGTGGTTTTTGTGACATTTGCACATCCCAGCGATGCATATCAACCAACCTAAGGGGTGGACCACTTGACTTTTGAGGGGGGGGGGGGGGGATTTTAGAAAAAAAATCCTGCAAGCAGGCCTGTAGCACTGCTGAAAAAAAAAATGTGGATGAGAGGGTTAAAAAAAGTTCTCGCCAGCCCTATACCAATCACCCCATGCCCCTCAAAAGTCAAATAGACCACCCCAAATGGTATGAGCCTGAAAGAGTCTTGTATTGTAAATTTGCTATATGCTGAAATGTTGGAACATG
>Ga0126338_10002758_pt1 | contig 12162 bp, 6 predicted proteins | sample OrbCmetagenome_2_FD_92529 | JGI IMG/M metagenome (GOLD analysis project Ga0126338, IMG submission 92529) | Coral microbial communities from Petempiche,Puerto Morelos, Mexico - Orbicella C C metagenome | ecosystem: Host-associated > Invertebrates > Cnidaria > Coral | place: Petempiche,Puerto... | reverse complement strand
CTGACATAGGGTACTTACAAAATTTGAATATTTACAGGAAAATGATAAAATCTTAATGAGTATGAGAGATCCTATGTTAGCTTATGTGCAAGATAAAATTGTAAAAATTAAAATAATTCTATTGGCTACAAAGATTACAGCAAGGTTCATTTTTCTTATTTTTTTTCTTTTTTTTTTTATAAAAACAGGTAAACTTGGCGAATCTCTTTAATTTTCGGTAATTTTTGACCTTAAGAATGGACCGAGATATTCAACAGAGTATTTGCCATAGCGTTTGCCATTTCGTAATGTGGTATTTTTAGATATTTTTACTAGCCTAGCAAAGACAAAGCAAACAAACAAACAGACAGACAAACTGACAGACAGACAGAAAGACAGACTGATAGACAGACAGACAGACAGAGAGACTGACAGACAGAGTTTCCAGGTTTTAGGTTTCCAGGAAAGCGACCAAGGGTCAAGCTAAACGCTTCCATACCCATCACGTATTCTCAGCAGTCTCTCCCGAACCCAGCCTGACACTCAATATATCGTTGAAAAGAGGTTGCTGTTTTTTTCCTCTGGCTAAGTTTCATTTCCCATATCAAAACACTCGTCAGTTTGCCATGAGAAATATTTAAACTGATACAGCTTCATTGATTTTGTCTCACTTATTACTGCTTCCGTGACTACACATGTGTATAGGGCATTTTCACTCACGTGGCCAGTAGCCATGCAAAGTTATAGGAACAAACAAAAGTGCTAAAATTTGAAAAGATTTCAACTCCCACAGGATTGGTTTGGTACACTAACATGGCCGCCGTGTCATTGTTTTGGGACACCAATATGGCTGCCGTGACCTCATGTGAAAGCACTCCTACTAAAGTGTTATCTGGAATCCGGTTATTTTATATACATACCTGGCTGTAGTGAAGAGCCAGACCACAGTAACCAGCAAATAACTCAAATGAACTTGCATCTAAAGGACAATGCAAAACAACAACATAAGAAATGAAATGACAATAACATGAATGAAAGAAAAGGCATGTTTGACAAGCGCTGGGTTGAAAGTGATATGTCCTAGACTTGCCAAAGTCACTTTTGCTAACCCTTCGCTTATCCCTCTCCGTCGAGCGAAACGAGAGGGAAATCTTTGAGAGACGAAGTGGCGAGCGTGAGCGAAGGGAATTATTGGAAAATACTTTTAGAAAGTCTAGATATGTCCATAAAGGGAAAAACGGTTACTTCTCTAGTAAACTATGTTTGGACGTTTCAAGAAAATAAATCTCCTTCACCGGGTTTTTACGGAGAGACTTGAAAACTTCTCTTACTCGAAATGTCGGTCAAAACAGTGCTTAGTTTGCGTTATGCACTTTCTTGAAACAATTCACCGAACATTTAAAACAAAGTGTATTAGGAAAAACCATTTTGTTTCAGGAAGGGTGTTTTTTATTTTTGTCAGAATTTATAAGTTTTATTTTCTTACGCTGAGTGTGCACCGAAATTTGCAGTGAACTGTGATGAAACAATTTACCTTCGTTTGAGAAGAACCCTCTCCTGCTGTTAACCATCTGTACGACACCAATCACACTACAAGACAGAAAGATCAAAAGAACTGTGTTTGACATACGAAAAAGAGTGCCAAATTGAGTGAAATATAAATTAAATTACCCTTAAAACAGTGAAGGAACATTTCAATAACGCAACAAATACAAAAGAAGGTACGGATGGACAGAAATTGAAGAAGATTAAAACGGATTACGATATGGGTCAGGCTTACACAACTTTATCTCGCTTGCTATTTGCTTGTAACAAAGCTATAGGTCTTGACAATTATATACATAGAAGTAATTTTTTCGCTAACATTACGTTTCATACATAGACTAAACTCAGCAGTGACAGTCCCTCTAACATTTAAAGAGTCTGTGAAACGTAGTAATTGATGAAATGTTTGGCTCTTTGGGTGTAATATTCGAGGAGAAATATGCTTGCAAAAAATGCAAAATTTCCGAGTGGCAAAAGCGCTAATAAGCTCATACGCATATTTTCTTTGCAAAATTTTGAGTTTTTAAACCCCACAAAAAGTATTTAAATAAATACATCGTGCTCAAATTCCCAGTTAATCGTGCTTTGCCCTTTCAATATTCAGAACTAACGTCTTTATAGCTCCATTAGAAACTGTATCGCTTATGCTAATGAGGCAAATATTGTAAACAAAGATTCTCCTATCGCTTATTGAGTTTTAAAACACCCATGAAAATTAGCTAACGTTGCTACCTTCCTTTACACTTTACAGGAACACACAATATGGACTTTGTTATATAGCCGGTCTTCATATCTACTTCTCGGTTGAATCTCGCATCACGGTACGGATCACTGATGTTCAGAACTTCCGATGTACTCGCGACGTAGCCCGCAATACCTTTCTCAATCGGAAATCTTGAAGAAAAGACAAATACAAGAGTGCACATTTCAAAAGTTGTTCAAACTGAGCCTTTGGAAAATTAAACACCTCTCAGAACTCTAAATAAAAAACAATCAAAGAAGATATGCGATAATTTTTCATTTTATTTTGACGTAAAGCTCTCGTCCTTGAGGTGATTCCCTAGTAAAAGAACCCGCCATAGATTTCCAATGAAACTTGGTATGCTGTTGTTACAGGACAAGGAGATATTAAAATCGTAGTAAAAAGAGGGGGTCACCGTGCTTGTTTTCACGCCACATTACAATGCTGACAAATACACTTATTTAGGTGACTTTTCGAAATCTCCGTGCGCAACAAATAAGCTCGATTATTTTTCAATGCAGCGTGTTATATCACACAGAGTTTGACTTCCTTGATTGTTTATTCATCTACGTCCCAGAAAAAATGTCTTCAAATACCCTGCATTTTTTTATTCTTTAAAGGAAACATAATTTGGACATGCGCTGTTGGGTCCGTTATGTCTCCCTCTGTAGTATTTATTTGATTTGATCTGGTAATTTTTTTTTTTCAGTTATCGAGGATATCATTCTCATTGAAATTATGAAATAAAAAGTGGGAGTCACCGTGCTCGTTTAAGAGAAAAGGAACATTTATCTCGCTATCGAGCTTAGTTTGAGGGAAATCTCTTTAGTTTTGTACGCGCACGCGCTCATGTGCGCGCGCTAATGACCCAAAAATCGTGCGCAGTAGGGATGCGCAATGCAATACTAAGGAATCACCTTAAATAAAAAGTTGACGCAATATCAGCTGGGATTTAGCATTATTTGAAATGCTTTAGCGAAAAAAACACCTGATCCTAATATGCTGTTAACTGTATATATGGTTCGCCGCTCCTCAGGCAGTTTCCAGTAGTTTTGTGGTCGTGACCCTGTTAGTAAGCTTACAGTATCATGGACAAATGTAGACTGCAAGCAGAATCTCTTTTGCTCAGAAATCCGCGGGTAAAAATGCAAATGAATGGAGGCGAGCGGTGAAGCCGCGAGCCGCGAGTAGCGCGGGCGTCGGAAGATGAGCGAAAAGAGAGACTGCACTGGTTTCAAACAACATTTCTGAAGCCCGGAACTGTGGCGACGGAGTAATTCCATTGGTAACTCTATTCTATTGGCCGATTTACGTTCGTCCCTCGCGGATCTTCGACCAGAAGAGAGACTGCTAGCAGTCTAGCCAAATGAACTACGGACAGTTCCTTACAAGGTTTACAGAACAAAGTCTTCATAGCGATATCTATTTGTTCACCTTATTTCCGCTCCGTTCCTAAATTTGAATCCGGATCCATCTTCGTCTCCTTCGTCAAACAGATTCGCGTATAACTCATCTGATTTCGAGTCCACCATAAACAGTGCGCATCGATCTGCATTAACTAGCCTTTTGGCGAAAGCCTAAAGTAGAAACAAGAATATTTTAAGCAAAAGACGCGGATAAGGTTTGAGTGCTGATGTCGGGAAGGGGAGAAGGAAACTCCTCTCTGTAGATGTTTTGCGCGATTACTCACTTCCTGCACTTCTTCTTTCGTGACGACTTGGAATACAAAACACCGCCTTGGTGTTGAACCAGTAAACTAACAGGTCTAGGAAGGTCGGTTGGAGCAGTTGGAAGAGCACACTGTATATGAAAAACCTGAACTACCTACCATTATTTTTTCGATAACAACATCCATCGTACTGACTTCATCAAAAATAGATCTGAGAAAGGCAACACAAAACAAGAGCTTTGCTTAGCTATTCGCTCTATAAAGAACTAACAAATCAAGCCAAACAGAATGTTTTCAACCACTTGGCTCGTATGCAGACTTCACCTATTTCGTTCCAACTCACCTGACAACATTCAGCAAGAAACTGTTAAGGTCCTTCTGCTTTTGCATTTGTTTCGAAATCTAAACGCGATGAAAAAAACGCATAGTAAGGCACATTTTTCAGAGCGGTCTAAACTTTGATAGCGCGCTCACACATTGTTTTCACCGGAGCTGTCCAGTTTCAGACAAAACGGGGAAACGTTTTCCACCTAATAGAGAACAGTTTTCATTAATTCTTTTGCGCAAAATCAGGAGTGAGTTTAATTGTAGACTCCTAATTTTGGACAAAAGAACCAATGAAAACTGTTCTCTGTTAGCTGGAAATCGTTTCCCCGTTTTGTCTACAGTTTAATCTTGGGTAAATGTTCATAAAGCGGACAAAAAAGATGAACTGACCAAAGAGAGCAAGATATTCAGTTAATGTCTGACACAGAGGCCAACGAAAGAGGTAAGAAAATCGATGGTTGTACGAAAGACAACCTATAAGTTATTTCATCTTTCATCTTCCTTTTTCTATAATTTCACCATGCAAGGGTTTGGTTAATTTCGTTTATCACTCACCTCAGCATGGTGGATAGCAATACTGCCCCAGGCAAGATAACTATTGACAATCTACAACGTGTAGAAAGAAAATAACATTAGGCAAGTGAATGACACTGAAAAAGGACGCGCAACGTTGACCATAGACAGAGGCATGGAAACTAGTACTTAGACCGCCACGCAACTAATCATAAGAAACACAAACACGAATCCGCACAGCTCACAAATTGAAACGAATTTTCTCCAGGTGTTATTTTGGGCGATGCGGAACAACAAGGTGGAATTCCTTCTTTTGGGCAAGAAGCCTTAAATAAACCAACCAAATTCACCTCCTCGTCTTCTCGTTCAAATGGCGAATTACCAAGCTTTTTAACCAACTCGACAATACCTGTGAAACAATCACATTGAAAATATTTAGACAAGACTAGAGTGAGTGCACAAAAACTCCATACCTGTACTTACATTTTTACAAAAAGGGAAGCAGGAGTAACGTGAACGGTATTTGAACAAAAGGTATTACTGACAAAGACATTGCGACACAAGAAAGTCAAGTCAAGTAGCAATGACCATGATGATTTTCTTTCAACATGGTTTAGGTCGAGTTTTTCAGTAAGTATAATGTTCTTAAACAAAACAGTTGCACGAGAAAGGTTGGACGAAATATTCACTTACAAATGTATAGAAAGGTTTGAGACCATTGCTTTTGGGAACTCGCCACTTCCATGAAACATAAACCACTACTGAATTTTGTCACTACTTCTGGTGGAATAAGCAATGAATGATTAAGCACAGCGTCTACTTACCAACTATAGAGCCATCTGCTTGCACAATGGGCTGACATAACACTGACTGAGCTGTGCTGTCTGAAACACAACAAGTGAAAGCGAAACAAACGTGAACCGTTTAATTAACAAAAGGAGGATGAGTATGTGCCTGACTGTGCATAGGCTCCCGATATGATTGGGACCTGATAATAGGGTGCAAAAGAAAACAGGCGAGCGGGGCTTATTTTTCGCGCCCACCGTGTTCACTTACCTTCAATACCGATCCCTTTAGGAAATCTTTCATCCTGCAGAGGGAAATAATGCTTAGCTAACAGAGTCGTGCAATCATACAACGTGTCAATAAAAGGACACTGATGACCAGCTCACTCAATTACAAGTGAAATCCTTATCTTCAGTGTTTCTTTTCTTGTATGTTGCTATTTAGGTTATGTACACAAGTTACATATACGCAGTAGACACACTTTGCAGGAAATCGCGACTAAGGCCGACTTTTTCTTCTTTTTTCTTTCTTCTTTTTCGCTCTAAACATACGAATTTCTTTGTAAGTAAGATATCCTGTATATAAGATATGAACCAGAAATTAAATTGGAGGTTTTTGTTTTCAGTCTATCAGAAAACGACGACGGGACACAGCACAGTAAAAATGGGGCTCCCTGATCAAAACGTAAGTCTTGTACACAAAATTTATCGAGTTACAACTAAAAAAGGTTCACAGTAAGAGTGGATATTGACATAAAATATCGCATTACCCCGAGAATGTCCTTGACGAAGAGTCTCTCTCCTGTTTCTGCGACATAAGCTGCTACGGTACCTCCATATCCGATGGTTTGCCGGCACAGAGATCGGGATCTGCGACCAAACAATACACAAAAACCTAGTTAATATCTTTACTTCTTTCACTCGTTTAACTCAATTTTGAAGAACTGCGAGATGTAATCCCCATTTCAGTTGTACATGTCTAGCTTGGCTCAGGTCCCGACTACACTAATGCGTTTTTAAAAGTATCCGTTTTCGTCTCAACGAAAACGAAGCAAAATATTTCCGACCACACTATGCACTAGCGTTTTCGTTTTGTTTCACCTGTCCACGCTAATCCGTCTTCGAATGAAAACGCATACTTTTTGATACGTTTTCGCCTATCGTCCACACTAAAATGACCGAAAACGCTGATGGAAACGACGGTATATGACGCTTTTTTTCGGCATCGTTTTCAAAAGCCTCCTTTTCACCTGTCCACACTAGAAACGGAACGTTTTCAAAACGCTCCACTTTTGAAACCGTTTTGAAAGCGTTTTCGGTCGTTTTAGCGTGGACGATAGGCGGAAAGCGGAAAACGCCTCAAAAAGTATGCGTTTTCATACGAAAACGGATTAGTGTGGTCGGGTCTTCAGATAGAGCAGGCGTTTTGCTTATTAAAAAGGATATCGCAGATAAATTCGCCACAAATTTCAGACGTCTGCAGTCGAGTTACGTTTCAGTTTCAAAAAGAAAATTTCTCACTGTATGTCGAAAAAAAGCAATTTGCAACAAGGAAAGAAAATCGTTTACTATTATTCAATGATCCGAAGTTCAAATGTAGCTATATCCAGAGGTCTACGCCATGATAAGATTTATCTTTTAAAGCAAGCAAGAATTTACACAAGAATACATCCTTGAATAGAGAGAAACGTCGCTATGTTAAATCGATGTCGATACGCCTTTGTTATGGACTTCTACTATCTAGAGTGCTTGCAGTGTGTTTTTCTCTTGGAAATCAGGAAGTAAGTATTGTTCCCGTCTATGTCCCGTTTTCCGCGTCCTTTTTCACGAGGATAAACACTCAGGTCCAGGAGAAAAAGACCGATTGCAAGCAGTGTCAAAAACAACATATCACAGGCGGGCACGCGCTTTGAGAACTTTTTGTTGCAAGTTGAACTAGTTGTTGTTGTTTACCTTGGCTTGCTCTCAGAATATAAGTAAATGTCCTACGGAAGACAAGAGAAAGATATGATTAACTGCTTTACATGACTGAATACTACATGTACAAAGATGAATCGAGTTCTAAGCAGGTGCTGTTATAAAAAAGCACACTTCACCACGCACGTAGTTCGAAAGACAGCTAGTTTTCTTTGCTTGGCTCCGACGTTTGAGAAACAAAGCAAATAAAAAAAATTATTTCAGTGAGTTCCTACAATGCTCATTATTAAATACCCACTTAGTCATTAACTGCTACTAATGAAAAAAAAAAACAAATAAACAAACAAACGTCCATGAATATAAAACGCAGTCATTGACAGTGCTTGATACTTACTCTTCCATTCTTGTCCACCAAGTAAAGGGAATGTCTATTGGCATGTGTTGCTAATTTTTTTTAAAAGGTAGGAATTAAAATAAATTGATCAATAAATAACCAAACAAAATGAATACAGTGATTTAAAATAATAAGTTAATAATAAAAGAAAATGGAATTAACACATGCTTGTATCTACAGTCGAACCCTATTAAGCGGCCACCTATTAAACGGCCAGCCCTATTAGGCAGCCAGCAATCGAAGTCCCAATGATGGCTTTTCTACTGTTTCTACAGTACCTCTATTAAGCGGCCAACCCCTTTTAAGCGGCCACAGTCCATTTCCCCAAGGGTGGCCGTTTTATAGGGGTTCGACTGTATTTATGTTAACTTGCATCTGTTCGATTTATCGCCTAAACGTGAAGCGTGGAGAAACAAGGGAAAAACGAGGGTCCGACAAGACAAGGCTATCGAATGACTAAATCTCGAATGTGTGTAAGGTGGGACAGGAAAATCATTTTTTATCATGTCATGTGGGGCGGCTATAAATGTAAGCAGGCTATACAGCAGAATGGACTGCAGAGTTTCCCTGAAAATTTATACTTTGCAGGCACAAAGTATTTCAGAGATTGTTTCAGAATTATTATATCTAGTGAATGAGAATAGGATATCCAGAGAGGAAAAATATAAAACAAGATGAAACCTGCTACTCACCTGCTGCAACACTTTTGACAAGCTCATACATGACTCTCACTTTCTTTGGCTGTTGATTGATGTCCTTTGTCAATTGCTGGAGCATTTTGCGCTTGTCTGTATGCACACAAAACTTTAAACAACAACAACAAAAAATGGAAATTCAGCTTGTCAACTTCTAGATAGTGTTGTATTAAGTGTGCAATTGTGCCTAAATTTCATGACTGTACAATGAAGGATACAGTGGAACCTCCCGTAAGCCACCACCCAACATGTCAAGCTTAGGTGGTCGCTTACGAGAGTTTAGACCATATTGGATCAACATTTTGTCTCATTAGCATAAGGTAACTGCAAAGACTAATGTTTTAAATGCTTTTTTCACATGAGAAGTCAATTTCAGGGAAAAAGAAAGTACTTCCCATTGAGAAACTTCCGTCTTTTGTGCTATCCAGGAATATGACAATGTTACAACACCTTATAATCCAATTTCCGCTCTATAATCTGTCAAGCGGTCACTTACAGGAGGTTAAAAACAAAAGAAAATTTCAAACTTTTAGCTCTAAAAGTGGTCGTGGTTGCTTACGAGAGATGGCTGCTTACAAGAGGTGCCAAATATAGTGATTTGACTTGGAAAATTTTGGTATTTTGGAAAACTGGAGAGGTGGTCGCTTATAGGTGGTGGTCACAACTGGAAGTTCGACTGTACGTCTATAAATAATGTGACCTACAATATTCAAGAAACATCTTTGTTATTACCTTCCATTTGGAAAGTGATGGCCTTACTCCTATAAAATAGCAAAGAAAAAAATATGAATTTGAACAAATACATTAATAAGTTAATAACTTAAGATCAGTACTTCTTTTACATTATGCATGTGAATGAAATTAAAGTAAACTTAAATCTGCAGCTCTTCCAGAGTATATTCAATTGACATGGATGATGGAAAGTGACAATTCACTCTCTTGAACTTAGGCAAATTTATCATGATTGATTGAGAATTAACTTCAAAACTCAAATTCATACAGTGATACAATTTGATTAACAGCGGTAGTTGTTGAGTTTCAGTGTTTGAATTCCTATATTCACCTTGGTAATCTAATATCCAACAAGGTTTTCAATGAGCAAAACATTAACAACTTCCAAGGTAGAAACTCCATCTGTTTTAGTACACTAGTAGACTAGTAGGCAGCCTCTAATTCTCAAATGAAATCTCACAATCAGAATCTAATAGTTAAATATATTTAAATATATATTTTTTGAAATTATTTTTCCATGCATAAAATTAATAAATTTTCAGTGATTGAAGATAAAATTTTCAGGCACTAGCAGGTATGGAAGTGTCGGTTGATGACCATTCAGGGCTTTTATCAAAAGACCACATTTCTTTTACTATCTGCACTTAACTATGATGAATTTAAAGTTTTCAAATGGGCACTTACATGACTGTAATATTATACTGTACAAACCAAAAAAAAAAAAATGAAACCCACAAGGTGAGATTTGGTAGTTTCTAAGAATTTGACATTTCTAAAGACGAATATCCCATAATCATATGGAGGAAGTCGAAGACTAATGCTGCAAGCATATCCATTTTTCTAATATATTATATGTTAAAGTACTGATGGATGTGTGGATACCATTATTGCCATCTCCAGTGACAGGTTCCACAGCTTGCGTTTTTCTGATCAGCCATCTTTCAAGCTGCTCTTGGCTGATGTCTGCCATGATAAAGTCCTCCAGTACTTGAGGGTTGGCAGAAAGGTATTCTTTGACTCGCATCTCAGAGAGAGCTGCCACATAACAAAAAAAGCTTCTCATTTAGTTGTTGTTGCTGACATTAAAGTTTGTGTTATAACTGTGTGTGTTGAACTGTAAAATGGGTTTGCATATAGGCCATTTACAAGGCTTTTTGCCTCTGTGTTAAAACGAGTCTTTGTGCAAAACCATTCATATGAAAATTGTGTAGTTCCAGAAAATATCCATACCTCCCCCATGGAAGGGATTTTTTCTAACACCTCCCCACCCTCTGGAAATTCCAGTTAAGCTTCATACATTTCTTTAAATTTTTGGGTCATCCAGAACCTCCCACCCCCCAGGAAATTCCAAAGACTCGTTTTGAAACAGAGGCACAACGTAACTCAGAAATGGTGTATTTTCATGGTCTCAGTGAATGTGAAGAAAAACCTGTCTCAATGTAAATTTATGGGGGGGAGGGTAGGGATGAGAAGTGTTGTAAACATTTATCAATTCCCACTTGTATGGAAATTACTCCAGGGAGGTGAGTGGAGGGGGTACACCTTCCATGGGAGGGATGTAGGTATTATAAGTAACCACACAATGATATGGTTAATTTTTGATGTATTGTAAAAAAAATAGTCAGCAATTGTATCAACTACTGTTAGAAACACTCTCTTCCTAACTTATTTGCTTACAAAAACCACACTTACATTTCTGATTTGTAAGATTACATTTAACATATTTCTATATCAAAACAAAATGCTTTTGGCAGAACTTTAATTGCTTAAAGTGCAATTCTTAATTGTCAAAAAAATATATTTACGAAAAAAAAAAATTCAAAATGATGATTAAATGAAATATATTTAACACAGTGTTGGAAGTAAAAATTACGTCCCAGATATCAGTTTGAAAAAACACTAAGAAATAAAACATAATGATAAAAAAAAAAATCACGTGGGCAGATGTTTGACTTTTTACTTGTACAATTTTTAATTAAACCGTTTTCAAGACAAATGAAAACCAGCAAAACGCCAAATGTTCTGAGTTTCTCGCTGGCATTACTGAGTATTTCCAATACGGCATTCAAAAAGCTCCCTGATACAAAGCCTCTAAATGTAAACATCTTCATCTTAGCACGGAAATAATTCACCGAGTCTCGTTATTGTTTGAAAATTCTATTTCCGTTGGGCATAAAGCACCAAGAAAAACACGTTTTTCTTTGTCTTTCTGTTTTTGTGGCTTCTCTATATTTTCTTTTTCGCTCGATAATTCTTTAAATCTATGAAGTAAACTTGAAAGTTCAGTTTCAGCTGCGGTCGTCTTTTATCATGAATAAGTAATGCCTGTCGCTTTTCAGAATAGTCTCGTCGTGAATAGAACCTGACGACAGCTCTTAACATTATTTCAAAATAACTAGAATCACAGAAATTATATCAAAAACTTCACATCAGCGATCTATTTTTTCTTTAATATTGTGATACATGGAACCTCACTGAGGTCTAAATTTTAATTTAAGCTTAAATAGAATTGATAGACAGTGAAAATGTTTTTCCTTGTTTAATTTGTCCCTTATTTGAGTGAACGCAAAATTTGCATCTAAATCTGTGAGATCTGCCTGAGATGAAATCGCAAGGAGAGAAAATTACAAAATGAGAAAAAAAATTAAGGCATTGGCCCAAAAAAATGTTATTAACGTATCACTACCATAAAAGAATTGCCGCACGCAAATTCATTTTCAGCAACGGGTTACGTGCAATTATTGATATAAGGATAGATGTTTACTACACAACTAGCCAAGAGTATTAAAAGCTTAATTTAGCCTGGAAGCTTCGAATAATATTTTATATAATAATATCGGCCCAAAAAAATGTTAGTAACGTAT
>Ga0126338_10002757_pt1 | contig 12163 bp, 7 predicted proteins | sample OrbCmetagenome_2_FD_92529 | JGI IMG/M metagenome (GOLD analysis project Ga0126338, IMG submission 92529) | Coral microbial communities from Petempiche,Puerto Morelos, Mexico - Orbicella C C metagenome | ecosystem: Host-associated > Invertebrates > Cnidaria > Coral | place: Petempiche,Puerto... | reverse complement strand
TGCGAAGCACACTTCTGACACCATGTTGTGGCTGCACGAAAACATAAAGAAATCAAAGATGGACGCCACGTTTTTATTACGCCCCCCAAGGCATGCTGGGACCAACTATAACAATGCATGATGTAACAAGCTATGATGCATGATGTAACACTATTGTTCCATTGCTCCGATGAGTAGCTGTTCCCTCAGTGGTCCGCTGTTGTACCGTTCTCCTGTTGTTGCGTTTTTTGATCGTAGGCATCCATGCTTCAGGAATTTCAATTCAGTTAGAGCTGACAAGTTATCGGCTATTGTTTCCAAGATATTAAACAAAAAAGAAGCTTTCATTTCTGGACGGTTTTTACGTCTCTGCAGTAGCAGTTTAATAGTTTTATTTGATGACATTCATTTCAGTCGGATATTTTTAAAGGTAAAACGTATGAAAACTGCTCAAATGTTCTTTGAAGACTGCGTGGCACCAAGTTAAAGTGCAATTTAATTAAATCAGACTTTCAACATGTCAGAGGTTTTTTTCTCTTTCTCTCTATTTTCGGCAAAGTTGTGTTGTGTTGTGTAAAAAGGTAAACTTATGACTCGTATAAAATGCAAAAAAGTCTCTAAATTAACTTGAGTATTTTTGAGCAAAAATTCCTCTTGGGGGTTGGAAGGGTTATGTGATCAGTGAGTGAGGGAGTTATGCATGTGCGCATGTCACACTAATCACAGTGCGGGTTGTATCAAAGAATGAATCAAATTGCCTGTTAGAAAATAAGATGGTATCTACATTAATGTGGAGACATGTCAGATTACTGTAGTTTGTTCAGTCAAACATTTTATGGCTTACTATTTAGCTATCCTGCCATGACCGATGTAACATTGCAACCAAAAAAACTTGTTAAAATAACCAAATTATTACTGTACCATGAATGCTTCTATCTCCAGCACTTCACACAAAAAATAAATCTTGCACGCCTTGCGTGCCTATGTTTCTGAGAAGTAAGACCAGAGTACTGGCAGGACGGTGGTGTTGGGATTTTCGGTTTTCCGGATTTGGCCTATTTTTGGTTCGGTTTTTCAGTTTTCGCACATAAAAAATGCGGTTTTTCGGTTTTGGTGTCTTGTGCGTTTTGCGGGTTTTCTCCAATTTAGTCTTTGGTTTTCGGTTTTTATCAACAATAATGGTGGTTTTATGGATTTTTCTTTCCTGTTCATTTTACGGTTTTTCTGGATTTGTCAAGGAAGTTACACCCTGCAATCGCACTAAAATTGTAATTCTAAGGGACCTCTTGTATAGCATTCTACCCAGACTTTCTTTTAGAGGAATGCATGACAGGCCATGTCTCTTTAGCAGCTGTTATTTGTGTGGTAACGGCTGCCAAGCAGACTTTGAAAAGCCAACGATAACATCAAAGCAAAAGACTATTTCTCAAATATCATGCGCCGGGACCATCGACTTTCTATAGCTCGATTGTGAGTCGTGGTAACAACATTGCGCTCACTCGCTTGATGGCACAGTAGACAACCCATGTCCAGTCATTGAAATTACGTAATTAAAAGTCGCCTTTTGATCAACGCTTCATAGCGCGCAGTTTAGTAAGCTGGTAATCTGCATCTATGTATTTATGATTTTATTAGTTGTTTAATTTTTAGTTATGTGAACTTTGGGTAACCCTTCAGTGAGGGAAGTAGTTCCTTAGTACGCTAGTACTGGTACTATTCCGATTTTTGGGGCTATATATTCATCGGTCGTTTGTACGCTTAGTACGTAATCATGTTAATACGTGCAGAATCTTTGGTTAGGTGGTGCTTAGTACTCTAGTACTGGTACTATTCCGATTTTTGGGGCTATATGTTCATCGGTTGTTCGTACGCTTAGTAGGTAATCACGTTAGTACGTGCAGTATCTTGGGTTATGGTGGTGCTTAGTACTCTAGTACTGGTACTATTCTGATTTTTGGGGCTATATGTTCATTGGTTGTTCATATGCTTAGTATGTAATCACGCTGGTATTATAGTACGTGCAGAATCTTCAGTTATCGTGGCACTTAATACGCTAGTACTGGTACTATTCCGATTTTTACGGCTATATGTTCATTGGGTATTTGTACGCTTAGTATGTAGTCACGTTAGTACAGTCTTCGGTTATGGCGGCCCTTAGTACGCTGGTATTATAGTACGTGCAGAATCTTCGGTTATGGTGGCCCTTAGTACGCTGGTATTATAGTACGTGCAGAATCTTCGGTTATGGCGGCCCTTAGTATGCTGGTATTATAGTACGTGCAGAATCTTCGGTTATGGCGGCCCTTAGTATGCTGGTATTATAGTACGTGCAGAATCTTCGGTTATGGCGGCCCTTACACTAATACTGGTACTATTCCGATTTTTGTCGCTATATGTTCATCGGTTGTTTGTACACTTAGTACATAATCACGTTTGTACGTGCACAATCTTCGCCTATGGATTTAGTAGTACGCTAGTACTAACAGTATCCATGCTATTGAAGCGATTATTGGTGATTGATTTTGGCGATTAATAGGCGCTTATCTTTGAGGTTTTGGGTCGCCTGGTACGCTAGGAGTCTATACGAGTAATACACGCTATTGGTAAGGGTAGTTTACTGGGCATACAGGTTAGTACTTTAGTACCAATGACTAAGAGAAAAAAGTACACGAAAGGTTCCTAAAACGGGAAGCATATGGAGGGCTAGAACTGGACTATTTTGACTGGGGATAGCAGCTGTATTTTAGGTAACGTCAGTTCTCCCTTTTTTAGTGCAAATAACGCTACTGTAACTGCGTATCATCTGGAATCACCCCTAGCTCAGTTGAAGAAATTTCGTCTGCTGTTTTACAACTGTTGCGTGTTTGCTAGGGCTCAAATAAAGAATGCTTTTCCTTAGTGGCTTGTCTATTGCCTCTTCCATGAAGGCAGCAAAAAGTTCATATTCAGCCCAAACTTTCCCACGTTGGTTACATATAAAACTAATAAATTTGTGACACGAGAAACTTCGCAAATATTGCCGCAGACTCTGTGGCACTTAATGAAACCGCCAATTAATTTCATCAGTCTTTGAGGTGACTCTCTCACCGATGTAGGATATAATTTCGACCATGTAGTGATCTCTTCCTTCAGAACTTCTTGTCGAAATGCTCCTCAGTTGAATTAATCGATAGCATTGTATTTTAGTTTGATGTGAGTAAGAACGAACTATTCCGTGACTGGACATGACTATTTGATAATTAGATTAGTTCTTGTTTTTCTGTGAACCGAAAATTTGCGTTTGGAGTAAAACAAAATCGTTCCATTTCAATTTTTCATGAGATATTTAGCTTTATTCCATTTACCTCCAGCAGTAAATAAAAAAATACACATCTTTCTTATATTTTTGAGGAAACAAGGGTATCATGTTGCATAGCTCAGGGAGGAAAACAAAAGTATCAAGTTACATATGTTGGAGTGAGAAATAAAATTGTCATATTTGCCACTTCTGCGTGTTATTGAATTTAAAATGACTGAAACTCAGCGTCAAACATCACAAAATTCAAAGCCGTCTTGACAAACGGTAATTGTGAGTTATTTTTGGGCCTTGAAAGAAAATACAATCACGAAACTTACACAATGCTAAGATTATGTCTCATCAAGTTTTTGTCTGCTCTTTCTAACCCTCAAGGGGAAAAGGCCTAGTTGACTGCCAAGGAAGAGAACGGCAGGGGTGAGGACCTATGTGACTACTGTATCAAAGCCGTAAATTACACTCTGCACTATCTGAATTGTCTCACTAGTTATTCTTAATTGTTTGTCCAAAGGATCTGTTAACAGACTCTGTCATATGTTTCCTCACTCAGGTCTATAAATTGGTATCACAAAATTAGGGGTGGAATATGTCAAATACAATTGGAATTATTTGTGGTGTACATATTAATGGCCTTGTATGACATAAAGAGGGGAGGGGGTGGGGGTCCTGCAGTGTACCTAATCAGATGAAATCATGCTTCAGAATGGCAGTAAACTAGGCAGCATAAATTTCTGGGGTTAGTAATATTTGATGTGCAGTTCATTTGATGGTGTCAGTTATAATGTTATATTAACATTAATGCATTGTTTAGGTGAGGATGAAGGTATAGCAAGATCTGAGCTGACATCAGTGAGCAGTCCTCACCATGAATATAGAGCTGTTAATATATCATCTGATCTGATTGGTGCATTGCTTCATCGTGGAGAGAAGCTAAGGGAGGCTATGGTGACGTCAATAGATGAAGATAACAATATGGAACAACCTGAAGGGATGCATACCTTAATGAAAGGGTCAGTCAATAATATGGCAATCAGTTTACATTTTTCTTAGTGTTGTGCCATTTATTGTACAGATTATACATTGCTGGCTACTTAAGTCCAGACTCCTCGGCTGTTCATCAGGTTCCTTTGCAATGCTTATATAATATGGAAGTAGGATTGCTTGGCAACCCCAAGAATGGCTTCAGAGGAGACTGTTTAGAAGGTTTTGTCTCATATCGTATGTATTATGCCAATTATGCAGCATGCATTTTTAGGTTTATATTAGACGAGAAAGTGTCATTGTTAAGGATATTTGGTTGGCGGAGAACAATCGGCTTCATGGGTCATATCAGATTTCTACATAAAGGTGTGTTGCCAAAGAGAGTCCTCTCTTTGCTCCTAGCTACCTGAGTGTAAACATCGCTGCTCGTAGCTGTCAAAAGTTTTCCTTCTCTGCCCCTTCTTGTGCACCTCCTTAACCTTGGCCCTACTCTTAATTTCTGATTTGTGTCTTACATCTAGTTCGCACTTATGTCATTAGCGTTGTAGTTGTCCCCACCTTTGATGAATGGTGGTTATTGTTGTCATGACTTCATAACATGACACGATAAGTGTTTACGTTAGGTAAGAATAAAAGCCACAATCATGACAAATTAATCCCACTGGGGTTGTTGTCTCCATTCATCAAACTGAGCTTGCCACCGTCGCACAATGAGCTGAGAATTACAGCCATTAGCAGTGTGTCTTCTTTCGAGTCGTAACATGAAGTGTATTTTTAGTGGTAGGAATAAGAGAAATTTTGAAATCAAATATATAATAGTCAGTACCAGTGTAGACAACTCCCTTTGTACATTTGAATAGGATATTTAAAAATGTAAACCTTGACTTTGAACCACATTGTATTTCCCCTTTTTCTAAACATCTAAAAATTCAATAGTAATCTGAGTTCATACATTTGTGCTGTATTGTGAGTTATATGTTGCTACCAGTATTTGTATTCCAAATATGCAATTATTGCAACTGATTAAGGAATTGACTTCACCTCGTTTCAGTAATTTTTGTCTCATTTGTTTAGATTTGTGATTACCTTTAGTGTTTTATATCTTTTGGGAGCTTTATTTTGTTGCATGTGCTAGGATTCACTTATTTCATTTAAAAAGCTCTCAGAATCAAGTTTTTTGTTTTTGTAGAGATATTAAATGTCTACAACTGTATATACTTAAGAAATAGGTTCTATGTTGACACGCAATTGTTTAGTAATAAATCATAAATGACGTCAAAATGTGGTAAGAACAAAAGAGTGGCACATGAGGCGACAGCTGAGTGTGCCATTTTGACATCCTATGTGATCTGTTACTGGACAGATGCACGGCAACATGGAATCTACTTGTTTTATATATTAAAGAAACAAAGAAAAAATGTTCATGATGCTTATAATCTATGTGTCTGTCCTCCAATAGGTCATAAGTAAGAAATAATTGATCAAAATGCGAGGATGATTTGACTTATGATATCAATTCTTACTAAAGGTCTTCCATAAATGTTAACAATAATTATTTTATGAGCTCAAGACAGATAATTTTATTGGCTGCAAAGTCCAACTTCTTAAATTTATTTTTCCAATTTAACCCTGCCTTATACATTCAGTTTTGAGAAAGCTCTAATTGTGATAGACAAACTGAATGACTCGAGTATTGCGAGATTCGCAGGTCAAATATAACATTTTTCAAGTGATGTTGTCCTTGCAGTGATCATTGTGGTTGCTCCCTGTATTGAAAAGATTGTAGAGTGCTTCATTCAGGGTTAAACTGTTTTGATATTTGAGGTAGCCCAGCTCAATTTGACATGAGATGTTACAACAGCCAATATTTTTCTCCTTTTCAATACTTTCAGTATGCTTTTCAGAGCGAAAACTGAGAGCTAAAACATTCTGAAGTGAAACCTCGTGACATGATGTTGTAATTAATAGCAGAATCTGTTTTCTTGAAGAACTTTTTGGCCACACCATAATTATGATACGTGAACATTAGATACCCATACTAAATTTCATAATCTTGCGATTACTGTTTCCCCAATGACTTGGTTGCAATGAACACTGTTCACTTCTTTCCATCACCTCTAGAATCTCTTAATTTGTTGATGTTTTTAAGTCAGCCACTGTGGTAATTGAGTTTGTTTGTTCTTGGTAGGAATTCACCTCCTGGTAAACTGCTCAAGGCAATTCTTACGTCTGATGAGCATGGCATAGATGAGAGTGTGGTGACTGAGTCAGTATTTTCACATAACATCAAAGCAGTAGACTTAGTCTTAGGTGAAGAGGAAATGCATTATCTGGAAGAATCTCCTCACTCCTCCCTTGGGAGTAGTATAGCTAGTGAGTCTGGGGATCCTCTGTATGACGAGACTCTGCTGAAAGACCTCTTTTACACTACCCTGGTAAGTTAACAGACAACTCAGGAAAAAGTCATATAATTTAATATATTTATGAGTAATTTCTGTGAGAGTGCATTTTTATCTTGTGGAACATTGGATCAAGTCCAGAGTTCCTACTAGTTTTGATAGTTAAGGGTCCCAGGGACCCCCAGTTCCAAAGAGCTGGGGATTCTTTTTGCTTTTCAGGGGTCCTTTGCCTATTTACTAAAATTTTTGGAACTTTTTCCCTGTGTCCCAAGGACGCACTTTGCCAAAAAACTGTGCATCCTTTTCATTTTTTGTGCATATATGACATAGGCCTGTGTGTTAATGGGAACTCTGACTAACTGAATGCTTGGACAGAGCACATGCACTTTCACAGTGCCTCTCTTCAGTTGTATATAAATGGGTACAAGGGAGTTATTTGTATAGGTGATCTATTGATTTTGAGTGCAATTTGGAATAAATAAGCCTAAGTAACCTTTTCAGAGGCAAACAATACTGCATGAGGCCGTAGGGCATAGTTGATAGAGGAGACTGGTTATGAAAGCCGGCAAACTTCAAAGGGCGAAACAATAGACCTTTGTCTGAAGTTGAGTCTGCACGTCACATGAAATAGGTGGACTTATGAGTCAATTTAGATGCGATTTTGGATGTCTTAGGAGAGGAAGAATTGCTACAAGGGGGATTTTCAGTGGCAGTGAGTAATGTAAATGCAGAAAATCAGATTTGTTACCCGAATTCGCTATTGCACAAGCTTAGAAACGTGTGTATGATCTCGATGTAAGCTAAAACCAACTCTTCACATGCTGTGTGTGAAATATTGTGCGTGGTATGTGAGTATTAAGTCTGTGAAAACAGCAAACAATATGTAGTTTGCAAGAAAGTAGTTTGTTTAAGCACTAGACCACCAGTTTTTATGGTTTATAAGCTGATAAACCACGCGGGATGTTGGAAGAACATGAGAAGAATTCGTAACAAATTCCTCTCGTGTTCTTCCAGCATCCCAAGTGGTTTATCATGCCTCTAAACCATCAAAACTTGTGGTCTATTGCTTTTATATAGTAATTCAGAAGACATGTGAAATTTCCATGAGTCTACTGGCACAATAGACCATAGCTGATTGACCAATCAGAGCACGTGCATTCATTTAATTATTATATAAATTAATAGATTGTCAACTGCATTACAAATAAATAGACAGGAATTGGACATTAATTGATGGCTAAACCTCATTCTTCTTGTGGTTCTCTGAGCTTGTCTTTGGCCATAAAGCCCTCGATACAGTTAGCTCATGGCTTTGATAAACTTTAACTTTCTTAAGCACCCAGCAATACTTCAACTCATAGATACTGTTGAGCTAATCGATTATCTTGCTTTATTGTATGACTTGGGTTTGTAGCTGATATAATGTGCGCTCTAATTGGCCAATTGTATGGCATTATTCTCCTCTAATGCCCACGGGCCAATTACAGGCCTGCAAAACCAAAGCAAATAGCCATATAATAAACAACTTATCATCCTCAAATGTTTGGTCTTAATGGGAAAATCTCAAACTTTGATCTTGCCCTATTGACCTTGCTATTGCTTGGTCAATATGCCGAGGTCTCAGTTTGAGATTTTACTTTAAAGATTTCACTTCTGGTTAATAAGTAGTTATTAACAACTAACTTTCATTTTATCGAATGATAATGTTTTATACTCTTGTTGTCAATAGGCCCAACCTTTGGAAGTTGTTTGTGACTGTGGAAAAAAAAATTATAAGACTAAAGTTGGATATGACAGGCACAGGGCCACAAAATGTGCTGAAAATGAGAGAGATGGCCACATTCACATTAAGTGCTCTAGCCAAGATAGTAAACAGTGCCATGGAGAAAATTAAAGAAAGAAAGTTGTTTAATACATACCAACATACATGCATACATACACACATACTTTATTGAGACGCCCTTCAACAGGGCTTTTTGGTCACAATGTTAACTCTTACAGGATACTGGTAATTATAAAATAACTGAGATACTACACACGCTCTGATTGGTCAATAGAGTTGCTAAACCTATGTTCTATTGTACCGATAAACCACGGTTCCTGATCTGTGGCAGCTCTATGTGGGAACTAGAGAACTCGGAACTCTAGCAGTAACAAATGTAATAAACAGTTTTGCCTTTCACTGGCTGAGATATCAATAACACGCATATCTTTTCATTCAGCATACACATGGAAATTTTTAAGGAAAAAAAGGATCAGAAGTTGGTCGTCATATGAGGCTTTATTTTTTTTCTTCCACGGCAAAAATTTTACGCTGACTCTGGTTACACTTGAGATTAAAATTAAGGAAGTTTTAAACCCTTTTTCGGTGCTTTCCATGGTCTGTGGAGGACGAAGTCATCTGGGCCTGACTGATCAGTTTGGGTTGTCAAAAAAGCAGGGAAAAGATTTCTTTCTATCAGAAATTTTGAGTTTAAACTCAATGCATGCACACATAACATGATAAATGAATTTGGTTTCCATAAACTTAGCATTCAAGCAATAGTTTTCATTTAGCAAAATACAGAGAAACACAGAGTTCATAGCCTTCAGCGTAAGTAAATAAATTCTGAATAAATTTTGGAAGCAGCATTTCTGTAACTAACCTTTATTCCATTCAAAAAACTTTAGAAAGTTGTCGTTAAACACTGCATTGAATTACTGTGCCAAGCACATGAAGTTTGGACTACTTGCACACTTTTCGTACAGCCTTTTACTTTCGTGATGACCAATTCCACCCACGAATGCCTGCATTTCCCTGTCAGAATACTTTTAAGTTAATTAACCCTTTACACCCCAAAGCAAATGGCTGTTTTTCCTAAATCCACAAATAAAGACTCTCTGCCTGTGTACAATATACCATTCGAAAGCCACTGATCAGCTTATTTAAGAACTGACATCAGCAGTTATGAGTCATTTTGAGAGAAATTGTTTTAAAATGTGAAACTGAAAAGCTTCCAACATGTATCAATTCTCAAATATCATAGGTATGCCCCTGAACTATAGCTTATTTAGCACGTGGTAGTACATAGCTTGATGTGAAACAAGTCTTGCATTTCATGAGCATTTTGTATGAAACATATTATTAGAAAGTGCTTAAAACTATCAATTTCTTTAGTGTTCTTAATATTAATGCGATCATCACTAACGAGATGCATGACCAAGTGGTGGTTTCGCTGTTTTGTGACTTTTTTTGGGCATATTCAGCATCGATAAAGCACCAAATTGCAATTTGTTCTTGGTCTGTTTCTCAGTTAAAACTACAAACAAAAAAGTCACAATTATAATAGGCTGAAGAAAACAAAACCCAAGAGAACATTTGAGCATCTATTGGAAGTCGAATCATCATAAACAACATGTCTTGAATGCAAATCATATGAGATATCAGTTCCACATCTTCAGCAGCAAAATGCCTTTCACAAGAAAAAACTTGATCTTTTTTTATAAATTCCTTGAAACTATGGTCTAAATCCCTTGTCTTTTATATTTCTCCAAGCCACTTGTCCCTCCACTTTGCATGCGCTTCGTCTTTCACCTTTGACAATATTTCCAAATACCGATTCCTTTTTTTCTGCAACTCAATCTGTAGCTAAATACTGCTCCATTCTCTCCTGGGATCCCTCCTTAAAACTCCAGTCATTAAATTTCAAGACAAGTGTAAAGGCAGAAAACTTGAGATATAAGCAAGACTACTCATGAGCCACCATCTTGTTTTGAGTGAGTGTGCAGGATTACGATCATGTGAGCAAGTGAAAACCATAACAAAGACATAGTTCTTTGAACTTTGCGAGCTTTCATTACCAGTCCCCTCTACTAACTTGCATAGGGCGAGTGCAATTAGAAGTCTTTCAAAAATTTATGAATGTTTATTTATTCCAAATTGAAAATCATGTGATTACTTATTAATAATACAAGTATACAAGTGACAGTTTCTGTCATGCTTCATTATTTTACTTGACAAATGAAAGTGTTAAGCTCCTTCAACTTTCTTGGATAAAAATTTCACATGTTAATGAAAGCATAAAAATTCAGTCACTCTCTCCAAGTCCTGCATGAAAAGCAGTCTTTTTCTCACTGTGAAAAGTTTTTCAATGTGAAGAGCAGTCTGTCTTCGCAGTTGAATGGAAGAATTTGGTAACAAATCAAAGGGAAAAAACCCCTGCGGTTTTTGTGATCTTTTCTTGACTTATATTTAGCTGTTTTTTAAGTCGTTGAAAAACTCTGTCCCATGTTCATCTTTGCTGAGAAGAAACTCTTCAACTACAAAAAGTGCTTAAAAACAACTAAAATCTACCAAGAAATTGATTTTTTTTGCTACTGGAGGACATTTAATAACTTCTGCAGGTTGCTGCCTGCTTCTTCAGTGGACATTGTGTAGGTTAGATTTGCCTCTTAAAATGTTGTTGCTAAGCTTTTTCTTTTGCAATGGTTTGCACCTTTCATCTTCAAAAGTGAGATGTTGCAGGTTCTTAAGACATCCTGTTGGGTCCTTTGTATTTCACTTTGGAGTACTGAGCAATTTTAACATTTATTTTTTAACTGGGATTTTGTAATGTTGTCATGTTTATGTTTTTGTCCTCACGATTTTTGCTTCTATTTCTTATCCTACACACTTTGTGGTAACTAGCTTTGTAATAAGTTTTGCTGAGCTTTGTAATTTGGTGTGTTATTAAATCAATTTAGATCTGATAGGGTTTCAATCTTGTCTAATTTTTGTCTGCCATTTTGTCTCTGAGCTCAATTTTGTCTGATGTGTATTTGTCAATCATTTCCAATTTTATCCTTTTGCACTCAATTTCACTTCTTTTCTGCACTGATTTGGGATTAATTGACACATTCTTAGCCAATCAGAATACAGAAATCAATGCTTATATAATTTATAAACCAAAGAATTACTCAAAGATATCATGAGTATTGGGATGGACTAGCATCCTATCCTGGGGACTAGAGTAGCAATGCTTTTATGTAAACTGGAAATAAACACTGACATCTGAGGCTATAAGACCCTGGAAAGGATAGGTTTACGTCACTTGACCAAGCAAGACACCCGTTACATTAGCAAAGAAAGCATTAAAGACACACACAATCCATAATTTGTTGGTAACTCATTTTAATATAAGGTAGGTAGAATGGGGGTAGGGACTTATTACAATTCTGAAGTGTTAGACAAGGGGAGATACAGTGGAATCCTGTTAATACAGTCAAGTAGGGCGTATCTAATCGATAGAAATCGATCATCGAAAATGTAATTGATTAATTGATAATACTTGATAGTACTTGATATTTGTCGATTGATTAGTCAATTTAATCGATTGAAATCGATAATCACAATTTTTTTGTCACATCGATGGAAATCGAAAATCAAAAACGTGATCTGATCTTATCATAACACTGCGTAACATTTACCTTCAAGCTTACCTTCGAATCCACTTTGTTGATAAAGATGATGTTACTTCTTTCTCCAATGGTA
>Ga0126338_10002756_pt1 | contig 12165 bp, 8 predicted proteins | sample OrbCmetagenome_2_FD_92529 | JGI IMG/M metagenome (GOLD analysis project Ga0126338, IMG submission 92529) | Coral microbial communities from Petempiche,Puerto Morelos, Mexico - Orbicella C C metagenome | ecosystem: Host-associated > Invertebrates > Cnidaria > Coral | place: Petempiche,Puerto... | reverse complement strand
GTAATTTTGATGAAAATATCATAGTGAGTTTTTTTTTGTGTGTGGGCGGAGGGTGGGGGGTGGGAGGGGGGGTGGGGGGGGGGGGGGGGGGGGCAGCTAGCCCCTAGTTTTGGAAATTTTTTTAAAAGTTTCAGGCGAAATGCTGATGATTCAGGCAAACATATTGAGGAGAAAACATCCTAAAAGGCTGTCAAGGCCACACTTGTAGGCTACCTTCTCTGACGTATGCCTTGTCAAAACAAAGTTAAGGTCAAATGATATAAGGATCCAGGTATTCTGTTTTGGAAAAGCCATATATTGTTTAAAAGGGTATCGTCCAAAGGTGCCCATTCGCCTGTGTGGTTAGTTGAAACATTGTACACATCTTCACCAGTTATCAAACAGTTGTCAATATATTTCCTTTTAATACAAAACTGTGAACACTTAAATTTGTCTTTGACATTTAAATTGTGCAATGACCAATTGGATGGGAGATCAAACCACAAGAAAACCTGCTAGCCACAAAGCTAATTACTGTTACAGCTTGCAATTTTTGTTAACTTGCATCTGATTGGCTTTCCCTCGCCACACAATAAAGCATGAAGCAAGTAGGAGTATTTCTACTCCCCCCAGGATGGGATACTAGTCTATCGCAGGGTTACCCCCAGCATTAAATTTGGCAGTACCCATTTGCAGTGTTTCCACCAGAGCGCGCCATTGCGTGAATCCCACGTTGCAATCAGAGATGGCCCCCAGAAAAACGAAGAAAGGGCCAATAGGCCCTTTACACAATCCAGTCACATGGTACAAAATCACACATGCTGGTGAGCAAGTTGCGCAGTGGGACCTCCAAAACAAAGGCAGGTCCAGGTGGACTGGTACGAGTGGCATTGTTTAGAAAGTCCCACTGTGCAACTTGCACTCCAGCATGTGTGATTTTGTACCATGTGACTGGATCGTGCAAAGGGCCTATTTGGCCCTTTCCTTTTACAAGACTACAGGCTTAACCAGGCATAGTATTTTAAAAGCCATCCCAGGGCTTGAAATTGTGACTAATACGGTCACCAATGTAACTAACATTTCATCCTTGGTGACCACAATTTGGCAAAAATTCTGGTTTAGTCACCATAATGGTGACTATATTTCTCTGTGTTGACAATCAATCTGGTTATTTCGTCACACATTATGTCCTTGTAGACAATCATATTGAAAGATCTTTGCTTCTAAAACATTCACCATAAGAAAAGAAGTGAGTCCATCCTTTTGCTCTGCCATATTGATTACCTCACTCGGAAAACTTTCAACTTTGAAATCGCCCTACAATGCATTGCAAACCCTTGATTATTGACTATGTCATGTATGCCTAAGGACTGCTCTCTTGTAATGCATGGATCATACTAGTATCTGATTCAAAAGAAATTTATTGAGTAGAAACACTTCAAAAAGCGCTTACTATTAAATTTTATCCTAGATCCTAATAAACTGCTTTATTTTCCTTGGTACCCTGACACATTTTTCCTTCTGTAGCTTTCAATTTATTGGCCCCTTTCCTAAAAAATTGGCCCCTAAAAAAGGTCTTCAGGGGCCACTTTGGCCCTCAAGAAAACATTTCTGGCTGAAACACTGCATTTGCACACCTGAGTGGAGAGAGGCACTGTGAGAGTTAAGTGTCTTGCCCAAGAACACAACACAAAGTCCCCGGCCAGGGCTCGAACCCGGACCGCTCAATCTGGAGATGAGCACACTAACCATGAGGCCAGTGCACCTCCCACTAGTGTTCACAGTATTTGGGTTTTACTCAGTAACTCTTAGAATTCACAGCTAAATTTGATCTTGAAAACTGATTTCATATTCAGTTGTTGCCAAAACGGGCAAAAAAAAAAATCATGCAGGAAGTTTTATTCTTCATTTTAATATGCTCTCTTCATCCTTCAGTTCACGAAAACTGACCATCACTGTTTTCAAGCACATAAATTTGTTTTCTAGGTACTGAAAATAGTGTCCAGTTTTTCCCAAAGGAAAAGAGCTTGTTTAGTTTGGATGGTTTTCTGGTCATTGGTGGGACTGAACATTTCCTATTTGAAACCAGCCACTGATGGTAAAAGGGTTACAGTAAACTGTTTAATGTAAAAATGCAACTATGATAATCTACTACTATTACAAACATGAACACTTGTATTAGTTTTGATGAAAGCTAAACATGTCCAAGGTACTAGTTCAGTCCGCACCTTCTGTTAGTCTCGCCCGCCCTCCTGTGGGTTGGCACAGCACCATGGAACAGGACACACACAGAACAACTGTCTGAGCATGGCTGAACACAGTTGTGATCTTGTAGCAACCTGCAAAGTTGATTAACATTTACCAACAAGTTGACAGTGCACATCATTTACAACTACATCATTTTACAATGGCAATTTTCATGTAATTTGTTCACATTTACTAAGAACTAATACCAAAGTTAAGAAACAAAATTAAGATACTACCCCTAACACTTTCTCAATTAAAACAAATTTACTATAGCCTTATATATCCTTATATATCATATGCCATTTTAGCTCGGGGGAACACTCACAAGACCTATATACAAAAAACCATGCCATTAGATTAATATTTTTTGCAAGAACTTTCGGTGAACAAACCAATAGTGCTGTCCCTCTACTAAACCTTTTAGAACTTCTCACAGTGAACAATGTTTACCGTTTACATGTATTACGATTTACTCACTTGTAGCATAAGAACCTTCTTCCAAACGTTTTTCACGATTTTTCAAGTGAGCTAGTAGCATACATACTTATAATACTAGATACGCCGCTAGCCAAAACCTCTGCAAAACACGAGTCAGAACAAACACCGCGAAACAAACTATATCCTATATGGCTTCTTTCTTTTAGCATAATGTTCCTTCTTATTTGAAAAGTCTCTGAACAACTTGAAAATAGCATGAAGTAACTAACATTTTGAACATTCAATTCCTCTGAATATCCACTGCTCCTATAGTTTGGTCTGTCTCCCTGTGTTAGCATTGTTTTTGTTGATGTTGTTGTTTAAAGGTTTATATTAATCATTTCATAGAAAACAAAATCAACATTGCACATTCACTCTGTACTTTAATATGCAAGTCAGCAAATCTCTCCTGTTCGCAGTCATGAAGAAGAGCTCACATAAACATTGATATTCATATCTGGATTTTGCATTAGACAGTGGACCAAAACTATCTCAGAAAGGGGATTAATTCAGCTACTATGACAGATCTCTGATAACTTTCAGGTGGCATTAATTGGAAAAGGGACACTTATTACTCAAAAAAAGAGTCAGCAACATGGAACACACAAACAATGTCATGTATAGTTAAACCCTAATATCTCAAACTCCAAAGGGAAACAAAAAATAGTTACAGATGTTGGGGGTTCAAGATAGCTGATAGTACGTGACTGAAAAAGTATATCTGCAGGAATGTGATTTGAGTGCAAGATGACAGGGAGTTCAAGATAACCGAATTTGAGATTGTATGGTTCTGCTGTAACATGTTTCTGCAGTTATCAAAGTATGTTCAATTCTTGGCATTGTTTTCCAGAAAGCCCAAAAATAAACCATATAGACAAACAGAACAATCAGTTTTTTCCTTATGTCGTAATGTTGTGCTGTTAAGTTTCTATCGCCTCATTATGTCAGGATGTTCACACTGAAAACATAACATCCTTTTTAAATCATGTTTATGTCGTTATGTTGCTAGTACGAACTAGGCCTAACAGATTTGCAGGCCCATTGTTCTATCAGTTATGTTATCATTTTTATCTGTTATCTACTGACATAATGCTATAACTGATGTACAGCAGCATAGGATTTGAACTCCAGACAACCAGAATCACATACTACCATCTGACCACTCAATCATATTAGAATATGCCTTTACCTGGACATTTGACATCCATGAAGTAGCTGTTTGGACTTTGCACAAGACGCTTGAGTTTGTGCTTCCGTTTTTCTTCTTCCACAGAGGGATGCAAAAGATCTTTGAACAACTGCATTCAGTAAATTACAAACTGAGTTACTAAATGTCCAGAAAATAATTCATTACGATTACACAAAACAATATTCCTGGATGATTACGTACTTCCAAACATGGTCAGGATAATTTCACCCTCTAACCATCCATGCATAATTGGTTTCTAAATTATCAACACTTGTTTACCTGTGTAATTTTTTTTAAGTTTACTTGTTTATTCATAACAGACTAAGAAATCCACATTTTCAACTACTAACAAATTAATGTGCACAAGCCACCAACTGAACCTAAAAAGCCACAAAGTTCCTTATAATCATTCAGACTAACAAGACGCTGCAGTGTGTATAACTACTCATTTAAGCTAGTTGTCGAGCCAGTGTTGCCATCTACTCTTTAAATGCAGGATTTTAACCATTATCAAAGTATTCGATGCCTTGCACAGAAAGCAGAACTTCAACAAATGAGGGAAGTTAAGCTTAAGTTCAACTACTACAAGTAATTGTAAATCTTGACTTCGACCCAAAAAATCTGTCTGGATTCAATTTTTCGCAGACTGCTTTACCAAAACGTCCATTACAATGGACCAAGTTGAATGTTTGTGTAAGAAAATAGGAACGCTCCAGAGTTTTCCACGAAAGGTCAAGACTTGGCCTAAGATCGAAAACGAAAGTGTTTTCTAAGGCAAGAACTTTAACACCATTCACTCGCGTGAACACAACGTTATATCGTTGTTTTATCTCAGGTACTGGACGATGACACAGTAAAGCAAATTTTGATGTAATCTGAATGTCTGACGTCCCTTAGGAAAGGTGCAATGAAGGGAAAAGTATTCACCACTAACCGGCATGGTTTTGCCTTCGAATGTAAAGACCAAAAGAGAGAGAAACGTGCGCAGCGCGGAAACATATACGGGGTGGCCACCGATAAACCATCAGGGGCTAGTTGCACAACATGGTGCAAGAAGGGACTGGGAACCATAAACAGTTTCAGAATGAGCCCGCGATTTTCCCAGTGAAGTTACCAATATTCGCTAATAAATGGTCGCTAAATGCTAAGTTGTCATTTATGCTAATTTGCAGGCGATTCAGACAAGCACAGATATGTCTACTCTTTCGTATCCCCTCTCCGGTTCGTGGAATTTCAAGATAAGCCTAATTAAATCCGAGTAGCAAACGAGAGCAAGCAGATACCTTATTGGAATTTTTTACAGGAGCCTGAGGGTCATGGGCTCCTGATTTTCCACAATCCACTTGAAAGACGAAAAGAAAAAAGAGTTTGAACTGAACAGACTACACTGTATTCAATATTTTGAAGCCAAATTCGCCATCACAACCGAGAAGACCCTGGAACGAGATTAGGTCACCGGAAATGAATAATCAACACGTTATGGTAACGCAATCATGGATCCCCGTTACCACATCTCACAAAACATTCTTTTTCTCAAACATGCTTGATAAATATTCTTGATGGGTTGCTAGGAATTTTGAGAAGACATGTGAACAGTTAGTTATTCTCTGTTTATTGGCTCAGTAACCTCAAATAACAAACGGCACGAGTTACTATTTTAGCTACTTTTCAAACTCCACTTCCGGCACGTGAACGAGCTATTGTTGATGACAGAATCTTCGCAGTGACGCGAGCCAATCAAATCTATAAAAACCACTGGAATCAGTTGTTTGGCTCCATAATATTTGAGCGCAAAACAAAAAAGTTTTTTCATCGCTGATTCAGAAATTAATCTTCTTCCAAAGCCGGTATAAAAGACAAAACATTGCCTTTGCCCTGGCCTTTGCTACACTGTTAACAAAATGAAGAGATTGCTATAGTCAACTCACTTGGAAGACGATGAAGCCGGGCGAAGGTAAGCGACTGATGGTATTCTAGGGCAATTGCTGACGTGTTTTTCACATGAATACTTTTAGCCTGCATTTGCCTTTTTAAATACATTTAAAAGCTAGATCTCGCATAAGAAATTGTAGCATTTTCAATGCCGGATAAATAACTTAAAGAAAGCCAGTTTACATTCGAACGATTAACCAACTGGTGAGAATATATTTCGACCTAAGTTTAAGCCTATGCTTATTCCTTGACAGTCAGAAACACCCGAAGTTGATACGTTGTGTTCGCAACCAATTAAGCTTACTCCTCTAAGATTTATGTATGGCATGAGCCATGAAATCACAGTGTACTTTGTGTTATTCATGGCATTGTTAGAATACCAGAATAGCACTTCACTGTAAACGTATAAAATATGTCGTGATACTTCTATGTAAATGTGCAGGTACAACAGCATTCTCTTGCATGAAATATCCTTTATCCTTATGTCTTCAAGGATGTGTTTATTCGCTGGTGTTTTGAGCATATCATCTTTGAGGACCGTGTAATTATTTTCATCGTATTGGATTTTGATATTTCTAGCACCCTCAATGGAACGAATCGTCTTTATTTATGAAAAAATAGAGAGACTACAGTAATGATTTGCCTGAAACCATGTAGATAGACCATGCTAGTAGCTGATATATTCAATAGATATTGCCATTGATATTTGGCTCATTATGCACACATGAGAAAGACACCTTTCAAAACAAGTTTCAGATCACACTACAGTAATATGTTCTCATATATGCACATATACATGATGCTCACACATTAGAGAGAGTTAAATAAAAAGCTGCAAGATACAGTGCTGAGAACATGGAGAAAGAAACACTTGCACTGTTGAAATTATGTAACGTTGTAATCTTAGATAAGATAGGCTTTAAGGGTACAAAGGTCAAAGTCATTAGCATTTTTCAAAAACTGTGATCTCTTTTTGGGAAAGAGGTGATATTTCATTTTCAGTAATACTTCCATCAGTCTTTAGTCTGTGAACAGTGATGTATTTGGCCATGCCAACACATGCTAGTCTCCAATACAGTACTGGAAATTTCTTTCTGTTATATAGATATTGATGAAAAACCAGGATTTTTCTTGTTCCTAAAATTGGATTTCTTTGTCACCAGAAGTGAAGATACCATTTTTATAGATCTTTTACATGTGAAGATTTTCATGTTGTCATGGTTACAGACATGCATAATTTTGACTTTTTAACACAGTAAATAACATTTTCTTGAGAAGCAAAATGTACTTTATCTTTGCGTTTCATTTATCTTTGTGTTTCACATTAGTATGTGTAGCAGCCAACTCTAATAAACTAAGATAATCCTATCGTATAGCAGATTAAGTTTTTCCAGTCAATGAAGTAAGTTCATTTTTGCTGTCAATCACAAGTTCTAGCAGGACCAGAAAGTGAGGTTGCAGAGGAGATGGAGTGTGAGATGCAAGCCAGAGAGTTCTTTGTTCACATAGGAATGCTTATCATAGAAGGACGGACTCCCCAGCACTCTGACAAGGGAAGAGTTGAGGGGCCCCACTGTTTGTCTCTTTTTAGTGTTATTCCTCATGTGTGTGATCCTCAAGGAGTCAATAGTGTAAGTGCACTGTCTGCATGTTCATAAAAGTTATTGACTGACTGATCAGTTGATTGAATTTAAGCAAATTAAACTTAAATATTTTAATAAAAGGCAATTCCTTTGTGATTGTGGTGCAAATGCTCTTAATATTACTAAGCTATGAAGTCAGTGGCAGCTGGTCAGTCACAAGTGCTATTTACAACTGTGAAGTGAGCAATATGAGATAGTGCAGGTCCGTAGAGAGGGGGGTGGGACAGGTGCATCTGCATCCCCCTTCCCACAAGCTATGGAAGTCTGCCTATTGTGGACAGATGGCTAAAAAATTAATTTAAAATAGACTGATTCAGAAACAGTGTTAGTAGTGCCTGTATATACTCCAATTCATAAACTGAACAAAATACTTAATGCATACATGTATTTAACTTGGATACAAGATGATAGATAGCCAGCGAGGCCTGGAGCACCGAGTTGCCTATAATCATCTCATATCTAACAAATGCAAGAGGATCGAATAATTGTTTTCTTAAAACTGCCCCTAAAATATAGAAAACCGAAATGAAGTAAGCATAACAATCCACAACCCCTCCCCTCCACCTTCCAAAAAAAAACTAATAGTATGGGCATGCTTACCACATTTGTAGGTATAATTGCGCAGCAAGGATGTGCAATGTAATTCAGTGGAATTAGTAAAATACAGCTGCAGTTGAAAATTTGTCTGGCTTGTAAATAATTTGTACATTAATTTGTATTCTTTACTTCATGGCCGGTGTAAACAGAACTCAGCTTTGACCAACACTCGGGTGTCAGTCACAGCTTCTAGTCAAGAGCATTTCCTCCAGAATCGTGATGGTCAGGGGTTTTTTGGATCCCCTTGTAGCAGTTAATTTATAGTTCAGGTTTTTGTCTTCACATCTTGTATGTTACAGCTGTAGGGATTTAGATTGATGCTGACATAGAAAGGCATATTAAATAACTTACAAGCGGCTTTCTACACGCATCTCTGAAATGAAGGAAAAACTTTTTTCCCAAGTAGGATTCAAACCCACATCTCCCCACATACTTAAGTAGGGCGTGATATCCACTACACCATTGGGGCAACCTCACTGGGTATGTGGCAACCTACTGACGTGAGTAGATATATGTAGAATGTGGCCAATCCAAGGGACATTTTTCCTTAGAGACATTTGTGTGTTTCTTGGCTCCTTCTTGACAATTGGGGTTATGTAACAAGTAGAGTAGAAACAAGAATAGTAAAATTGATGCTGAAAAGGTGAAAATGGAGGTCTGATATTTTTCTACAATCCTTTTTTTTTTTGGTGCAATCATGCAGTGTCAGAAAGTGCTTGAAAGGAAAGAGAAGATGAATGTGTTGTGGCAGAACAGCTCGCCCATGGTGATAACTGTAATGACGCAAGCACCTACTAATGACAGTTTGATTTTACTGGAAAGATGGACAGTTGAAGCAGTTGATGGGTAAGCCATGTAATTGGTTATAAATAATAACACAATGTGACTGTGTGGTGAATTTGTTCAGTAAATGCAATATAGATCATACCAGAGAGAATAATGCGGCTGTAAATCTGATGTTTCCTGGCTAGCACAAGAAAGCTGCCAGTTTGCAGTGTGCAGCTGTCAGGAATTGAGACATGTTTGATGATTTTATATCAATTGGTAGAGTGGGTGAGATGAGATCATCAATCACTGACTGATTGATACCAGCTAAATATCAGCTGTCCTCTAATCTTATCCTAAAGTTTGACTGAAATGCACCATAACAAGCCTTTAAAATACTTGTATGTGTACAAGTAGGCTGGCATTACAGTGCTATACTCGCAAGAAGGTGGTTCCAGAAAAAGAATACAATTAAATATGAAATAAATTTTAAAACCAGTAAGGTTACATGACTACATACTATATAGTTTCTGTATAATTCAATGATGTTACAACTGCCTGTATGTCTTTATGTTCATCTACAAACAGAGCAGAAGTTCATGGCTGTAATGGAGGCATGCTGATCCAAGCAATCAGGTCGCACATTCATTTTTCTCAGCTGAGTGCTTGGTTAAGTCGAAGTAAAGGAGCTATTCCTTCTCATGTCATCTATAGGTCAGTATTGAAGCATGACCCATTTGATACAGCCAATAAATTGAATACAGTTTCAATTAATTATACTGGACACATCAAATTTGTATGGAAAAACCTTTTTTTGTGGCGGGAATTAGCATTTCCGGTAGACATGTTTCAGAAAAAAATCTAGGGAATAACTTCAGCTCAAGGCATAATATTTAATAATTTCCCTTTCCTATGTTTTTACTGGAAAAATCAGAAAATTACTGTTAAAGGTCACTCTAAAAGGCTTATTTTTTGTCTTCCCTTACAGGGCTTCAAATAATTTCCGGCTGGTGCTGGTCAAATTGTCCAGTCAAATCTATTTTTGCTCGGACATATCCCATTTTTGGCCAGTCAGACATCGATTGCGTCTTATCACTATAAAAGTGACCCCTACCCCATTCACATGATGTTTAAATATCAAACAAGTAAATTTTCAAAGCATTTATTGTACATGAGCATCAATCTCAATGCTGGAAAAGTGGAACGCATGGTACAGCAAAATCAGTATCACATTTGTGCAAAAATTTGCAGCAATAGCTGGAAATTTTATGACTATCACAAATCATTTATTAAATGATTACTAGATTTTTGATTTACTAGATTTTTTCCTTACCAGCATAAACGACCGGACAAATTGTCCGGCCATCCAAGGATTTGACCAGACAAAACCTATTTTTGACCGGACATTGTCCGTTGACCGGCTGTTACTTGAAGCCCTGCCCTGCAGCAAGTAAACATTCAGCTTTTTCATTCACCGAAGTTTCAGCCTCTACATTGCCTGCTTTGCATAAGAAATTCATCTTGAAAGAAGGGACTTTGGAGGCCGCCATTTTAAACTGTACTTTGCAGCCCGACCGTGTTTATGTGACGTAATTCTGTCTGACTCGAAATTGACAGGAAGGAGAAAAACCTGCAACTTACTTTGCATCCTTCACAAGGTCAGCAAAATGTGTTTTTTTCCAAGCGATTATCCACTTCCCTATCTTCACTGATCTCATTTTTTGGAGTTTGGAGCATGTTTGGCCCGAAATAATAGAGCTTCAGAGCAGCCATATCCCAGAGTGGTAGTTAAAAGGCTTGTCAGAAGCCATTTGGACAAAATGTCGTGGACAGAATGAGCTAGGTCACAGAAACGCGGCCTGGCTGCTGTGTACTGTTCAAAATGGCAACAATGATGTCAAATTTTGGGCTTCTTAGGAGACAAATTTCATGTGGAAACCTGCACTTTGGAGTCTTAAACTTCAGTGAATGACTAAACTAAGTGCAAGGTTTTTATTAGCACTGACAACAAAATAAGTTTTCTGGAGTGACCTTCTCCTTTAAGTACCATTATTTTGCTTTTTCACACTATTCCCATGCCCCTTCCTAGTTGAAATATGGAGCAATGGGAAATGAAATTGGACAGAGCTCCTTTCTACTGGGAGAGGCACGGTGGCCTCATGGTTAGTGCTCTCGTCTCCAGATTGAGCGGCCCAGGTTCGAGCCCTGGCCAGGGACATTGTGTTGTGTTCTTTGGCAAGACACTTAACTCTCACAGTGCCTCTCTCCACCCAGGTGTATAAATGGGTACCGGCAAATTTAATGCTGGGAGTAACCCTGCAATGGACTAGCATCCCATCCAGGGGGAGTAGAAACACTCCTAGTCGCTATATGCTACGGAGACCGGGATAAGCTCCGGCCTGATGGACCACTTGGCCTGTATACAGACTTAACCTACCTTTCTACTGGAATGTTGTCAAATGGTGCATACTCATTAGTGGTGTAACGATTAATTGAATTCTCGATTAATCACGATTATGACCATTTGGTTCGATTCACAATTCTTTGATTTCAGGTTTCGATTTTGGTTCGATTGTTTGTATACCTTTCTCAGAGTGCCCTCAGTGAGTTATTATATGGTGAAATCAGAATCCAGAACTCTTTAAAAAGTGCGTTTTTGAATGATGAGTAAAGACGTTTGCAGTTTGTGTGCCATTTTGTGTTGTGTGGTAAAAATGTTGCCTTTTTAACACCCCTTGAGAATTTCCAAATAAGGCAAACCGTGTGCGACACGCTCATTGTATCCTAAAATTGAGGGTTTAGGGCTGTATGCTGTCTACATTGTGTATCATGTTGTAAGAATTAAACAACATTACTATTTTGCATAATTGAATTGAAATAATCGAAATCGAAGGGCAATAATCGAAATTGAATCAAATCGCAAGGGATATGAATCGTTACACCCCTAACGCTCATCTCATCTCATCTCATCCTCTTTGTTGAAAATGTTTACTGTGCATTTGGCAGAAGATTCTCACTGGGTTTTCCACATAAATGGAAAGTGCTCATTGTGTCCCTTTTGATCCTCTTGGTCATGACCGGAAGCCTGTCTGCATTGTTTGTTAATGGTATAAATAAATGATATAGAATTGTAATTGTATTTCATTTTATTTTATTTTATCTATTTACTTTTTCTTTCCAATATTTTTATTTCTCTCGAAGATATTAGCTCACAAGCTACTCTGTAAATTCGAGGTTAAATAAAGTATATGTGTGTATGTATGTATGTATGTATGTATGTATGTATGTATGTATGTATGTATGTATGTGTGTGTGTGTGTGTGTGTGTGTGTGTGT
>Ga0126338_10002754_pt1 | contig 12166 bp, 7 predicted proteins | sample OrbCmetagenome_2_FD_92529 | JGI IMG/M metagenome (GOLD analysis project Ga0126338, IMG submission 92529) | Coral microbial communities from Petempiche,Puerto Morelos, Mexico - Orbicella C C metagenome | ecosystem: Host-associated > Invertebrates > Cnidaria > Coral | place: Petempiche,Puerto... | reverse complement strand
TGTTGTTGTTGTTGTTCCGTTAAAGACACCAACGACAACACAAGAGTGTCTCAGTCCGACAAAAGAATGACTTCTCACCTTTTCCTTCTACACTGGACGACATTCTCTTCATGACTTCTAACAACATAGCACAGCTGTAAAACAAGGCAAGTTTGATCAGTCAGTTTGCAGCTTTCATACGCGGTTTTGAGACAAACGTCTTCATCTCTTTGCGTTCTTCGCTGGGAAAAATCGTTTGAGAATTGACTCCAAAACTTCCATTTTAATGACGTAGGTTTGAAAAACCGGTTCCGAGTCACAAACAAACTGGTTTTAAGTCGGAAGAAACCGGTTTTTCAAAGGGTCTTAGGTAGAAAATTGAGATAGTCTACCTGTCTACAAACTCCTTGGGCATTCCTTTGGGATTGACAGGATTGAGGAGAAAACCCACTAACCTGTCGAAAGAAAAAAACAGAATAGTAAAAATGTTTAAAGCATTAACTAGGAGGTCACAATGGGTATATTGAAACATGACCAATGTTAAGCTCACTTCCTTGAAAAAAATAGGGAACGAGAGAAAATGATTGTCAACCGAAAGCACAATAAGAGCCTTGGAAGTGATGAAGGGAATCTTAAAATCGATCAAAAGTAGAGTAGAAAGCTGGCACAGATGCAAAATGGTGTTGCTGTTCAAACAAGGACGTATTTAACTGATACACAACTATTGCTACACGAATAAAAATATGTGCTGGGGCATTAAAAGTCAAAAAATCAAAACTAAACCCTCCGTAACAGATAAATGAGCCGCTCTGATAGAACGACAAAGCTTGTTTGTAGAAAGAAAATGTTCCACGCAGTACGCACGCGTGCCTCCGCGACGATTAACACCACACTCACAAAGCGGCTTGGCGTCATTAACGCCGTCATATCACCATATTGTATTTGTTGCCTTAAAAAGCACATCTCCTGAGCAGTTTAATATCTTAGCACTATAGAGTACTTTAGTTTCTTAGCATTGACTGATAGAGTACACTAAAGGACTAAATAAATGAGAGAGAGATTGAGTGTTACCGCAAGGGGTGTTTTCTTTCTTCTGCAGTCAGAGTATAAATATGTCCACAGCTCCATGAACAAGCACAAACGGCCAGCGCAGGTGCCTCGTACTTGAGAAGCTCGCACAATTTCTACCGAAAAAAAATAATGTAAAAAACAGTGATCGTTTGGGTTAAGTCTCAGAGAGTCGTCAAGGAACGCTGTCATCCTATCAAGGAAAAAGATCCGATAATAAACAACTCCCCTTTCTCTGAAGCCATTTTGCAAGCGGCGTGAAAGAACAGGCGGGCATCCGTCTGCATTAACAGGATACATACCCCGAAAAATTAAGCCCCCCCCACCCCCACCAAAAAAAAATCAAATGCATTAAGCCCCCCTCCCTCCAAATACAATCCATGGCCTTACAGTATATTAAAATTCTGCTCTCAAAGGGTAGTCTAAATAAGAGAAGTTTTTGAAACTATCGCGGAAAGTTGAACCTGAGGAGGAAGAAGATCTGGTTTTGGCTCATTCGACCACTGTCATTTAAAACCGTCCCATTTGTGATATTCTATCTGACCTAGCGTTACCTGTAACTGCTCAGGAGGTACAGCTTTGGAGTCACATTGCCACGCCTTCAGTACATGATGCAAGGCACTGGACACGTTCGTGCAGTGTTCATCCCAGTTGGCTTGGCTGCGAAATAAGTACAAGAACATGCTAACTTGAAGAAAGATGAAAGGGCAAAGCAAGTTCTTATGGGTCATAACCCAAAATATATTTCTACTGATGGAAATGATAAAAAAAATAATGGTCCACTTCCCTGAAAATTTAGATAAACAAGTGCATTGAAACTATCATGAGTTAACTATACACAAGATTTTGGTGTCAAAATGAACATATCTAGCACTTTATAACTGTTGCATGTGATGTGACACACGGCAATTCAAGAGCTGGGCACAAGGTGCAACCCAGAAATTGTGCGTAGCGTTGTGCGCAGTCTTGGACTGAGTGTACCGGCGCTTACGACAAATTTAACCAACAAAGTGACCGGCCTGGTCAGCCTTTTCTGAGTTAAGCGCTGTCAAATGATTACAGCATGTATGATTGTACCTTGCAGGAAATGCTGAGTTACTGAAGAATTGATCGAGTAGTTCGTTAATTGCCGCTTGGTTGGGCGAGTGCTGTGTATCAGGAATAAATGACCTCCACTTGTCAATGTCTGGAATGTGGCGAGAGATCCATTGAATAACAAATGGAGCAGGTGACCGATTCTTGGCAACGTCCAGTACAACCTGGCCAAGAAAAAAAGAACAAATTGCATCAGTCATCCGGCTTCTGAACCTGGATGGGACGCTAGTCCTTCGCAGGATTACCCCCAGCATTAAATTCAGCTGTACCCATTTATACTCCGGGGTGGAGAGAGGCACTCCAGCGAGCAAAGAACGTCGTGTCCGATAGCCCAGGGCTAATGGATTCTGTCTTCACTTGCCTGATGGGCAAGTGAAGTTTCCTGGAGAATTTTTGAGGAAATTCCAATTAAAGAACTACTTCGTATAATGTGATCGTCCGGGTGAGGGTAGTTCTGAAAAGAACTGTTGTTGGTGACTGACGTTTACACAACCTGAGCGGAAGTCATCTTTAGAGTCTTCGAACTACTGATATTCCTGGGTTCAAACCATTTACTGTAAAGAACTACTACAAGAGATGAAATTTTTGGGGCCATTATAGTCACAGCTTGCCGGAAGTGCAAGCCCGAAAATTGGTTTAAGTTTTTCTTTTGCACCTTGCACTGCGAGAGAAAGGCGTCTTGCTCAAAAACACAACAAAATGACCCTGCCCAGGGCTCGTTCCGAAGTTAGCGCACTAACCATTGGGTCTTTATTTAACAAATCAAGAAACCTAAGCCGTGTATTACACTGTGATAAAACATGACGGGCATTTAAGAACACGAGGGAAATATGGAAAACACGAGCCGCAGGCGAGTGTTTTCTACATTTCTCGAGTGTTCTCAAATGCCCAGAGTGTTTTTTCACATTGTAATACACGGCTTAGGCTTCTTTATTTGCTTTATGATTTAGAGGTAATGTGGCGAAAGACAATAAAATACGCTTTTTCTGTGTTATACTCTGATAAAACATGGGTTGTTGACCAATCAGAGCGCGCACAGGCTCCTATCTATAAAGTAAAGGAGTATATCGTTAAGACACACGATCAAGCACATCAATACTGCACATGATGAGGCATCAAGGGGGTAAAAAAAGTGAAATGGCGTAGAAAGAATTTCTTATTTTCCTCGGACAGAAGAAATGCTGTATCGAGAATTCAACCACACCTGCTAGTGTGAACAACTGAAAACTTTCTCTAGAAGGTAATGAAACTAAAACCCACCTTTCGACCATACACCTGCCCAATATGACACAGCAATAGAAAAGAAGTGTTGAACAGCTCTCCTCTGATGTTTCCTCGTTTAACTGCAACAAATAAAACATGATTGACCACAGCTACCTTCTGCTTGTTGGGTTCAAACCTTACTTAGTATAAGGAAGAACATTAATAGTGATATTGGTCGAAGCGGTGTTGTGATTGGTTACCAAAATGCATTCAAAATATTCCAACTAATGCTGGTTGTTCCATTTGCTGGGATAAGTTTGATTTGGACTTCAGGACAGTGGAATTACAGTAAAATTGCTTTCTTTAGTATAGGGAAAGAAATAAACTGAAAGAATATTTAAAAACCAGTTATGCACAAAGCTTTAGACTAACCATCTTCTTTGTCTGTAGCAGCGTGAACAGTTTGGTCAGTAATTCTATCGAGAAACAAAACAAAACAAATGTAAACAGTCAAGACTGTGCATGACAAAAAAACGACAAAAACGATTTCCATTAATGCCCTGACTTCAACTGCACTTTCAATTACGCACAAAGCTTATAATTCAGTTCATACTTAACAAGTCCTCTTATAAGGTTTTGAAGTTTTCCCACGCTTGCTGCTGCCACAGTCATCCATTTAAACTTTTCCACATTCTTCAGAGGGTTCAGAAATTTCTCATCCCTGCTGCTGAGATCGGATTCCAGTGCCTGCAAGGGCAGCAGTTAAAAGCGGAGAAACTAAGAATTATTATAATTATAGTTGTGGTCAGCACTAATAATGATGATGACCATAAAGACGAACATAATGAATGTGGTGAACATAAATACGACAGCACCCTTCTGCACCTTTCTCGTATTTAATTGAGCACACACAGAGAAAAAAAAAATCCATATTGTAGGGGGTATGGAGCCTAACAAAGCTTCTCTTTTACTTACCCCAATTATTTCCAAAATTCTGCTTTCTGAAACCAAAATAATGAATTTTACATTACCTTTTAGTCTTAACACAGACTCAGAAAACAGAGGGAATCAAAAAGAAACTTCAGTCAGATTGTAAATAAACCTTCATCCTGGATTTGCTGTGCAGGGTTGTTAAAAGTTAACTGGCTGCTTAACATATTTTGTACTTCAGCTGACAATGGTCTGCAAGGCAAAGCAACAGCCATACAATTTTGAGAACCTTAGTTAGGATAAGGGGGAACTGCCTGATAGTGTTTATCAGTCACAACTCTTGAGATCCTTTGTTATCTTTGTAACAAACTGTGCTATGAGCAAACTTGTAAAACGAGTTGTGAAACCGGGTCACCATTTGGATGTAGCTTAATCCTCTCAGTTTTGCCTACCATGTCACATTAACAATTCAGCACTGCACGTCCCAGTGGCATAACGTTATTCAACTTTGCCACTTATGTCCTAAGCAACGCACAAGTAGCTAAATGAAGTTGCTTGCAGTTAGATGTAAATGTAGTCAGGGCAACTAACCTCTGAGAGACAAGTTGTCCAATCCTATCTCCAGTCTGCTGATTGAGGTCTTTGCAATACTGTTGAATCAGTTCTTTATAGCAGTTACACCTACAAGTCAGCAAGCACAATCAGCAGTCATAAAGAAACCTTATAATAGAATAGTTTGAGAAGTCTGTAATTGAACAATGGTACATGTTTTCTATTTCTTAAATATAGTTTTGTATATTGTTGAAAGGGTAATCTCTTGGTGTGTTGGAAGTTCTTGTACATGTTGGGGAATGACTTCTACATTTTCAGTGGCTGGTCGCTGAAGAGGTTTTCTTCCAGTAAACAACCACCTCCAGTTACAACCACTGTTTCCCTGATGTTGTCATATTTGAGAGCTTGCCATGGACTCCTATAAGGGTTATTGACCAAGCGTGAGGTCAAGATGGATGGATATTGGCCAAGTTCTTTTATGCATGTTGGTGAACCTGCCTCCGCTTAGGGGAATTTTTTTCTTGTGGGGAACAGTGTTTAATCCCAAGGGAGCAAGATAGTGTCATCTTGCCCACTCCGCAGCCAATCACAGTGCAAGATTTGGTTCATCTTGCCTGCTCATGGAGCTAGCCATATAATAAGCACTGTTATTATCACATTGCCACTGACAGAAAAAAGCCCAACCTGCACTTGAGGTCTGCATCATCCAGCAGGGGAGCAAACTGCAGCAGTTGTTGAAATGCATTGTGCGCTGTGGAGTGTTCCCCAGGGTTTGGCTGGAGTTGCACAGAAGGCTGGGATCTTGTCTCCAAAAGACGAATCACAATTGGAACCTACAAACAGATTGACACATGACTGCTTTCAAAAATTGCCAAGACTGACCCTGTGGAAGTTTGAGCTGTAAAAGGAGGTTTGTAAGGTTGGTATTAAAGGATTTTTAGGTAGGGGTGTAACGATTCATATTCCTAGCAATTTGATTCAATTTTGATTATTGCCTTTTGATTTCGATAATTTCAATTCAACTATGCAAAGTATTTCCACACAGTGGATCTAAAAGATGCAGGTGAATTCACAATCGCTTAGCCATTCATCACCATGTTTGAGAATGTGACAATGAGCGTGTTGCACATGGTTTGCCTTATTTGGAAATTCTCAAAGGGTGCTACATGGTAGAAGGGCAACATTTTTACCAAGCAACACAAAATGGAACAAAAACTGCAAACGCCTTTGCCCGTCAATCAAAAACGCACATTTTAAAGAGTTACATATTCTGATTTCACAATATAATAACTCACTGAGGGCACCCTGGGAAAGACATGCAAAAAATCGAACCAAAATTTAACCATGGAATCAAAGAATCGTGAATCAAACTGAATAGTCATAATTGCAATTAATCGAGAATTCGATAAATCATTACACCACTATTTTTAGGGGTATGGAATTTGCCATTTCTTTTCGAATTTCTGGGTTCATGTTCAAGATTAATGCAGTTCAGGTTCACATTTGTTAACTTTGAACATTATTTCCACCCCTTCCCCCTGCCCCTATCTTTTTTAAAAAGCATCTTATCTTGAGGCTACAAGATTTTGTCTGGTATTTTCTGCTTGTCATGATCGGTTGCTTGTAAAACACTAACTGTATAATGTCATGTATCTTAAAGAACTTTCTTTTCACAAAGATATTACGTGAAGGGATTTAGTTCTTCAACTGGATCAAAAGAGGATACCAAGAATTACAGACTCATCCTGCACTATCCTAGTTTCTATAGTGGTCTAGTGACATTTACTTAATTACCTTCAAAAACAGAAACCCTGTCCATAATATTTCTTCCATTGATTTCTCAGGAGCTTCTAACAGGCCCACTATGGCTGATCTCAGAAACTCTAAGTACAACTGATGTCTTGCCACATTCTGCACAAACGAAACAAAAGTTGGTCATAGACTGACTTTCATAAAAGCATTACCTTCTGGGCCCAAGTAAGCATTGTAATTTCAGGATGGATGTCATATTTTGTCTGTGCCAGCAATTTATGGCCCATTCTGTACTTTTTGTGGCTTTTCAGCTCTTTAGAAGAACACATACATTTAATAACACTTCCTAACTATTCAATATTGTGTACCTGAGCATGCATGATGCAATCCATCACATCAGCAACTTGATTTGGAGTGTACGAAGGACTCACTAAAACCTGGAATGAAAAAAGACACATAAGTCACAACAATAATTCACATTCATGAAACAATACAACACTTGACTATGCAATCTCATTTAATACTGCCACTTGTTCTGACCTGAAACTGAGTGAGAATCTGGACAGACATGTTTGGAACATGACCTGGACTGATATCACTACTACCAGATGACAAGTTTAGACTCTGCAACCTTAAACAAAACAAACAAACACACAAACCAGAACATTAAAAATAATTTAAATGGTTGATAAAAGTACATGATTAAACAATCTTTTGTTTAACATCCTTCCTGACTTTTCCTTTGTAATGAACTTTGTTACAGATGCTATACACTTGTATTTTTAAGAGAGTTTTTAGAGATCATACTGGACACTCCACAGTTTGAAATTCTCTCATTTAGGACAGGTACATGTAAGCAAACGGTGAGAAGAGAAGAGAAGTCAAGTGCGTAGAGAAAGGACAAGAAAGAGAAGAGAAGGGAAGCTAACCTTGGAGAGTGAAGTGCAGTGTGGTGACTGCAGGCCTGAAAAAAAAAAAACTTGAATTCCAGCTTGCCCTTGGGACAAGTAGCTCTCAAATTTTGCTTGCCCTGGGCAAGTCTTAGAGTGCTCTTTTAATGTTTTAGTTGACAGACGATTTGCCTGGGCACTTGCCCATCGGGCAAGTAAATGCAATCTTCACTTGCCCATCAGGCAAGTGAATGAAAAGTTACTTGCCCAGAAGGAAAATCTGCTTGTCTGGAACAATGGAACAGCACTTTTTCAAGCCCTGGGTGAGGTGAGAAGAGGAGAAGAGATGTAAAGCAAAGTGAATGGAGTGAAGTGATTTAATGGAAAGCAAAGTAACTGAAATGGGCCAAAGTAAAGTAAAACAAAGTAAACATGTATATATGGTATAATGTGAATTGGATCATGTCCTGTACCTGCTGAAATTAACCATAAGTTCTTTAATGTAGGGCTGCATTTCAGGGACAACTGTCTGTGTCATGATAAGGTCCTTGAGATGTGCTTGCAATTGTCGGTCCAATTCTGATGCCATGGCTAATGAGGAACATGAAGCACTCCATTTAGTAACCAAATTTGTTAAAAATTAAAGTGGCTGTCAGCAACTGAACTTGGATAATGATTTCATTGAAAGGCTGAGAACTGACTTTTCATATTAACTCAAGGGTCATGAGGTTCATTTTCAGGAAATTCTTATCATGCTCGTTTTCTACTTTTCTTTTTATGAACAAAGGTAGTCCTTTGAAACTGTGGAATGTCTTAACAGATCATTCAATGAGAAACATTGCCATCAAACAATAATTGGTGAGTCAATCACTTGGTGAGTAAATCATGTCACACGAACAAGCTCAGCAACGACCTATTTGCTGGATCACTGATGCAAGCTAGCTGGGAGAAGCTATCAACTCCCAAGACTTTCATGCAACTTTGGTGACTCGCTTGATCCTGCTGTTCTGATTACCCAGCACTTGAGTACATACCATCCTTACATATATATGTGCTCCACCTTAAAATAAAGTATTGTAGATGTGGTACTGTGGAGTAATTGTCAGCTTCAATCTTTTCATGTATATCAGTAAACCCATGAATTTTTTCGCACTTGTAAATTTTTCATCGACTACAAATCGCACTTGCCCCATGGGCTTGTGCGATTTTATTAGCCTTTGGAAAAATTTACTTGTGCCTATTTATTCCTAATTGCACTCAAAATTGTGTGATTATCTATAGAAAAGTTTGCATCTAGCTATTTGTATCGAAATTTGGCATATAAATTATATCAATAGTTGACCTCTTTTGGTCTTTTTTTAACCAATTTTTATCATATGTTTATAAATAATAAGTTCGGACTGTGGATCTCTTAAGATTCCTTTGGTAGGACATCTTTCATTGACTCGGGAAGTGCACCTATAACCGCCCATAGGTTATGTCATGTGTATGCAGTGTACCAGCTTACTTACCATGCTCCTCCATCTTTCCTACAATGACCATAGCTCTGTAAGATGAAGAGCCCATGACATGTCCAAAAGCTTTGTTGCATTTTCCAACATTAGACACATGAAATGGTGCATCTGCACCTCCAGACAGACGTACTGACTATGTGTTACACAAGATACAGTAGCAAGGTTAATGAGTTGTAACATTCTAACTGATTCACTACGTAAACAAGTGTTTTTAAGTTCAACTGTGCTTCAGTAACCTACTACAATTTAATACATGGCTAGCACTGTGAGTGGGGGCAAGACTAACCAAATCCTGTCCAGTAACTGGCTACCTGACAAAAAAGATGCGCTGTCCTGCCCACTCAGGACTACCGAGTAGTTCAAGCAAGAAAATGGTGTTGTTTATGCCATATAACAAACCATTTATTGAACAAGCCTACAGTATATGGTCAAGATGGCTGGATACTGACAGTCTTGTTCTTTTTCACATGTTTATCAACCTTCACTGGGTCTCAGTCCATAAGCACACAAAAAAGAAGAGCTTGACCAATATCACGCCATCTCAACTACACACTTGGTCAATAACCCATCATGTTACAGGTCCCTGTTCCTGTCATATACTCTGTAATTTTATGATTTCAATAGTAGTGCAAGTTGTTATAATCCACTCACCTCTATACACAATTTCAGCAGCCTTGTAACAACAATTAGAAGCCAGTAGACTATCTTGACCAAGGAAACTGCCAGCTTCAGACATTCTTCATCTCTTTCTGGGCAACTAAACAAAGCAGTTAAAGTGGTTAATCCTCTTATAATGCTCCAGGAGTTAACATCAATAATAAATTTGCTGTCTTTACACAGAATTACGAACATTCTCACCAAAAGAATACTAGAATATCATTATTATATCACTATTATTACCAATACAATCGTTTTCAGCTGTTACTGCAGGTTTAAATTTACCCACTTTTTAAAGAAACAACCAGTTTTCTAATAATGAAAATTAAAAGTTGTTCAACACTACCTTATAGTTGGAACAAAACTAAGGAGGAGATCCAATAAAGCTGACAAGCACTTGTGCTTTGTAACATTCTGAAACTAAAGAGAACCAACAAAGAGTGAAAATGTACTGCTTTACATCAAGAGAGAATGACCTAAGAGAATCTTTAATATTCCCAATGTTACATGGCCTGAGTTTATCAGCTTAGAATAGTGAGAGGGCTGAACAGGAAAATATTTCACTTAAGGTCTTGGCATCTGGATCAAGTGCAGCAAGTTCCATATAAACATGTTCCTGCCTAGATTAAGCTTAGAGTTCCAAGTATAGGGGTCCAAGTATAGGGGTCCAAACTTGTATAGAGTTCCAAGTATAGGGGTCCAAGTATAGGAGTCCAAACTTATATAGAGTTCCAAGTATAGGGGTCCAAGTATAGGGGTCCAAACTTGTATAGAGTTCCAAGTATAGGGTTCCAAGTATAGGGGTCAAAGTAAGCTCTTAGATCACCAAATCATCATTTTAAAAAAATCATCCAATCTATCAGTTACTTATCAAGCAATTGAACCTCTTCTATCCCAGATTCTCCGTTATTGCTCCAACTAGCATAAAAACTACTTCATACCTGATGGACTGCTGTCAAAGCTGATGAACAGGAAATAACCTAAAAGCAAAATAATAATATACTTATTACATACATAATTCATATACATAATATATATTGTAAAAGTGTGAATTGTGATGTCTAAGAAGTAAATAAAGTTAGAAGTATTGACTCACTTGACGCTTTTAAAAGAAAAAATAGGAAACTGTCACATGAATTTTACAGTTTTCAAAATAATACAGACCTAGCTTTTAAGTCTTTTTATTGTTCTATAGTTGTATATTTAATCATATTATTTCTGTAATCAATAATTCTCTTCTTTTTAAATACCTTTTGGATACTAGTCTTTTAGCTAGTTTTTTTTTTTTTAGACATGACCTCATCAGTGTTGCTCTTATATTTTTATGGTGTTCCGTATAAATAAATGTTTTACACACTTTGTACATCTCACATTTCTGTATAACCAAATATTATTGAATGTTTATGAACTGGGTTCATGGTCAGTCATGGTAAGAGCACAGTTCACTTAGTAACAGAAAAATGGAGAGAAGGAGGAAGAGACTTAGTGAGGGATGGGTGGTACAAACCAGCAAGGGGCAAAGTGCTTGAGTCTGTTACTGAGCGGTGTGAAAACAAAGTGGAATGCAAGTGCACTACTTAAATGTATCCTACAAACATGGTGGCATGATAGGTTGGTGCCTTTGACTCTTCTTCAAAGAGTTTTATATGAAGTCTGGCCACAGTGTTTGTGTTATGTTCTTATATAATACCTTGGTAGCAATCCCATGATTAAGATATGACAATATCAAAGTACTTGGTGTACTGCCAAATGTAGCCTGTTGAACAAGACATTCTGGAAAAGATAGAAACATTATTTTGTTTTATCTTACATCAAGGTTAAATAAGGTGCATTTTTTTTTAAGAAGCCTTGCCAGACTCTTTATTTCTATGACTAGCAAAATTTGATGTGTCATAAAATTATCAGAGAATGTATACTAATTGAGGTAGGAATTACTTCACCTTTCAATATGAAGAGATACATGTAGCTGTTGAGGTCATTGGTTACATTTTGGCCCGGGGGGGGGGGGTACTGCCATAAATGGGCTATATAGGTATGTGCCGCTGTGAAGGGTATGGTTTTCAAGCAGTTTACTCTAGGATAGGGTATATAAATCAGAGCGTTTGGGTCTAAAATAGGGTATCATTTTTCACAAAACTGACTAGTTGGTTGAAGATTTTATCTAAACTAAGGAAACAAGGAATTGCCACTCAAAAATATATATAAAAAATGAAATCAGCAAGTTTAAATTTTTGTAACTCAGCCTCAACATCGTCGATAGATGACTATCATAAAACACTACTGGATATTATTAACTGTCAAAAATCGGGATTCAGATGGAAATCGGTGGTTTTAATACTGGTTACTCTAATATAGGGTAGCAAATTCAGCTGAACTAGCTCTAGGATAGGCTAAGGGTTCCAGGGTCCCAGCGGTACATCCCCACCCAGAAATTCCTAAAGTACCCCCCCCCCCCCCCCCCCCCCCCCCCCGCACCCCCACCCCTAAACCACAGCACGAACAACAAACCACAGACAAAACACAATT
>Ga0126338_10002753_pt1 | contig 12167 bp, 11 predicted proteins | sample OrbCmetagenome_2_FD_92529 | JGI IMG/M metagenome (GOLD analysis project Ga0126338, IMG submission 92529) | Coral microbial communities from Petempiche,Puerto Morelos, Mexico - Orbicella C C metagenome | ecosystem: Host-associated > Invertebrates > Cnidaria > Coral | place: Petempiche,Puerto... | reverse complement strand
GGTTCTTGTCATGTTGGTGTCTCGAAACGTTTTTCACGTGGTATCAGCCTTGCAGTCTATTGCTTGTCTTCATACATTTTTTTTTGGCCGATCAGATATCTTGTAGATCATGGGTTCATACGTTAGCACCGTTTATCGTATGCGGTCCCTTGCAGTTTCTGGTTTCTCATTTATGTACTTTCGGACCGTAGGTCTTTTCAGATCCGATACGCTGCGTTTTTTAAGCATGGTACTGGCCATGCGGGTGAATGTTTAAATGTTTAGGTTGCCCTTGTGCAGCCATATTTATTCTTTTGCTTTTCGAGACACCAGTCTTGACACTTTGTCTCCTTGCGCCCCGAAACACGTCATGTGGCAACGCGTATTTCGGGGCGCAAGTGAATTCAAAGTACAGAGCTTGATATAGTGAACGGATCATTTTGCAATTTATGTGCGTTGGCTGTTGGGCTGGCGTTAAATATCTTCGCAACACAGTGCTGACTAGCCCCAAGAAGGGTAAAACAGTTGTCCACTGTTGCGATCCTACTTTATCGGTTCTTGTCATGTTGGTGTCTCGAAACGTTTTTCACGTAGTATCAGCCTTGCAGTCTATTGCTTGTCTTTACAAAATAGCACAACTCAATTTTTCTGTGATAAATTAAATTCATTATTAATATCAGAATACTGTCACGCTGTAGTCAAAAGCGGAAAATACAAAGCAATCTATGATTGCATGCAAAGGCGTTGGTGTTCAAGATTTCAATTTATCGCCTTTTATCGGTAGACGAGTATTAAACGTACCTGGGTGAAAGGCCATGTTTGACTGTTGGTGAAAGCATTTCTCGCCCAGATAATTTTATTTTTCACTTTTTTCTCAATGATAATGTTGTAAGTGGAATATAATAACACACCAGTCGCAGTATAACCTGAATTTCAGTCGTGGGTCATCGCCTCAATACTTCGTCAATGATTATTTTATCCTGCGTCAAAACGCAGAAAGATGAATATTGTAATGTTACATATTAGATTTTTCTTCGGTTCTTCAATGAATGCCGTCGCTCGGGGCAAAAGTTTCCCTTTATAATATAACTAGAGTAGTAGGGAGAAAACTTGATATGACCTGAACGAAATTTAATTCCTGTTACACAGTTGACCTCCTATTTTACAAGTTAATCTGTTTCAAGCAAACTGTTGTTCGTAAGTATATATATCTAAGTCTCTCTTAATCCCGATCTTCAAAATAATTAAGCTAACAGCGGAAGAGAGGTCTTTTTACGATGACGTAATGTAGACGACACGTGTTTTCTAAGCTTTCGGGGAAGTCCCTAAATTTGCCCTGACAGGTGCCGAATATGTGCTGTCACTGTGCTGTGTCTCTGCATAAATAAGTAAAGGTTTCTCAGTCTGAATTTCAAGAATCTACACTTTTAAGACACACTTTTGTATTTCTGTCGTGTGTATCGACAGGATCTGACTTAGGTCACGTGCTTTCCTAGAATTATACGCCTAAATTTTGCCTTGACGAGAGCCGCATATTTTAAGTGGTAACCAATGACATATTTCCGTATAATAATTGGGGGGTTCCCCCGTCTAACTTCCGAGAATCCACATTTCAAGGAGACGCTTAGGTTGCATCTCTCTCTTGTGTATCGACAGGATTGAGCTTGAATTTGTGAGTCTTCGCTAATATAGGCAACCAATAGGCAAAGGCAACCAAAAGTACATTGAATCACAATCTTTATAAAACGAAATTCGGTTATGATGGAAAGACCGCGGATCATTGCGGGAGCAGTCGTGTTGCTAATAACTGTTTTGGCTGTGTCTCTTGTCGCTGTATTTGAGATTGGCAAATCTCCTGATGAGGAAGGTAGGTACATATATGCAGCAATGGTAAACATATAACTTAGTAACTACTTAACATTAGAGCTTTTGTGTTCGACCAACATGATCAGTACTGCTCTAGAATTATGAGACAAGCTTACAGACAGTGAGTCAAGAAAAATAAAATGCTTCGCTCAGCATCTTCTGCAGTCATTTATGCGCGACAGTTTATAGTCATTTTCCTCCTGTTTGTGTGTGTAAATACTATCAAATTTGTTGATTTTGATCATTATTTGTTTCACTGTGCGCCGCCGACCGACCGGAGTAGCTCGAAGCCTTCTGACATCGAGAAAGTTGCGTGCTTCTTGGATGTAGCGTCCGTGCAATCCAAAGCCTCTTTTTTATCCATGCATGAATTAATAGAGCATTAGAATAAGTTTCGGGTACACTAAAGTGTCAGTCAAGGCAGTTTCTTGAAACCTTAAATTTGTTTATCTTTGATATTAAAATTTCATTTTCCAAAACAGATGAAAAGGACAAAAGAATTTTGGGCACACTGACTTTTGACTGTACGCAGAAGCCCCTTTGTGATGCCAACGCTATCTGTACAGCTGACCTAAGAGACGAGAAACGTTTCAGTTGTGTTTGTAACAATGGTTTTGAAGGCAATGGCTCTGTTTGTCGAGGTATGAGAGTATTTAATTTTAGACCGATTATGTAGTTTATTACTAGGCCTATTATCTATTCAGTTTGACTGTGTTAGTCTAGCGCAAGGCCAGGCTTTGAAACTTCTTTTACATGACAAAGTTGAAAAAAAACGATTAATCGATTCACGCAACAGATAACGATGATCACATCACAAACTGAATAGTTGCTTAAAGATTCCTTGCTAGCAGTTATCAGGCCAGCCTGTAATTGATCACATTACGTTACATTCATTTTTTTTTTCGTTCATCCTCTCTTGTCCATTATATTAACAACCCAAAATGATATGTGAATGACGTTTTGTCTAACCATGGCTATTATGTATGTCATCACTTTCTACAGACATTAATGAGTGCTTATCTCAAGAACTTCATTTGTGCCCTTCTACTGCTAAATGTGAGAACACGATTGGTTCCTACCAATGCAGTTGTCTCCCAGGATTCCATGGGGATGGCAAGTCTTGTCAGGATATTGATGAGTGCAGGGCTAATATGCATAATTGCAGTGTTCATGCACTCTGCAATAACATCATTGGCTCTTACGCCTGTAGTTGTCCTCCTGGCTTTAAAGGAAATGGATGGTCTTGTCAGGATATTGACGAGTGCAAGGCTAATATGCATAATTGCAGTGTTCATGCACTCTGTAACAACGCTATTGGCTCTTATGCCTGTAAATGTCTTCCTGGCTTTAAAGGAAACGGATGGTCTTGTCAGGATATTGACGAGTGCAAGGCTAATATGCACAACTGCAGTGTTCATGCACTCTGCAATAATTCTATTGGATTATATACTTGTAGTTGTCTTCCTGGCTTTAAAGGAAATGGCTGGTCGTGCCACGACATCAATGAATGCAAGGATGGGAATCACAAGTGTCACGCACACGCAGCATGTGCAAACACTGAAGGCTCTCATGAATGCAGCTGCATTTCTGGGTTTCATGGTGATGGTCATGTGTGTCTAGATATCGACGAATGTCTGGAAGGATCACATGACTGCAGTTTGCATGCAACTTGTATAAACACTGTGGGCTCCTATTCATGTTCATGCAATGATGGTTTCCATGGCAATGGTCGGTTATGCTCAGACGTCAATGAGTGCAGCGTTGGAAGTCATCTCTGTGATGCTTATGCCAGCTGTGTTAACAACCCTGGTTCTTACAGCTGCTCTTGCAGAAAAGGCTACACCGGAAATGGACGATATTGTAAAGGTAAGTATTGGATCAACAATTTAAGTTTCATTGCTTTCCTGTTCACAGTTTTCCTCCTGCGTGATTTATGCCAAACAAATATGTCCCCAGTGTGAAAGGTATGAAGTACCAGGGTTTTCAGGTAATCAATGATATTTTGGAAAGAAAGGCGTTAATTTTACTAATTATAAAGACAAGTTTATAAAATCGAACTATTTTTGAAAGCCTTTTTTTTCTATTTGGGCATGTATTGTAGATTAATTATGTAGATGTTAACTCATTAGGTTTTAATTTTGTTCTATATACGTTTTGAACTTTAAAGTTATAAATAATTTAATTCAATGTAATTATTTATAACTCAAAACGTCATTTCAAGACTGTAGATTGACCAAAAATTAGGACGTTAATGAAGATAGGTACTAAAATAACGAGCGTTCTAACGACGATCTAACATACTTTTGTTTAGACATTAATGAGTGCAGAGATGGAACAGATAGATGCAGCTGGAACGCTCGTTGTATTAATACGCAGGGCTCTTACACCTGTGGCTGTGATTCAGGTTTCCATGGTGATGGGATGTCATGTAGTGATTTAGATGAGTGCGCACAGGGTGTGCACGATTGTCATCCCAAAGCTGTGTGCAGTAATACTTGGGGATCATATCAGTGTTTTTGTTTAAAAGGATATCACGGAAATGGCAAACAGTGTAAAGGTAAGCAAGTAATTCAGATTCGTTTACGTTAACGGTCTCAGTACCACAACAGAAATAGGTAACAACATCAGTTTGCACCTTTTCCTCAGTCAGCAACTAACTGTATTTACACAGAAGTAAAAGAGTAAAGAGGAGGAAAGGTTTAAATCACGTGAATCCCAACCTTGCGTTTAGCAAAGTCTTTTGCATATTTTCAGTGTTGATTCATCGACAATGAAATTCTCTCTTAGCAATTTTCTGAGTCGGTTACAATGTTATAATATTTTACCTTTTATGTTCAGTTTTTGTTCGTATGGAGGAGTTAGAATACTGTTCATGGTTGCTTTAGGCACATATCAACCCTCTACTTTTTATAGCATTTCAGGTATTAACGGCTTGCAATAAGATGTATGGCAATGTAATTGTATAACTGGGTAGCAAACCAGGTTTGCCAGGTTTCGGAGAATACAAGAATGTAGTTTGTTTTTCGCAAGTTTTCTCATGTTATCTTTATCTTTTGCAGCTTCCTCTGCCACAAATCAACGAGTGCCTCTCGACATAGTTTTTCCTTTTATTATGAGTATTGCTCTTAGTCTATTGTTCTCTATGTAAGAACTTCAAGGAGACTATAGATGTTACATAAAGTACTCTTTAAGGGTTTCAATAATTCATTCTAAAGATTGAAAGTAACATTTTAATTTACATTCCGACCAAAGTTGATCACAGACCCAGACTATTTTTGTTTTCTACATTTGTACTAAAAGAAACTGAAAACAAACAAAAAAATCTTAGCTTATCAAAAGCAATGGATATCAGTGTTACCATTTTATTTAAGTTTAAGGCATTTGTCTTAAGCAACCACTATAATAGTGTAGTATGACCATCAAACACTGTTAAAGAAAGTTAAATGCTGACAGTCTGCCACTTTTCGTTGGGGATTAGTTTACAGCCATTTATTTCTGTAGAAGTGAACGTTTTTAATAGGGTGCTATTTTCAAAAGAATATGTTGCAATAACTGTGTAATTTCTCTCGCGCTGATTGGCTCATGTTTATCATCCATAAAAGTTCAGACGGATAAAATTTTAATTTATGCAAGCTTTCAAGTTCAACTTTCAGTAGAACTTGACAACTTTGACAATGTTATGACACAATTTATCATCAATAAGAGGACGGACGCATAAAAAAAAATGACGTCAATTTGTTAAACTGAATCTTATTCAGGCCTATGTGTACATGAAACAAAGACTACATTTCGTAATTAATCGAATATTTATGCTTTTAATTTCAGCTGGTATTTATTGACTTCCGGAGCTTTTACTTGTAATTATTTATGACCAAATAACTAGTGCTTTTCTTCCTCCCTCTTTTCTTGATGTTTTTTTCTTTTGTTGTTTTTGTTTTTCCTCGTTTTAGAGCTGTATTGCCAAAATCTGTAACTTTAAACTGATATCCAACACCTTCCCCAGTATCTTTTGCCAGTTCCCAGTTGTTTCTTAGTGACGTTTGTAAATATTTGTTTGAAAAAGGTAATAAAATTGTTCTTGTGTTGTTGCTGTTGTGTTTGTTTCTGTTGTTGTAAGATTCGCCAGTAGAAAAGTGCAAAGACTTCGTAAATTATAAGACAAAATAATTTAAGAAATAGGTTTACGAGTTTGGGTGAACGAGAAAAGCTGTAGTGCAACGTGTTAGAAAATGTTGCTCGTTCGTTTGCTCGAGGCAAGAAAATCTTTTCAATTCCGAAACAATGTTTTACTTTGGAACATGCATGCCGATTTTTTTTGCTTGCCCTTTTCCCTTCCTTTTTCTCGCCTTTTTTACCCTTGCTAGCTTTTGCTCTTCATATCCTTTCTGACAGCCGTAAAAAGTTCGGTGCTGACTATCTTTAAAGTCAGGAAATGGAACCTTGATCGATTTTAGGTGTAATAGGCCATTTTACCACAAATTTTGGACCAAAAACTGCTCAGGTTTTTTTTCTTTTTTTTTTCAATTAGCTACGTCAGAATGCGGTTGATATCCAAAACGGACAGTTGTGCGGATAGATGTATTCTAGCTCTATTATCTGCCTATATCTATTGACGCCAAAATTTAATGACGTCACAATTGGTACAAAGTCCATGACCCCTCAGCGTACGAAAACGCACGATTGCCAGTTGAAGGGCTAATGTACTAAAGTTTCACCAAAAACTAGATATGTCTTGCTTTTAAATTCAATTAAGCTTAAGTTATCTACCGTGCATGCTAACAATAGTGCATTTGTACAAATTTGAGTCGAACCAGAGCCCGGGGAGGTACTCCCTTATATTGGCTACATAGGTATCTGCGCCCCAAAGGGTATGATTTTTCAGCCGTTTTAGTCGATTTTGGGCATTTTGGTCAGAAATAGGGTACGGTTTTTGTACTCTGGTCTATAATTAAGTATGCTCTTTTAGAAGAAGCTACTTTTTCATCATCATCGATAATACCACCAACAAAAGCCCTTCATAAATTGTGTTTAGAGCAACTGTGCCAGCAGTAATCAACGGCCATAAATAGTGTATCAAATTTTTGGTCAGGTCATAAATAAGGTAGGGAAAATCGCAGATTTTGGTCATAAATAGGGTAAGGGCTTTGGGAAATGGGCCGCACATTCCCCAACCAATTTTTCTGGGAGTATCCCCCCCCTCCCCCCCTGAGGACCAGAGTAAGTAGAACTCCTCGGTGTCTGGTCGAGTGATGTCGTCTATGTTTTCAACATTTTTTGCCCCTTCCTTGCACGAGTATAAAAACTCAAGATCGTCTTTCACAAGGTCCATGTCTGGGAACCGTACCGTGACGATGGTGTTTTCTGCATAAAAAGATAGGAAGAAGGTAGCTATTTTGCCTTCACTACACAACCGAACACACTCAAAGGTTGAGGCATGGGCGCGTTGATCAGCCAGGCCCAAGATGTGTTTTAATTGCGACAATAAGCGTACAACAAAGTGGATAAGAGATACATCAAATAACGTCCTACATGCGCCAAAGCCGGACACGTAAACGCCAAAAACCTCTTGTTAGGAAAAATAGGGACCATATACCCCCGACCAAATGCAGTGGCGCCACCTTTGGGGTTTTAAGGTTGATATATAAAAAAGAGAATCAAAAAACAAATCAGATAACGCTAATTTCTCAATAAAAGTAAACCTTATGCGAAAGTGCTAGTGGCAAGGCTGACCGTAAAATGTCACAAGTTTCTTAACCGTTTCTGATCCGTGTCGACAAAATATTCATTTATGTCAATATTGATTGTCACAAATTACATTTTTTTTTTTTTTTAACAAGAACAAGAAGTCTGGGCGCCATTAACCATTACGGTTACGTTATCAATCATTTCCAGTTATCCGTCTGAGTATTAGTTGAGTTTGTATGTACCTAACTTCATATATCAATAAAAGAAGGTTCTAATAGTACTTTCACTTACGATATGCAAAGTTGTACGTTGACTGAAAAAGTTGTCAAAGTCTTAACTTAAGCTTCGGCTTAGAATCGCATAGCTCAGAGAAATCTCGTACCCTGATTGGTTACCTAGGCGAGGTATTCAGCGTGGAATAAGCGAGGTTTTACGTGATATTGTACTGGAGCGACAGCAAAACAACAACTCAAAAACAATTATAAGCAAGGACCTTTCAATAATGTTTTCAAAACCATTGTAGCCATCCACAAAGTCAAAAACAAACACAGGTAACAGGTACAACGGCAGTCAGTCTCTGTGCGCTTTTGTGCTTTTCGACTTTTTATTCTTGACTCGTTTTTCTGTCGAAGGTCTTGAACATTAAAATTGAATTTGAGTGTAAACATAGTTCTTTCTTACCACCTGCCTGAGTATGTTCGAGTCATGAACGGTAGTTTTACAATCCAACATTGCCCTAAATTTGACAGATATGCCAGAGAAACTTTCGTTTCTTCTTTTTTGGACATTTTCCCTACTCTGTTTCTTTTTTCAACACAACGGAGAGGAAACAAAATCAACTGTAGAGATTCAAAAGTGTGAACTGGTTGGGAAGCGTGGTAGATATGTTACCATGACAAAGAGAACAATTTGGAGATACATGAACGTTACATTTTCGTTCCCGGCACTCAAATTTATAGTTTCGATCGGGATTTGTTCCCTGTTCTTTAAAGGAAAATAGGGAGAATTTATAACAAGAGATATTCAAGAAAGACGTAACGAAGCCCTTGCCATCAGGGTAAATGCACTATTACAACTGCACGCGCCATCCTACTTTTATAAAGCCCAGCCAAAACGATTGCAACATTTCAACGCAGGATATCGTAACATGCTGGGCGCAGCATCTTGTGCGCGTTTGGCCACCATGCTGCGACGTGTTGCAACATGTTAGGCGTTGTTGGCTCAGGTTTGAAAATGACCAAATTTTTCATGCAACATTTGTGGATATTGCATGATGTTGTACTCGTTTGGTCACGTTCGTGCAACAATTTTGCGTCAGGACATGCGCACTAGTTCGATTTGCAACACCCGACATGTCACAGCACGTCGTAACAGGGTGGCTAAAAGCGCGCAACATATTGCGCCCAACAATGTTGTGATATGGTGCGCTGCAATGTTGCGATCGTTTGGCCGGGGCTTAAAGGTGATGTTACACGAGCCTAGTTTTAACGTCGATTTTTAACGCCGATTCTTATGGTGGTTCAAAACAGTTTCCAACCGTGTTTAAGAATCTGTCTAAATATAAACTTACATAAACCTGATGCAGATGAAATATAATTAAGTGCGGGTTTATGTCAACAAAACTGTAATTCATTTTACATTGCTGTAAATCAAGCGCAAGTCAGAATACTCGGCTAATCGGCCGTGTGACAGAAATACTTTTTAACATCCAAACTACCGCACAAAGAAGAAAATAAATTACCTCCGAATTCAAATATTTAAGAGACTGATCCACTGGTTTCATTTCGATTCGGTATGTGACGTTTTACATATGCTAACCATAAAAAAGTTTGTGCTAATTCGACTGCCAAATTTCCTTGTGAACGAAAGTCTTCCATATTTTGGAGACGGCAGAAACAATGTGGCATTTTTAATCGGCAAAATTCGACTTGGAACCCCGAGACGCGGGTAGTTTTTAGCGACTCCTCGAGGTTGAAACCCACAAAGTTTGTCACAGCAACAATCAAAACACTCTGCCACCCCTCCCGCCCAACAGATTTGTTTACCACCCAGATTCTGGGTGGGCACGTGACCAGCCGCAACCAGGGTCTTTCTCCTAACGAACAAAAGAGGCAGAGGATAGAGAGCCTGGGAACGAGGTTAGCACGATTTCTAAGGGTAATCGCGTCAAGTTCGCACGCTTTGTGTTGCTTGCCGTCAGTGAAGAAGCATGACCATTTTTTTTTTCGTTCAAGCATAATAAAACAATTATTAGATTCGGTTTTTGTGATATTTATGATATGCAGAATAATCGAGGTCTCGTTAAGGGTTATCAGCCTCAGCCTTCGGCTTCGACTTATAACCCCTGCCTCGACCTTGATTATTCTGTATGTCACGGAAACCTCGTTCAATAATTCTTTAGAATTATCTTTTCGGTGAAAAATTTTTGATTTCAATTTGAAAATAAAGTAAGGTAATACACACTACTTGAAGCTTTTAGCGGTAAACAAAGAAAAAAATATATCCTAAAAGATGCTATTCACCTGAAAATGATTTGGGTCTGAAAATGAATTTCGAAAAATTGAAACATTGTGGGTCACAATCAATCTTACTTCAACTTTACACGGGAACCTAAGAATAAGTTCATAGTTTGGGGGGAGGGGTGAGGTGTTTGTAGCAGTATAGAAAGGTACCACAAGTACCTCAACACCCCCTCCCCCCTCCCCCCCCCCGAAAAAAAAGAAAGGAAAGGAAAACAAAATGAAATTGGGCAAATGGACAACAGAAACAAGGCAAGGTGGGTATATTCCTTTATTTTATTCAGTAAAAGAAGGAAACATTTAATTTCGTTGCGCGTTTTTATCCCACGTTATTTTAAAATGCCTTGTAGAGCGCTCAAATTCTAAACGGCCTAACACGCAACACAACACGGCCTGCTTTAGGCAGCTAGGTTCCACTCGATACCCTTACATAAATCATTTGACCACTGTGCGGTTAAATGGCCTTTTTGGGAAATTTTATTTTTATTATTTGTTGTCCCAAGGTGCAATTTGACCTGTTTATTTATTTGTTTCTTCATTTGTCAATCTATATCCTTTTTATCTTACTACTTTTCAGTGCCGAAAATTTTCAAGGTTTTCGTTTGAACTTCATCAATCAAAATGTGAGAACTTTCAGGAGGCGGAGTTCACAAGTGCCACGTTGTTGAATGATTCAATTTTTATTTTTGGACAGCAAAGCATATTTTTGCGAGGCAACACAGCTTTCGCCCAAGGCAACCGAAGATGGATTTGGTTGTTTAAGTTCGATTCGTGATTTGTCACATTTTTTAGTTTTAGATATGGTCAACTGTATGAATGTTCTTTACTTTGTTCCTAAACGTGAACTCGTGAGTTCAATTGACTGAATGAAATGACCGCGATATGAACGGTCCACTTTAGACAGCGTGAGTTTTTTATTATTAGTTTATTTATGCATTTAATTATACTTTCAATTCACTTTTAAATTTCATTTCTTTTAAATGTTTCTTTTATCCTTTCAATTTTTTTTTTTAACACTCCGTACTCCGTACTCCACGTTTTAGGAACAGCAGATTTCAATTTTAAGTCGCGTGACAGCATTTGTCGTTCCACAAACTCGTAAACCAATTTCTTAAATTGTTCTATTTTTGTGATTTACTAAGTGTTTGCACTTTTCTACTGGCGAATCTTAACACAGACAAAAACAACAGCAACAACAACAACAACAACAACAACAACAAAACTTTTATTACCTTTTTTTCAAAAATATTGCAAACATCATTAAAAAGTGCCGGGAACTAGCCGGCAAACGTTACTGAGGAACAAATTGGATATCAGTTCAGAATTACAGACTATTGGCAAAACAGCTCTAAAATAAGAAAAGACCAAAACAAGAAAAGAGGGAAGAAGAAAAAAAAATTGTCATTTGGTTCTTTTGAAAATCTTATTAGAAACTATCACCTCTACAGAAAAAAATGGCTGTAAACTAATCCCCAGCGGAAAATGGCAGACTGGCGGGTGTTACCGAACTGAGGATTGCAGACCGCGTCACCTGTGGAACCTCCGGAACCTGCGGAACCTATATTTTTTCTTTTCTTTTCTTTTTTTTTTTTTCTTTTTTTTTTTTTTTTTTTTGGTCAAAATAAAAAGTATCCAAAGAAGAAGTGATTTTTTTAAAACATTTAACTATAAAAAAACTGCGATAAAATACTTTTTACAAATACCCAAGAACTGAGACTTCTCTGGAACACTACAAGTCCTAAACTGTAGAGTAAACAAAGTCGTTTTTCACAGCTTTCTAATTTGAATTTTTTTCAATACAATGCAGACATTACTTACATTACAATATTTGCATTACTTACATTACAATGCTAATTGATCGAATGTTGGGGAATAGAATGCCACCGCACATATGTCGCCACAATCGTAAAATCTCAAGTACTTCTAGGTCCACGACGATAAAAACAAATTTGTTTTTTAACGTAATATTCTTTAGATACTAAAACGAAATTTCGAACAGTGTTAAGGTTTTTGGTTTTTAATTTTTATTTATTTATTTTTTTTTTTTTTTTTTTTTTTTTATTTTAAAAATTTTTTAATCCCATTTACCCCCCCCCCCTCTTTTCCCATTTTCCCTTC
>Ga0126338_10002752_pt1 | contig 12169 bp, 8 predicted proteins | sample OrbCmetagenome_2_FD_92529 | JGI IMG/M metagenome (GOLD analysis project Ga0126338, IMG submission 92529) | Coral microbial communities from Petempiche,Puerto Morelos, Mexico - Orbicella C C metagenome | ecosystem: Host-associated > Invertebrates > Cnidaria > Coral | place: Petempiche,Puerto... | reverse complement strand
TGATAATGATGATGATTATTTATTCTAGCCGACTTTCGTAATGTTACTAACGTTAAGAAAGTCTGTAATAACCAGGCATCAATCTAGTGCCAATCAAATTTCCAACTTATAACCAGTCATCTATATTAATACCGGATAGTCTACAATACATTTAATTCCATATACGCTCATCAATGTTTTAGAACTCAAAAGAAGATGTGGTAGGCATTTGACGTGACAGGCATTTGATTTTGATCGTTAATTGAAAAGTTATCAACATTGCGCATGTGCGCACGGCGGACATATTGACGGTATAACCCTGCTACCCTTACACGTTATTCTTATGCATGGTTTTAGTTCTTGGTTTAAAAACAGCCTAATCCTTAAATAGCTAACTACACAGAAATCCTATTATATTATTGCAAACAGTCTAACTGACAGTATAAATTGGTCCTGGAAAGATCAGGCAAAACGTCTGTTTATATACGGCAATCGAGCAAGTCTATGCCATCTGCATTCGTGCTAATGAGCATGGATACTTAGCATTATTTTGTACAACATACTTCTGTTAATAACCTAGCATAAAAATCTATGAATCTAGCAAAAAACTATACGATATATATTCGAGACATTAATTAATACATCGCTTTTGCCCTAACGTTGCGTTTTGGCTTGTTCTGGCTTGTTATTCGTCTAGATTTCCAGATTTAATGATTATAACAATCTGACCGCGTCAACATGTTTAAAAGCTGTGTCTATCCAGCTAACATTAACATAGCACTAAAAGTCACTAATAAAAATCTAGAAGCCCTGTCAGTGGTCAGGCCAGCTCATGTGTTAACCTCAAGATGAATTTGCAGGAGAGGAGGATTAGTTAATAGCTGATCTGCCAAGATAGATTAAACCCGCTTCTGTAAACCGCAAACGAGAAGATTTTTCCCTCAGGCCTGCAGGCAGATCCTTCACTGCTTAGAGGATGTTTAATGTTGACTCGAGAACATCGAAATAAAATGACTGATTCTAAACTGATTCTATTTCACCTAGGAAATGACACAAACTTTTTGTTAATGATGCTAAGATAAAGAATTCAAAATGTATGTGCAGGAACTGGAATATCATTTACTAGTTCCTGTTAGGCTCAAAACGCACTGCAGTCCCGTCTTCTGCTTCGCGATTATATGAAACAGCTGCTGCTTTCAGGTTTTTTGGGCGAGGAGCTGGCTTTGGTTTCGTTGGTGGCGTTTTCCTTCGGGAAATTGACGACTTCGGAGGCGGTGGTGGTTTTTTCTTGGGAAAGTCTCCTCCATCCCGTACCTTTGTTAAACACTGTAATCCCTTACGTGCTGTCAGTCTTGAGCTTGGCTCTTTGTTCCAACACGATGTCATGACGTGTTGCCAGATTCCCCATGGATGGTGCGTGCCATTAATGTGAGTGGGTCGAAGGTCCCGTTTCGTCACTTCTTCCAGAAGCATGTGCTGTGGTTTGCTGGCAATGGCGGCTCGAAACGCAGTCTCGCCGTACCACAGCTCCCAAAGAACATACCCAAAACTGTACATATCGGCCTTGCTGTTGTAGATTCGACCCTCGAAGACTTCAGGGGCTAAGTATATCGAGGTGCCGCATACTTTACCCGTTATTTCGTTTTCCGGTCTAGCCACTCCCACGTCTGCGAGTTTTACCTCTCCGTCGGGCGTCAGCTACACCAGGCAAAGAATATAAGGACATTGCAAAGTACATTACAGACGAAAATCAAACGATTAACTCAGTTAAATGAAAACTGGCTTAAACTCAGATTTTAATCTTCTCTACAATCTCTTCGCTGACCTGCCTCTTTATACCTGATTCTGAGCTGTAATTCGGCGGACAAACCTGTAAGCTACACAACATTCTACTCATAAACGTCAGAATTATTAGTGAAAACAGCACCGAAGACAGAAAAATATGCCTTTTTATCGATTGGAGCTTTCGGGCCTTTTTCCCGAATTTCGTAGTTCATCCCACCCCACTATGATAATAGAGGTCTTAGTTGCTTTAAGGGTATCATTAAGGACATCTTATCTCTGTATGTTTTGGTCCTAAGGACTAATTGCTCGGGACGACGTTATTTCAGTGGAATCTCACTTTTCGTGTCTTGTTATCTGACTGGTCAGTTCTGTTTGTGTAAATTGTAGCTGCTAAATTAGAGAATTAATCCATTTCCTAACGATTGAACGGAAATGTTCAGGAAAGACTAAGAGAGGAAGGGGATCCTGGAAAAGGATCTGGAAATCTTGATCTCACCAACTCACCAAAATAGTATCCAATTTTAAATCACGGTGAACAAATCCTTCATCATGAATATATTGCAAGGCATCCAAGATATTCAGAGCCCACCCTAACACCTTCTTCTTGACTTCTTCACTTGACAATCGCGCAGGGGCGTTCATCGGATGAGAAATTACCCAAGACCGAAGGGAGCAGCTGCACAGTTCTAGGACAATCAACACTTTTGTTCCATTTCGACCATGCTGAAGATTGGTTCCATAAAACTTCACAATGTAAGGATGAGTTAGTTTCCTAGCGAAAAGAATACATAATAAAAACATACTAGTTACAGCGAAAATTTGGACTGAATTAAATATGTATTTCGTCCATTTCTTACAAAGTTTAATTCAAGACGTAAGCTATGGCGTTGATTAAAATGATACTATTTCAGTTGCGCTTTCAAAAATTCGAAAATTTCTCGACATCTATATTGGTTTTATGGCCAACCCGCGACTGGATATACTGACTGAAGACATTTTATAAAGAGAGCAGTGACCACATTGTGTGTTATATTTGCGTGTTTGTGTGTAAGCCTGAGTAAATAAAGTAAAAACTGAAAAATTGTAATCCCCCTTGATAAGCCTAGGTGCTTTGGGGAAAAACAATAACAAATATGTTTAAATTAAAAACAAAAAAACAACAACAAAAAAAAACATGAAGAATTCACAAAATCAATTTAAATAAAGATGGAGTACTATGTCAACGTCCTTGGAGTTTTAACTGACAAGCACTCTGCCGCATGTATAAGAGTCCACATTTTGGTCAAAACACGTTGATTACACAAACTCCACTTGTAAGTTAAGTTTGCAAAGACGAGTGGTCGAAGGGTGAACATGGATATACCGTTTCGAGTAAGAAAATAAGTTAAAAGAATATTTCCAACGTGATCATTTACGCAAAGTACATATCTTCAGGACTGTAAAGACGCGTGCATAAATATGTAGATATTTACGTTAGAAGATAGATGTACTCATTTCGAAAAGACTAAAGAGCATTTTACAATTCCGTTGAACAAAAGTAACTTTAATGGTTACATCGTTTTACCTTAAAGCTCGCTCCTCGTCAACGAAATGCCATATGTTGTTAGTCGTGAGTGGATCCCTGTACCTCTTAAGTGTAACCTTTATTTCTGGTTGTCCTTCGCGAGAAAGAACACCTTTGTACACTGTCGAGAAGCTACCTTCCCCAATAATGGACTCATCGCATTTCAACTCTTCATCTGTGAAAGCAGACTTCCTGACCTCACTGACATTGTAGACGGTCAGGCTGCGTTGCAACAACCTTATCTGTTCCTTCAAAGGCTCGTAAATTTCTTGAATTTCAGTTTTGCTTCTTTTGTTTTCAAGTAGTTGCTGGTACGACTGTTCGTCGCCTTCTCTCAGTCGAGGTATCTTCTCCTTGATCTGTTTAAGAAACTGCACTGCGTCTTCCAGTTGTGTATTGATGAAAGGAAGCAGTCGGTCGTGGGTAGAAATGACTTTAAGGCATTTACGTGATCTTTTTGACATATAGCTACATGGATCGTCGTTGTAGCTCTCCAGTTTAGTTTTATGATGGGTCATCTCCTTCAATTTGGCACCGAGCTTACTGAAAGCTAGAGGGGAACTAACAACCACAGATGCCAAGCCTTGCCGAAGCCATGTTGGCGCAGTACTTTTCTGGGAGTTGCTTTGTGTCACGTCTTCGTCTTGTGAAACGTCCGCTTCGGTCTCATCAAGGAAAGATTGTTCTTCCACCTTGCAGATTTCCTCTGCCATTACATCGTACTTTTCAGTACAATACTGGATCAATGAATCCTGTGCTTTTTTAAATTCGCGTTTGTCGTCTTCCCATTGCTGAACAAACTGGTGTGTTCTCTCAGAAACGTATTCCAGTGCTTTACTCTTCGTCTCTCGCCATGTCGCTAAGGCTGCGGGGGTTTCACCAATAGACCATTCACAAAAGCTCTTGATAGTTTTCTCGGATTTAAAGTGCGCCGCTAGCTTTTGAATGATCTCTTGAAATATTTGCGACTGATGTTGACTCAGTTCATCAAATCTACGTTCCTGAGAGCTTTTTAGTTCCTGCATACGACTCATCACTCTTTTGATCTCTTTCTCTGTTTCTTGATGCGACATTTTTGCTGACTTCAGAAACATTCTGATTTGACGAGAGACGTGTTTAAGGAGATCCTCGAGCCATCTGTTGGATAATCATTAAAACGTGATAAATTACTAACCTTGAGAATTCCCCGTTTTCCAGCTTGCCATAAAAAATATCAACAAATCAAAATTAATCTGATGACATAAAGTATCAAAACCATTTCTATTTCCAAGCTTATTAACTCAGAATATATAAGATAAAGGTAAAACCCATTCCAGTTTTAAAGTAATTGGATCGAAAAGCCGGTGGCTCATCGGTGTGGACACTTATTAACTTCCGTTGCAGTAGCTCACAATACAAGGAGAGTTGCTGAATCTCCCCTGGATAGAACGACTTACAATCCATCAAATATTTTTGCTCGCGCGCGATTGGTCTAAGCACATCACGTGACTGAACATTCCCCGGCTAAAACTGGGAAATGTCTGAGTGTTATTATCCAACTGTAGCGAATACGGTCCAAATAACAGTACAAATATACAGCGAGATTGTACATTTATTTGTACAGTAGAAAACCTGTTTGTCGGAAAGGTCGGCGCGCGCACGCAAAACTGTCACACTCTCCCTCTTTCGCTGACAAATTTATTGTCTACAGCAGTTGGATAATAAATCGCTTACTAGATGTTTTGGTGTGTAGTATCGCTTTATATTTTCACTCGTTGTTTGTATTTTGACGAGCCCGTATGACTCGTCCTACGGGCTCGTCAAAATACGACACAACTCGTAGTAATATACAGCGATACTACACACCAAAACATGTAATAAAATATATATATTCCCCAATTTCAGAAACCGCGCGTGTTGCGAAAAATCTTTGAAGGATAATAAACATTTAACGTGAAAATATGTTCGAATTTTTGTCCTTGGACATTATTTGTTCCTCCAAACTGTTCGCTCCTCGGAACAGATTATGTCCGCTGACAAATATTCCAGCATATTTCCGCTCCAAATGGAGGCTATTGTTTATATAGAGCATCGCAGCCAAGTAACCCTCAGCTGCCGTTCAATACAACAGTACCCATAAGGACTCCGGGGTGGGTTGATGCACTGTGAGAATAAAGCATTGCCTGACTCAGCTGGCTTGAATTATACCGTTCAGGCCACCATCATTGAAATTCATTCTCGGGCATACGTGCATGGAGTATATCTAGGGTCGTATATTTATTACTTATCTTCCTTTTGCGTAATTACAATTTTACTCACCGAGTATACATCAGAAGATTATTCTGCATAGATGATACAACGAGACTACGAATTCCTGCGATTAAGTCGTTAAACTCTCCTGTGATTACACCATACGTCTGAGCCAACTGTGCAGTCTTGCATGACAAATACACGATCTGGGATTTCGGGTTTAGGTTACCAAACCTCTTCGTGAGTTTTTCGATTTGTTCCTTTTTCACTTCCTCGCGTTCTTTGCCGTCAATCAGATCCCACTTGTTGCAAACAAACAACGTACAACCGGTGAATAGTGTCAGGTCCATCTTGGCGTTTTTCTTGAGGGTTTGAGCGCAGTTGAGTATTTTTCCTAGCTGTTTAGGTTAACACAACAGAAGTGTACAAGTTACGGCTAATCCAAACGTCACTGAGGATTATTCAATATAATTGGTCACTGGCACGTTTATGCTCGTACATTAAGGAAACATTTTGTTTACTACTGAAAGTAAGGCTAAAAAGAGTATTTTGAATGCTCTGGTAAAAATTTCCTCGGTCGCTCGATCGAGGAGAGTGGTCGGTAATTGGAATGCTGAGAGAAAAGAATAAGGCAAAATTGGGAATTTATAAATATCGAAAGTTATTATATGGCAAGGTATTCTTCAGGTAAATCCGAGTGTTCCGCGTATTATGTATTTATTTGTTATTTTTTTTTGGGGGGGGGGGTGGGGGGAGTAGTAAATCTTATTGCTATCTGATGGGCACTAACCCTTTTGTTACATTCAGTAACGGAAGTTTGTTTTATTCTGCAAACTATTAACTCTACAAACGCGTACCCTGTCCTCCTGAATCCCTCCAGCGTTGACACTGTTGATGACATACATGAAGCAGAAGGCACGAGGCAAGTAGTTGAGGACAAATTCACTCATGACGTCGCTTTCTCCAACTCCAGGGCTATCAACTATCATAATACCCTCCTGAAAGGACAATGATAATCATCGATTATAAAAGGCTATGAAGGGAACGTCCCTTATAAGTGACGTATAAGCAAATTCATCCATTTCCCCCCACTAAGATACAAGGAGGGGTTGATGGACGATGTAATGGATGATTTCGATACGAGACATATGAAAATTTTCTCAGAAAGCCTATGTTAGCTCTACGAGATGAGACTTTTTATTGATTATGACGTCACTGACGTCAAATAACGTTATTAGGTGGTCTTCTGATATATATACTTTTTTATAAAACAACTTTCTGGGACAGTTTTGGTATCACCTTAAAGGACTTTGCATTCTGACTTCAAAAAAGAGCTTGTCCTGGTCACATGTCACAACAGTTATTAAATAACTAGCCCCTAAGTGTAAAAAAGCGTTGTTCATAATATATTACATAGAGTGAGTTCATTCTCACGCAATAAAAAATAAAATCAAAAACCATTTAGCGGATAAAGTCAAGAAATCGTGATATTGTTGACGATAAATAAAGAAGACAGCTCTACAAGTTTAAGATCACTGTTGTCCCAAAGTTGAGATATTCGTCGAAATGTTCCGCGCAAAATTATAGCGCCTAGTATGGAGTCGCCATGTTGGCGGACCTCCGTACTGCTCCAATATGGCGGCCGGAAAATAGGAAACAATGTGCAGGACCATGATGCAACATTCTCATAAGTACACATCGTTAAAGTTTTGTTGTAAAGTATAATTAAAATGTACTGAGTTAAAGCCATTTTGTAAGTGCTTTTGGGCTGTTAAGAACCGTTGCTATAGGCGTTGCTATGTTAAAATATAGCTACCAGTGCGCATCAAGCTGTCTATCGTGGCCGTTTTTGCCTTGTTATTTAATTAAAACTAGCGTGAAGGAACTCGATTTGCGCGTAGTCAATGAAATATAGTTCTAATATCACCTAAGAAGATTGAAAATTGGTATATCGTATAGGTCAACGTCATTTCGTCGCCTAATTCTAAAATAATTTTCATGTTATCATTTCGTTGCCATTATATATTACCTCAAGCAATGGGTGTGGCCAGAACAATTCTACCTTCTTGTAAGGTGTTTTTTCTCGATTGGTCCTCAGGCTGACGAATTTTTCTATCTGCTCTTGGTAGGTTTCTTCTCCATGCGTGACAAATTCATGGAACATTGGCTCACGATTCTCTGTGCCGGAATCCTTGAAGTGCACACCAATCTTTGGCTTCTCGCCATATTTCAACTCGCAGATTGTTGATGTTGTGCTCAACGTTGAATGGGGCAGAAGATCGTCTCCGAGAATCAAATTGATGACACTGCTTTTACCAGCACTTGTCTCACCTGTTCACAGAACATTTCAAACAGTGTCACTCGCACTGGTACTTTGCTTACTTTCTGTTATTATAGATTAATAATGGTAACAGGACTGAGTGGAATCCAATGATTGGCTTATGTAACTGTCCGATTACAGGTGTTCGATTACAGCTAACTGTCCGATTACAACTTTGCAGTTTAATTAGAGCAAAATACAGCAGTTTATGCACCAATCATATTTGAGGAAATTGTGATTGTTATGCTTAAAGCAGAAATTAAACTTGGACTGTAGTTAAAAGGTGTGTCAAGGTTTCTTGCTTCTCCTACTTAGGCTCCACAATATCAAATTTATGAATCTTCGTCTTTGGAATATGCAGAGGGAAGAGAGTGTGCATTCTGCAGACCGTGGACTAGTACCAGCAAAGTTTGGCTATTCAATCTGGAGATTTTGATGGGAGAATTAGATATTATTTGGCTTCTTTTTTTTTTCATATATGTTCCTCGAATTTCCAAAAAAACATAAACACCTAAGTTGACTTGTAGAGTTTTGATCCGTCAACTTTTTTCTTAATAATTAACAATCAACTTGTTTCATTGAAAGGAACAACGAGATTAAGATAAAGGAGAGTATGAGACAGATGGATTTCTTGTATGAAATTGGTTAGTCTGAGTTCTGCATATCCTTACTGGGTATCCTCGGTCTTCATCAAAACACCATAAAACGTCAAAAAGAACAAGCTGTGAAAATCTCTATCAAAAAATATTTTTGATATCTCTTTTTAGAGAAAACGTATAAAAAAACTTACCTGCATATAAAAAAACTTACCTGCAACAAGGACGATATACTGATCTCTCGGTTTGAAGCTTTCAATGTTTTCCTTCAAAGTTGTTTTGAAGTCTCCCAAGCTTGTTTGTAGCGTTTCTATGAAGTCGGTATCCAGTTTGTCCAGGAACACTTCAGTTGTGACATAAAGATCCAAAAGCTTCTCACGTTTTGCAGCATCTGATTTCTTAGCTTCCGAGAGGACCTGGTGTGTCTGAAGATGAAAACAAAATGGAAAACAACATTGACGATGGCAATCTCTCCCCACAGCCCGCGCGTTTTGGGTCAGCGATGAACCAACAAAATCCACTTTGGACAAAATCTAAAACCAGAGGAAGAAAATCCTCGCTCCGGTTCTATTGTGCAAATGCGTTGAGGTACGTTAACTATACTTCCCATATCACATGCGTAAATATTGGTTGCAAATACTTTACCACAAAAATAATCTTATTTTGATTACCAGTCACAATTGAGAGGATTGTAAGAGCGCTAAAATTTCCCTCTGTGGTTTCTGTTGTTTGATTTGGCCTTGTCAGAGTTAATGCCTAATGAATCATTTTTCAAAGGCTGCAAGACGGCAGTCACAACTTAAGCTCACCGTGCATATTCCTCCTGATAATTCAGTTTAAAATTTTTTTCTATACCAAGACTGAAAAGGCTGAAGCAGCTGTACATGGCCACTAACACTTTCAATAGAGTTTTCTTTATTTTTCGCTCGGATACAGGGTTAACACTCTTCTACCATGCAATGAAGCGATATAAAGTCCCTTTATTAAGTGGCCACCACTAACCTTTAGACACACTCACTAAACTAAATGATTCTTTTGTGGGAGCAACAGGGTTAAGTGTCTCTAACCAGTTACGCACTAGCTTTTTCTCCCTTTTTGATGGCTACAACTTGCAACAAGCATAGGTAATCATATGAATGCGAGTGTAATTAAGGATTTACACTACGAGAGATATTTAAAAATTCTGTCAAAATTGCACGAGCCTTTATATGACTCAGAAAATGACGAACGCGCGAGCGTTAATTTGCCCTGCAGTGCAAATGGAAAATTAACGATCAATTGGTCTGCTCTCACCCAATCGCAATGAAGTAATTTTCTCAGTCATATAATAAATCATTTAGTGTCATTGATTATTATTCACTAAGTTAGTAATCTATTGCAAATACTAATTCGCCTCAATACTTCCTGTTGCTGTTTTCCATGAGCCCAAATATTACGATGTCACGTCTTCTTAAGTCACGCCTAAACTCACGCAATAGAGCGTAACTAAATACCAATAAATCGTGTTACTTTCATTATCAATTTATGGTTGTAAGAACTACGCTAAAAGTAGCAGATGTTCTATTTCCCGGACTTAATGTCTTTCGTTTCCCTTAAATTAGCAAATGAGTGGTTTATTTACGATGCAAATTCCTATCTGAGATGACTGGACACCAAAACTGATTCAAAGTCAATTCTTTGTTGTTAGTTAGCGGCCATATTACAACAACATGGCGCATGTATATAAACAGGCACGCGCTGGATCCCATAAGCGCAATTAGTATGCATTGAATATCCATTGATTAACGTTTTACTATCTGTGCGCTCTCCATATGCATTTCATATTGCAAGCCAGTCGCTGTAGGAGCCTAATGAGAACGTGTTTAGTGCGCAATTCTTGTACGGTCCTGCCTGGCTCCTCCTAACCTCCTACAAGTGAAGATGATCAAGTCATCCTCTCCTAACGATCGAGAACATGCTAATCGATTTGCCTTGAGGCGCTAAAACAACGGCGAACCACGCAACATTTGAATGCTTCCACAATCAATTGATACCGGCTGACCAATCTGAAGAAGACTGATGGCTGATTACTTACCTCTCCAACCTTTCGTGTAGATGCTCCTTCTAAGTCTTTCAAATGTTTGCTCAGCGTGGTCTTCATCTCATCCAGAGTGTTGATTCCTTTCGTTGGAAGACCAAAGGATTTCATTATGTCGCAACATTCTGACATATCGTCTATTTTGTCCAGATTCGAAGACATCTTTTACTTTATCCGAGGTGAATGCGGCAGCTTGCTTGATCATGTAGCTTATTACAAATGGCGTCCGCACCAGACCAGTCTGTCGATGTCGTGCGAGCAACGTCAAAACTACTTTGCAAAGCGCTGTGTGGAAAGGCGGGAAAATCTTTGATCTCTAGTCATACTGCACGTAACAAGATGAGCTAGTAAAATGGCCGGAATACGTCGCTTTAACTACGAACAGAAATTTCAACAGGGCTTGCAAGAAACATAAACAATTCAAGCAACGTACACAGTCCCCGTTTCTCATTTCTAACAGACCATAATAGTCGTCTACGGGCCTCTTCATATGAGCCCGGTAATCGGGCTGGCTCGGTTACGGGGACGAAATTTGATGTCTGTTCATATGGGAATTTCAGCCCGGTCGACCGGGATGAAAGAAACACAACTAAAATGGTGGAACATAAACTTGTATCGTTCGCGGCTGTCGCAGCTTTGTGGACTCTTGTAACTTTACTATTAAAGCTAATTCGCCTGCGGAAATACAAACAAGACAAAAATTATGCCACTTTGGCCGCTATGTTGCGAAAGCGAAGCTATTTTGTCAAAAAAGTTTCGTCCCGGGCTGGAGTGTTCATATGGGAAAATTGTCATCCCAGTTACCGAGATCTCGGTCGCAAAAACCGAAATCTCGGTAACAGGGCCGGCTTCTCATGTGAACACATCGACATTTTTACAAGGATAGAGTGGCGAGGCGAGATCTCGGAAACCGAGCCAGCCCGGTCGACCGGGCTCACATGAAGAGGCCCTAACATAGCTCAAATAGCACTGTAGAGATGCCCAGCGAAACCACGCATGAAATAATTTTCGAAGTTTCGAAACACTGTATATTGAGGTAAGACTAAAGAAATTTAAAAGAATTTAGTCCCCAAGCATAAAAAATTAATTTCCTAGACTATACACCGATTCTGGTATTTCCATTTCTTTCGCATTTTATTTCGACGTCGCAATGTTATTTTCATTTTCGAGAAGATGTTCGTTCCCTCTTTTTAGAAAACCAGGCCGTTTCAATTCAGTTTACAAAGGGGAACATTTTTTCTGACGAAATAACTGTTAGGCTAGCTACCATGTGTTTTTTTCTCTCTCCAATACTAGTATGCAAATTTCAGGCTCTCGAGTTTTGGGGACGTTTCCAGGCGAAGTTTATTTACGAAGGGCTCCAGTCGAGAAAAATAATGTCTGAGGTTGCAAAGTGGTTGCAGGGTTTCGTAATGCAAAAACTATCGGGTAACGATGGTTTTAGGAAGGCGAAACAATCCAAAGGTAGTTTAATTTTCTGTTTGCTTCCTTGTTTTTTCTTTTCTTTTCAATTCTTTTCTTTCTTTTTTTTTTTTTTTTTTTTTTTTTTTTTTTTTTTTTTTTTTTTTTTTTTTTTATTTTTCTTGTTAAAATATAAAACATTTTTTCACGGCTTTTTT
>Ga0126338_10002751_pt1 | contig 12171 bp, 5 predicted proteins | sample OrbCmetagenome_2_FD_92529 | JGI IMG/M metagenome (GOLD analysis project Ga0126338, IMG submission 92529) | Coral microbial communities from Petempiche,Puerto Morelos, Mexico - Orbicella C C metagenome | ecosystem: Host-associated > Invertebrates > Cnidaria > Coral | place: Petempiche,Puerto... | reverse complement strand
TTTAAGCCTGATATCAAGAGCACGCTGTGCAGACTGCAGAGCTGAGGTCAAGTCGCCTTGTGCATGTTGTGTAGCCCCGAGTATATGGTAACTGTCAGCTGTGCTTGAGTGTTCTTCTCCAAATAGTTTGAGGCTGATATCAAGTGCACGCTGTGTAGCCTGAAGTGCTGAGGTAAAGTCGCCTTGTTGATGTTGTGTAATCCCAAGTGAAAGATAGCTCTGGGCTGTACTCAAATGTTCTTCTCCAACCAGTTTAAGCCTGATATCAAGTGCACGCTGTGCAGACTGAAGAGCGGAGGTCAAGTGCCCTTGTTTGTGTTGTGTTGCCCCCAGTAAATGGTAACTATCAGCTGTGCGCGAGTGTTCTTCTCCAAACAATTTAAGCCTGATATTAAGCGCACGCTGTGCAGACTGCAGAGCTGAGGTCAAGTCGCCTTGTGCATGTTGTGTAGCGCCGAGTATATGGTAACTGTCAGCTGTGCTTGGGTGTTCTTCTCCAAATAGTTTGAGGCTGATATCAAGCGCACGCTGTGTAGAGTGACGTGCTGAGGTAAAGTCGCCTTGTTCATGTTGTGTAACCCCCAGTGAAAGATAGCTCTGGGCTGTAGTCAAATGTTCTTCTCCAAACAATTTAAGCCTGATATCAAGTGCACGCCGTGCAGACTGAAGAGCGGAGGTCAAGTCCTCTTGTTTACGTTGTGTTGCCCCCAATAAATCGTAACTATCAGCTGTGCGCGAGTGTTCTTCTCCAAAAAATTTAAGCCTGATATCAAGCGCACGCTGTGCAGACTTCAGAGCTGAGGTCAAGTCGCCTTGTGCATGTTGTGTAGCGCCGAGTAGATGGTAACTGTCACCTGTGCTTGAGTGTTCTTCTCCAAATAGTTTGAGGCTGATATCAAGCGCACGCTGTGTAGACTGAAGTGCTGAGGTAAAGTCGCCTTGTTGATGTTGTGTAACCCCTAGTGAAAGATAGCTTTTGGCTGTACTTAAGTGTTCTTCTCCAAACAATTTAAGCCTGATATCAAGTGCACGCTGTACAGACTGAAGAGCGGAGGTCAAGTCCTGTAGTTTATGTCGTGTTGCCCCCAGTAAATCGTAACTATCAGCTGTGCGCGAGTGTTCTTCTCCAAACATTTTAAGCCTGATATCAAGCGCACGCTGTGCAGACTGAAGAGCTGAGGTCAGGTTGCCTTGTGCAAGTTGCGTATCCCCGAGAATATGGTAACTGTCAGCTGTGCTCGAGTGCTCTTCTCCAAATAATTTGAGCCTGATATCAAGCGCACGTAGTGCAGAGTGAAGAGCTGATCTCAAGTCGCCTTTTGCATGTTGTGTAGCCACAAGTGTATAGTAACTGTCAGCGGTGCTTGGGTGTTCCTCTCCAAATAGTTTGAGCCTGATATTAAGTGCACGTTGTTTAGATTGAAGAGCTGAAGTAAAGTCGCCTTGTGCATGTTGTGTGATCCCGAGTGAATAGTAACTGTAGGCTGTGCTTAAGTGTTCTTCCCCAAACAATTTAAGCCTGATATCAAGTGCATGCTCTGCAGACTGAAGAGCTGAGGAAAAGTGGCCTTGTTCCTGTTGTGTTACCCCGAGTGAATGGTAACTGTCAGCTGTGCTCGAGTGTTCTTTTCCAAACAGTTTAAGGCTGATATCAAGCGCACGTTGTTTAGACTGAAGAGCTGAGGAAAAGTCACCTAGTTCATGTTGTGTTATACCGAGTGAATGGTAAGTGTGAGCTGTGCTTGAGTGTTCTTCTCCAAACAGTTTAAGGGTGATATCAAGCGCACTTTGTTTAGACTGAAGAGCTGAGGAAAATTCGGCTTGTTCATGCTGGGTTACTCCGAGTGAGTGGTAACTGTCAGCTGTGCTCAAGTGTTCTTCTCCAAACAGTTTAAGCCTGATATGAAGCGCACGTTGTTTAGACTGAAGAGCTGAGGTAAAGTCGCCTTGTTCATGTTGTGTCATCCCCAGGGAATGGTAACTGTAAGCTGTGCCCGAGTGTTCTTCTCCAAACAGTTTAAGGCTGATATCAAGGGCACGTTGTTTAGACTGAAGAGCTGAAGGAAAGTCGCCTTGTGCATGTTGGGTGATCCCGAGTGAATGGTAACTGTCAGCTGTGCTCGAGTGTTGTTCTCCAAAGAGTTCAAGCCTGATATTAAGGGCACGCTGTGTGGACTGAAAAGCGTCTGAATAGTTTTGCATTTTGTACTCAATTTTTGCATGGTCAGCATAGCTTGTTGCTAGTGCTTCTTGATGAATTGCCAGAGTGACAAAGTTCGGTTCGTGGAATGAGGAATTCTCTTTGGTACTCTTGCATTTTTCAATTGCCTTTTCATGATACATGATTCTTTCTGCGGATAGTTTGGCTGCTTCTTCGTGTTTGTTTGACACACTCCTAAGTATTGCAGTGACATTGTGCTGAAAATTAAATAAACCAACCGAACTTTGGAGGAGTGGTTTTTCGATTTCTTTTGCTATATTTAGCACAGTGTCGCTTGCAGATCGCTTTGCGTCAGCATCAGGTAAATGTTTTGTTGCTCCGCATACGACACAAAGAACTTCTACTGTAAGTGGTGAATTGATTAAGGTTTCGGAGTTTTTTAGGATCATTTCTTCCCCTCCATTCTCTCTGTCTGTATTTTCCATCGCAGGAATAAGAAGAAGGTGTGTGTCTCCCACTACTCTGCATTCCTCGAGCGCTTTGCTGTAGAACATTGACGTTCTTGAGGGGTTCTTTATAAATCGATAATAAATAGCAAGTATCTGAAGCATCATTATTCTTAGAATCCTCTCCTCGGGGTCAGGGTTGCCATCTATTAAGGAAAGAGCCTCTTGTAAGAGGTGAACTCCGTGCTCTATTTTTCCGGTAACTAGGTGATAGATGCCGCTGTAACACAAGTGCTTTGCTCTTTCATCATCACGACTGGACGGCTCATACTTCCCTTCCGAAAGTAGCTGCGTCGTCCTTCCTTGAGAACCCCAAGTTACTTCAAAAAAAAGCCAAGGAAACAAGTAACTTCCTGTATATCACGTTGTTCCCGTCTTTCCTGGCTGCATCAATTGCTGAATCGTAAATGTTGTTTATCTTTTCGCCCTGGCACCAAAATAGGCTGTCTAGAAATAGTTCTGCTTTTACCAGAGCTCGAAAAACATTGTCAGAAGTCTTGGAATCGTAACAGCCGTCTATAAGACTTGGAAGGAGACTCTGTTCATGTTCATAGAACTCAACAAATGCAGACATGGAATCTCCTGTCAAAAACTGCTCATTAAGCTCCTCGAATCGGGAGACGTAAAACGCACGCAAGCGAGATTTGGCATCAAGAATCGTTTCTTTCATTTCATGTTCTCCCCTTTCTCTTGCAAATGACTGAAGTAGCTGATGTATGGTAAATAATCCAGATTTGGAACCTGAATCGAGAAAAGATCTCCTCCGAAGGGTTTGCAAGATGTTTTTAGCCGCAAGAATTTTTGACATACCCAGAACAGCTGCAGCAACCTTTAGATCGAAACTCTGTGGAAGAACACTCAAGGACACGAGAGCTTCTTTCTCTTGAGCAGAGAGTCTTTGAAATGAAGAGTCAAATAGGAGTTTCAGTCTTAGATGGCTTGGATAATCTGGACTGTCCAACATCTTCACAATGTCACTACTTTCTAAACCCCGCGTGAGGTCATCTAGAACTTGACTTCGGTCATCAGCATCATCTTCAGAAATAGAGGAACACAATAACTTCATGGCCAAAGGTACATGACCGCAGATTTGCTGAATTAGTGTGCAGTCAGAAGCGGTGGCACTTGGGAGTAACTCTTTAACGAGGTTTTGAGAAGAAAACGCATCTAATGGACATATTCTTACTGCCTGGTGGCCTTGAAATTGAACATTCATAAACTCTAAGGATTCCCTCGTGGTTATAACAAATGTCACTTTCTCGGTTCGTCTGAGAATTTCTTCGAGGAAATGTGTGAAATCCTCTTTGACTTTCGCCATTCCACTTTCCAGTAAATCATCAGCATTATCAAGAATTAGTACAAAAGGATTTGAAATCTCGTTAAAAAGTTGGAAAAGCTCATCATCAAGTGAAAGACGCTGTTGTTGTTGGTCACTTGTGGCAGATCGTCTAAAAATGCTAAGAAGCTTCGATGTCAGCTCAGCTTTTGACTGAAGTCCTCGTAAGGAGAGGAAGTAGACAGGTAATCCCTGTGAGTCGAGTTTGTGTCCAACGGCGATTGCAACCGACGTTTTTCCGAATCCTGGTGAACCCCAGAGCGACACGATTCGGTTTGACCCAGAAGTCATGTGACCAGTGATTTCTTCACACTCCCTCTGGCGGCCAGTGAAGTTTGGAACCATTGGAGGAAGGCATGGTTTGGGCAGTGATGGCTTCGCATCTTTAAAAGACAGATTTAAACAATAATAATCATAAAATTGCTTTCTGTATGTATGATAACCGAAGCATACTCGATTGGTATGCCTTGGAATACTGTGGCTCAACAAAAGCCCAATCAACTAAAATAAAAAGTCAAGCAATCCATGGCATAATACCAGTTAATTAAAAGTGGTTTTTGTTAACATGGAACTAACATAGTAATAGACCTCTTTCGTTTGGGCGGTTTGTTTTCCCATTACAGAGCACGTGATATTCTGTAGGAAAATGTTCTTTAATCCATCTAAAAACTATTTATTCTTATGCACAGTACTATTTGAAAATCTGAAAGAAAGAATTCTCAATAATATCATCACATGGTCTGAAATGGGGCAACAAACCGACCAGTCGAAAAAGATCTATTGAACTATGCAAAGAGTTCAAAATTAAGAAACTTGCGGTCGCCTCATGCACGCCCAAAAGAAAGCATAAAATAATATGCTCAGCTCGCCTTTAAATAAGTAGCTTAGTTTACCCGATATCTGCTTTGGACACGTTCCTTGCGATTTACTGCTTACCTGCTACACTGCGAGTTTTATGGTTAATGCGACTAAGGAAAGTCAAGAAAACTCGCCATAGAAGTACATTTATTATCAGTGTTTGTAATAGTCAATCATTTCAGGTTTGTCAGTAATAGTTTTATATGGATGTTATGAGCTTTAGGATATTACGTGCATGGTACGGTATTGACGGCCATTGACCGCGTGGCATAATGATTTTTGAAATGTTTATATCAGCTAGGGCTCGTTTACATGGAAAGAGGATGATTCTAGTGCCAGGATCATCCTAGGACTACGATCATCCGAGCGCGGTATGCTTTCAGCTTTCAGTTTACATGTGAAGGGTTGTATTTGGCCCCAGTGCTAGGATGATCCTACCCCTAGGATAATGCTGTCTGAGAGTAAGGATGATCCTGGCGCTAGGATGATCCTACCTCCATGTAAACGGCCTCAGGAGGCCCAGTTTGCCCACCCACCATCTTGAAACCGGAGATGGCCCTGGGGACGAGTTCTGAGAAACAACATGACAGGATCTTCGCACTTATCGCCTAAAAGCTAAGAAAAACCTAGGAATGGCGGCAGTGTGATTTAGTCGGAGAATCATCGCTCGCTGTTGTTGTGTTTGAAATATCAAGTTGCATATAATGGCAAATTGATACTGAAAGGCAGTTATCAACGCCAGTAAAGAGAGAAGAACTCCCAAACCTACGCTTTTGTCACTGTCACCCGCCATCTTGCTTTGCAAGCGCGCCGAACACAAAAGTGCTAGGACGATCCTGCATGTAAACCAAATGAAAAGTTGCTCCCGGGAGCCGCGTTTTTGTATGTAAACCAAATGAACCTTCTAGGATGATCCTAACACTAGGATCATCCTCTTTCCATGTAAATGGGCCCTTATTCCCGCTTCGCTCGTTTTGATTCTTCGTTAATTACCAATTGATTTCGTTAAGTAGAATATTTTGTACATATTAATGTCAGATCGAATCAAAATCAGTGAGAAGATTGCGAGTATTCTTCGGTAGTGAATCGTTTTGGTTTTCTTGCGAAACAGTTTTAAATTCGTTTTGCAAGTAGTGTATTCAGTAATTTCCGAAACAATACATTAAAACCATCACTCTACAAAGATAAAATAAAATATGTTACCTGGCTTGTCTTTCAGATCATTAATCTTTAGTTCCAACCTAGCGATGTCTTCTTTCTTTGCTGTGTTCTCCATGTTCCACTTTAACTCGTCGATATCTGAGCTCACGCCCTCTAGAAACTTGATATATGCCTGGGTCTCCTGTTTCATAGCCTGCTCCAATTTGCGAACTTCTTTTGTGGGAAAGTCCGACTCGGTCAAACCACCAATGACATCAATGCGATCTACTTTGATTCCTAGAGCTTTGAATGCATCTTTAGAGAGCTGCACATATTGATCAAATGTTGCTTTGACAATCTCAGAACTGGTTGAGTGACAGAGCGAATTTCTTAGCAGTCGAAGTTGATCAATTGCAAGTGCAAAGGTTTCTGCCCTGTTTCCACCCGGGCTCATCACAGATGCATGGAATATTCCATGAGCTAACTTATGGGGCTTCACGTACAAATCACTGAGTGTTCTGTGATGACCTTTTTTGTCGGGCAAAGCGAAGGACCGCGCGTAAATAGTAGCCTGGAACAAGGCTGTACAATCCCATTCTTCATAAGAGAGGTTTGTTGGAACTTTGGTTTTGCCACCCTCTGTAGTGAGAAACAGATTTCTTACCGCAATAGAGTCATCCCATGGTTGGAAGCCAGGGAGATGTCCAAAGGTGTTGTCCCACCTGGATCTGAAAGTATGGCGTAATGCCTTGGGAAATTCATTCAGTACAATGGTAACAAACTTGAAATAGTTCAACTGCTCGTCTTGAAACGCCTGCAGAGTCATCCTTCCTTATATCAGCAGTGATCAAGGACCTGGACTGCCTGGCAAAGCATAACAAACAGGAACTTCAATGTTACTTTGGGTGTCTCAAATGGTAAATAACAATGAGGGGTTGAAGTGTGGAAATGAGTCTCGGTTGGGTGCAATAGGGCCAGCTGGTGCACCCTCAAAGTGCCGACAAAAGCCCACCTTCTCAAACAGGCTCTGCCAGCATGTCGGCTGTTGCGCATCCTCGTTGTTACCCTGGTAATGCAGTTTGCTACAAACTGCAGCTGGGGAACAATGGCAAAAGGCAAATATCTGGCGCCTTAAAATAATGAGATCATAGAGGCTTAGGGAAAGACAGGAATTCGCGCGACTCAACTTTTACTAATTTCAGGGCCGCGAAAACCGAAAGTGGCGTTGATATTTTGGGGTTTGCCGCTGTGAAAAGAAAAATACTGGGTACCGTCAATTTAGCATTGATTGAAATCAAAAGTTACTTTTCTTTTTACAGACACATCATGTACTTTATATGAAGGCTGGAAGCCTTGAAAAGTGGACCAAACTTTCAAGGATACCGAAGAATTCCAAAAGAAGTTTGTACAGTCTAGTTTTATTAAGGCCAATTCGTCCAACCGAGTAACGTCCATTTCGCTGTAAACTTTGTAACTGAGGGTTTCAATGGGGAAATCTGTTTGACAGCTAACGGTTAAAAAAAAGCTGTTTTGACGGCTGATGGTTAAAAATATGCTATTTCACGGTTGACAGTTAGATGTTAGGTCATTTGACGGTTAATTAACACGAAATTAAAGCAGATACAGTTTTGCCCATATTTGAATAATCCAATTAGTTCCATAATTTGTGCATTAAAAATTAGATTTTGGTCTTCAAATATACGTCTAACTCGCGTGATTACTTCCCCTTTGTTACCGCTGGCCGTATTAGTCGTCTGCACCCGAGGCTAGATTGAGTTAAAGGACTCGCAAATGAATTTATTTCTGTGATATATTCAAACGATCATTTATAAACAGCATAACTTAACCCATTTAAGTCAATCGCCGAGTTCTTATATTCATTATATGGAACTTTTGACGGTTACTATTTGCTAGTTTCCACATTTGACGATTGACGGTAAAAACATTGCGTTTTTGACGGTTGAAGGTTAATTTCTTGGCCATTTTACGGTTAACTGCACTTTGACTATTTTGCGGCACTTCAATAAACAATCTGTTTTAACAAAAGAACTAGAGATTCAGCGCTATACGCCGATTGCGTTGCGATTGTTACGCTACGGAATCACGCAACCTTTGTGCCTTACTTTTAAGGCCAATCAATACAGGCAAGGTTCATGTAACAATGTTGCATAGAAAATAGTGACATGTTGCGCGTATTGGCACCCTTTTGCCGTGTACAGCGACATGTTCTGTCAAGATGGCTGGATATTAACCATGAACAAGAGACCGTGATCTAGATCATCATCTTTTGCCAAGAAAGAGGCCAATATCCAGCTATCATGAGCGAACAACTTTGGTCAATAAAGGATTTACTATCTGGAATAAAGAAACAGCGGTATATATATATATAGCTCGTAATCGTGAGCAGACCAAGATAACGGCATCTTTCCCGCTCGGTGAGCAAATCACACCTCAGTTGAACCTCGGGATTTACCTCATCTTTTTCACTCACGGAGGTGCACCCTCTTTCCCAGGTGACGGAGGTGGCCATGCAATAATTGAAGTTAAAGTCATTTCTAGTTCGCCTAAGAAGTTGCTACAGCTCGCTATAAAGGGTGGTACACGCAACAACGCTTTCAGCTTCCATTTTGCAAGGGTTTCCAGTATTAAAGTGCCTATAAACCCCCAAAATGTTTTTAACTTAATGAAATCTTTGTATGAAACTAAGAAATATGTCGCAAAATTTTTGCATTTGGTTAAAACCCAAATTTTTAATGAGTTTTTTTAAGTGAGCATCGTTTATAGCATTACCAAGCAAAGGAGAGAATGTTGGTAGTGACGTCATTCCAGGCCTTTGCTTGCATCGTTTTGGTTATTCGGTGTTTTCAGCGTCAAGTACTTTGTTGAAAGAACGTTTATTCAACTCAAAAAAATGTAATTATCACATATATTGATAGTGTCGTCCAATGATACTAGCTTTGACTCAAGCTCGGATTCCGAAGAGCGCAGAAACGGAGGTAGAGTACGACTTAGAAGTCGAGGTCTCGTCAAACGCGAGCGAACAAGGAGACACCTCAGATGACGATGATGAAGCATAAGATGCCAACGCCAATGAGCCGTTAGCAGACTAAAAGTGGCTGGCTAAATATGATGCAGAAAGACAAAAGTAATAAGAACTCGAAGCTAAAAAGTCGACTAAGGGGAGCAGAAGTAGTCAAAGAATGGTAAGTTTGTTTTTGGTTGCTAGTGACACGCCATTTTCGAGTGTACAGTTGTCAGGTGTTCATAAATAGTGAGATTATTTCTCTTTGTAATTTTAAATGTTCATCCTAGGAGCCATTGTGGAAAATGCGACCTTACCTGTTTGCAAAATATTAGTGAATGCTACTGCTGCTGGGAGTTCGACACGGATGTGTCGAAGCTTTAGAGAGCGACATGGAGCCAGGGCGTATGGAAAACATGGAATTCGGAATTCGGAATTCGGAACCGGAACCGGACATATAAAAATTGGAGATGTTTTTAGGGTGTTACGGACAATAATAGGGGAAGATGTAATTAATTGTAATAGAGTGATACTGAGTATCATGTTTTAAATCTCTTCATGTTGTTTAACTTGTCGATTGCATGTAGCGAAATAAAAAGCGCAAATGTTAATTTCAATTAAACACGACTTCCTGCTAATCACAAAAAAAATACCCAGTAAGAAAAAACAATCTTTCACAATCGCAAAACTTGGTTTCCGCAAAATACAAACAATCGCCCATCCGCAAAATCACTCCCGCAAAAATTTCGTGCCACACGGTATGCCTTGAATATAAGCTTGATGTTTTACCTCGATTCTTTTAACGGGCGAAGATTATTTTGCAATGGATCAGGATATGCATTTCGCGTTGAAGGTATTTTGACTTTAATAATTAATCTGCAAGTATTACTGAAAGGAAAAAGAAACATAACAACATTTTACCGCGTGAAAGAGCCTACATTTGTTTATTAAACAAAGGCACATGGGTTCTATTCTCTAAAGCGAACTTATACATCACGCTTCTACATGACTTTATTAAACAAAGCAGAATATATAGCCACTGAAAATCATAGAACCAGCTAATGCTGTTCCGTATATAGACTCAACTCAAATTCAAGTCATTATAACAAGCTCAAATTTTCACATCTACATTTCTTAGGTTTCATCGCTTCATCGCGAATTTGTTTAATGGGAACATCTTTCCAAACTCAATGTAATTATCTGAAACAAATGAAAAATTCTATGCCCTTACAATTCGTCCCTTTTTCTTGAAAAGGCTCAGTGTATGATCAATTTCCAATTGACAGAAAGGCAGCGAAGGGAGGTGTACTGATGTCAGTTATTCTTACTTGATCCCAAGTTGCATCATTCACGCGTATGTGAAATCAGTCTCGATGAAAAGTTTTGTCCCGGACGGACAAAAAAGGACATAAGGAAAATAATATTGCGCAAGGAGATAAAATTCTTGCTAGAACAATTATTGTCAGTAGCACCCTCAAAACATCTCCAATTCTTGTATGTCTGGTTCCGGTTCCGGTTCCGTTTCCGGATTCCGGATTCCTATTTTCCATGTGCCCTGGAGCCACAAGGGTCTTCAAGATCTTCCCCAAGGCACAGCGCTAACGTGTATCACACAACATCCTGAATTTCATTCCGTTTGCCTCCAGAAGTGGAGTTTTAGACTGGCCGCAGGTAAGTACAGGATCTAGAAAATGTCGTTACGTGCGTGATGTGCAAAATGTTCGCCAACAAAGGCTCTGCTTGTCTTTTACTGTATTTTGAAAGTAGAAAGATTAGTGGAATTTAACTGGTTTTCTGAATTAATAAAAACCTCAATGCCCGATGTTTGTATGAGGGGTGTGGTAAAATTAGGAACACGGGAACACCTAAGAACAACCAGGACCTAATTAATGCTAACCCCTCAAAATACTATCCGCTAACTGTAATCCTGACCGTAAACAAACTTTTCCTCCCGTAAACATTTTTATTTTAAACGGAGAAACTAAAACTTATTTTAATTAGTTTATATTGTATGTCCTAGTGACATTATACATAATTTATGCTTTAGTTGGATAAATAATATTGACGATGAATGTTATCTTCGTTGCACAATAAGATTTTTGAAATCGCCCTTTTTTGTAAATCATTAAAATTCCACTTTAGATTCAAGTTGTCTTGCTTTTCTTGTCTTGCTTTTGTCTTGCAAAGCACACATTTACTATTACTGCAGTTGTCCAAATTCCCACTGCTTTATTCTACTCTACACTTCAACTAATGCCTGCCTTTTATATTTCCAAGCATACAATAGCTACATGTACTAGGAATGTAACCAAAACTTTTAATTAACATTTATCTGCTGCATTTAGTTTCAGCTTTTTTGTTTCCTATCGGGAATTATGGATTCTTAGGGAATAGGAGGAATTCTTTTGCCTGCCTGTGCATATGATGCAATCAGGAAAGCATTCCCCTGTTCAAAGGATAAAGAATTCACTGGATTTGAACTTGATGAAGAGGATGCTTGAAATATTACTTACATGGTCATTAACAAAAGCGTAGCATTTGTCAGCAAAACCTAAAATAGCGTAACATATTTAATTCAATTTATAACATGTTTTGCTATACTGAGATCATAGACATCATGCACTCTTGAGACTCAGAACTCCCGCCATGACACTGGCTGTAAAAACTTATGATATACAATGACATCAGCAAAAACACTAAGGCCCGGGTCAAACATCAATCTTCACAGGAGATGAACTAAATTGCAATTTGAGTCAATCCAAACAGGCAAAGCTTGACCGTTGGGTAAAATGTCAAACTTAATTCGAATTTAGATCGCCAAACACGTGTTGGTCAATCTAAATTCAGTCACACAAACTCAGTTGAGTCAGACATCGAACTTATCATGAACTTGAGTCACTCAGTTTAGTTCATCTCATGTGAAGTTTGGCGTTTGACCTGCACCTTAAATTCCAAAAACTATTGGCTTTACTGATTCTTGGGACAGGAAACCTTTTTATGTCCTTTAGTTGGGTGTTCACAAAGTAAGCATTTGGGTGCTGCTCTTTTCTTCTCGGCTGCCACTGGAATGTTTCCAGGTTCTTGAACTTGATTTACTAAAATGTAATGGGCAAAATGTCATTTATATTTACTGTTACCCTCTGTGGCG
>Ga0126338_10002749_pt1 | contig 12174 bp, 11 predicted proteins | sample OrbCmetagenome_2_FD_92529 | JGI IMG/M metagenome (GOLD analysis project Ga0126338, IMG submission 92529) | Coral microbial communities from Petempiche,Puerto Morelos, Mexico - Orbicella C C metagenome | ecosystem: Host-associated > Invertebrates > Cnidaria > Coral | place: Petempiche,Puerto... | reverse complement strand
GGTTTGCTTGAAGAACATATAATCAGGAGATAACCAGGAGAGATTGGTGCAGTCATCTAGTAGATAAAGTGATCTAATAATAATAATAATAATAATAATAATAATAATAATAATAATAATAATCGACATTTAAACAGGGTGACCCCTTCAGTCGCAGGACTGGTATCAACGGGGGCCCTGTATAACGTTAATCTAGTTAATCATAAGTGATAAATAAACCAAATTTGAATACAGTGTTGAACGATTTGTATTGAAAATCTTTACAGTATGCTGATACATTTTCTTATGCTAATTGATTATGCTAATCAATTACGGAAATTAATGTCCAGTCAAATTGATAAGATGTCCGACCAAAATGAAGATTTGAAAGGACACATGTCCTGTTAAAGAAGAAAATTATTTCCAGCACTGAACTTGGCACCACAAACGTACATCACAAAAGAAACAAAATGACTCCCTTAGGGCTGAGTTTGCTGAGTTGTACATATGAGTGACATTTACTACATGTACTTGATGAGTTTCATGACAAAACTTGTGAAAAGAAAACTTGCCTTCTTTTGTCTTGCATATTAACAAAAACTAGATAATTATTATGTCACACTAGCTTGCTCATGATTGTGTAGTTACATGTACATGCATGTTAACATAAACAGCCATGTACAGTTAACTTTGAGTTACTGATCAAACCTTTTCTCAGACTCAACATCAAGGAGGAAGAAAGCTGTATTCTCAGCTCAAAAGCCTTGTTAATGACAATAGGCAACAGTGTATCATATTCAGCAATGAGTTCTGTGATGGAGCACATGTTCCTCGGGAGCCAGGGGAGTCTTTAGAAAAGTGGCAGTGGAGGTGGGCAACTTTTAAATTAGGACCGTGACACTTACATGTAGACATAATCAGTACACATTAGAGACAATCATATAACTGACAATAATTGTATAAAAATTAAAATCAGGGCTGTTATTAAGTTTTGAGTCACTTGTACATGTAGCCTTGATCTTCACACCTGTATGGCATAACAAAATTGTTACCATTTTAGTGAATTGCATCATTTAGTGGCAGGCTCACCTGTAACATCAAGGACCCATTAAACATACAGTGTACTCAGCCATAGCAGGTGTTACGGGTGACAGCCCTGAAAATAATCCTTATATCAGCTTCATGGTCAATAGAAAAATTCTCCTAAATAACCTGACTGAGTGTATACATTTCTGACAGTGCTGGCTTCGAGAATTATAAATTTCAACAATGAACCCAATGAGCTCAAGACAATTTCCCGCTATTATGTGACCTTGATCGCTCCTGGTACTTCAAGGGTTGGATGTAAGTATAGCCAGTATGGTGACAGGTTTTGTCACTTTTTTTACATTTTTGTTGTCCTTTTGGCAGATCTGTTTATTATGGTGCTGTCTGGTACCATGATCATTTAAACCAAGTGGTACCTCTTGTGGTAATAACAGAAGACCAACAGGTACATGATTTAAATGTGTACTTTGTATTTTAATATTAAACAAGTCCAAGTATTCTGTTAGTAATAATTTGCAAATGGGACAAATTTGGGGAAAAGATTCACATATGTGCACAATATAATTAATCTGGCTGAGTATACTGTATTTCATGCATGCAGGCTAAAAAAAACTAATAGATACATCAATAAATAACATGTACATGGCAAGTTTGTGATGTACACAACGTTCTGTTGTTTAAATTTTTGATAAATAACTACTTACAGTATTAACCAAGAATGAGGTCTTTATGGGAAAATCTAAAACCTTGACTTTGCCATATTAACTGAACAATAGCTCGGTTAATTATAATTATACGTTATTTTGTAATGATTTCCTTCTGTATAAGCAATTTGTACTACATGTATAGGTTATACTCATCATTCTGTTTATGATGTACATTGTTATTTGTATGTTTATTGGTTGTTTCATTCTGTAAGGCTGTAGCAGATTATGGAAACAAGAATGCTGGTGTATTTGTCATGAGCATGGAAGACTACCTCACAAACTTCTATCCCACCATTCAGACTGCTTTGGATCTATATTATTCACTAGCTGCTGTTAATGCTGAAGGGAATGAGATGGGTAAGCTGAGTTTCATTTTAGACAAGTTTTATGGGAAGTTGTTGATTAATCTATTTTACGCAGTTTGCTGTTAAGAAAATTCCTGCATTCAGTCAGTTGGCATATCAGTCACGATAAACACTTTTTGTAAATTTCACTAACCAGTATTGCGCACGCAGTGAGGACGAAATCTTTAGTAATCTGCACGTGTTCAAAGGAAAATATCAATGTTTTTTGATATTTTATGATGTCAACATGGGCACAAAAAACGAAACTGACAGTGAATTTTCTTGTGCTTCCTTCAGTGAAATTCCATAAAAATTTGGCAGACTGGTAGTAAATATTTTACTTTAGTTGGAGCTCATTTTTCAGGGAATTCTGTCTGACCAGTTTTTCCTAACTGCATTAACAAGCCCTACTTTTGTCGTGTTTAAAATTCGTACCCTGCAGGATGCGATATGCTGTGAAAATTCTGGAAGATTTCACTGAAGGAAATTGAAGAAAATCACAAATAAAGCCATACAAATGTAAAAAACACATTTGGTTGGGCTGTTATAATTCAAGACTGAAAGGCAAAATTTTAACAGAGATGACAACAAAGCCTGGTTTTCACTAGCAACACAAGCACAAGCGCAAGCACAAACACAAGCAAAAGGGATGACCCAAGTGATAACAAAATTCGACGTAAACACAAGCACAAGCAAAATCATCCGAGCCTTCCAAACCAAGCGCGAGGTAATCTGGATCCAGAATTTTCATTGGCCAAACATAACCACGTGTGGTAAATATACTTGTGCTTGTGTTATGCCTGAGGGGTATTCTGTGTTTACTTGTTGCAGAGCAAATGCAAGCATAAGCGCAAGCACAAGAAAAGGGAAAAATTTTCATCCTTGTACTTATATGCTTGTGCTTATATGCTTGTGCTTATATGCTTGTGCTTAATGTGTTTGTGTTTGTGCTTGAGTTTGCGCTTGTGCTTGCATCGCTAGTGAAAACCAGGCTTCAAACAATATTTCGTCATTGCATATTACATTGAATAAGCTTGAGAGGAATGAGTGTAAAAACGAATGCAAAAACAGCATTCAAAACATAACATTAATGCATGCCACCTGTGGAGCCACCTTAAGGCTAGTGCATGCATGTATATTTTGTTCAAGGGATGTTCCACAGCTGAAAATGCCAACAATAAAAGAATGTTGTAATGAACTGAAATACAGTGAAAGCTCTCCTAAGTGACACTTGTGAGCAGACAGCTCTACTAACGAATGCCATCACAAAACCTTGTGTGAACTCCCTTACAAACTCTGTATTTACTCATTCCTGTTAGTGGACATTCTCATAAGCAGCTGGGGACACATCGAGGGCGTACAATCAAGACTTTTTTTTATTTTTCAGCTCCCATAAGCGGACACCCAAAAGGAACTGCCCCCAACTTTGAAATGTACTCATAAACATTTGTGAACTGTATCACCCCCATTCATTGCTTTTTGTCGCAGTGAGACTGTTAATGCTAATGTTAATGCTGGCTGCAGTTAGGGTTTGTTATTTGAGCACTAAGCCCCTAGGATGTCCGCTTACTGAGCTTCCACTGTATTTCAGTAACATTAAGCAATGTACAAAACTCAGCAAGGGTTTAAGGTTGAGAGAATTTCAAGCTTCAAGTATGAAACCTTACCACTATGCCAATTCACCCACTACTTTTAGCTTAAACTGCAAATGAAGGACCACTTCGTTAAAGTCCGCTGGAATACATGTATAATTATCTTTGTAAATTCCTCTGTTCATGTTCACTTTATAGTATGTGGGGTGGGCTGTAGAAAGGCATCATTTGCTTCAAATGAACTGTTGGCCTTTGCAGCCAAAGAAAATCTCAAAAGCTATGAAGTGATCTTTCACAGTTCCAATTGACATATAACAAAGGTAAAAGATTTTAGAACACAAAGCATTCATGACACCTCTGAAATAAAAGGTGAAAAAAATTATTGCCACTATGCCAACTTTTCCACTTTGCACCGCATCTTAATTTTCTGAAAACAACTTACATAATTGAATGAAGGAAAGTTATGCGTATCAACAACTTGCTCTATGTACATACAGATGTACATGAATAGTTTACACGTTGCATCAAGCTTCACAATTTATACGACCTCTCGCGCAAAAATGTTCCTAATGGTTAGCCATTCATTGAGACATTCTGAATGGTTCTGAATGGCTCAAGCTACCTGTTCAAAAAATATTGTCATCTGTTTGAACAGCACGAGCTATCCTTTCAGAAAATATTGCCATCTGTTCCAATGGCTCGAGCTATCCATTCAAAAGATACATGTATTCTCATCCATCTGAACAGCTCAAGCTATCTGTTCAAAAACACAAAATGTCATCAGTCAAAACAATTAGTCAACTGTTCTAACAAAATTAATGGCTTGTGTTTGAACACATTGTGAACTTTGTAAACATGAATTGTTTACATTTAACATCTCATGAATAGTGACGGTTCTTTTTCTGCACCTTAGTCATCTTTGCTTTTATAACATTTGATTATTGATACCCATTATTTCTATTCAAGACTTGAGTTTTACATAATTATGAGGAAAAGTGGTCCACATAATTTCTCAAACTAATTGCATGTGCCTAAATTGTACATTATGTTGAAAATAACGTGCACCACCCTGTATTCTTGTTCCTTAATTTTAGCCAAAGAGGCTGTGACAAAGGAATATCTGGAGTACTTTCCATCTGAGGTTCTGGAAGCTGGAATTAAAGCTGTGAGTAAAAGAGTGCTGCAATGTCTTACTGATAGGATAAGTTGATATTTTTCAGTGAATGTTCTCCCTTTTGTGAAAAAATTAATCACTAACAGTCTTTTAGAAAGTGTGTAAGATTACCAGTAATCTTTTAAAACACAAAATGTTCAGCAAATTAAGAGTTAATACACATAATTATTTCAAGATGCTTTACATATCTGGTAGGTTTTAACAAGGTAGCAAGCATCCTCTCGAAATAGAATAACTAAATAAATACAGCAATAAAATTATAGATTGCTTGTGTTTCATATCATGACGTTGAGAGAGTTTAATCAAGCTCTATACTTGAATTCACCAAAATGTTTTGACAAAGTAACATCACTTCCAAAATTAAGCATAAACTCAAATAATTTTTAAAAGCCAAATTGCTTCTAATTAAGCTGTGATTAAGTCCATGCAGCAAAAGAGTCTTTTAAAGAAACATAAGCCCAGGGCTTAAAATAACGAAATTGTACTATTACAATTCTTGTGATGATATATATCCTGTAGGGGCGGTTCTTAAGAGGATGTCTCAATGTCAACAAACATTGTGCACAAGATGAGGCATTCGTTCAAAAGTCAGGGTAGGTTTTGTGTTTTCATCATTCTTTCTTGCAGGTAATCAGCTCTGCTAATATGAGTATTGATCAGGCTTACATCTTTTGTTCTATTTCACTGTGGTTTCAAAAGCATCCCACCAGGGATAGCAACTCTGGCCCTAAATGATTTTTTTGTAGTCTTGAATTTATTTGGACATAACAAAATGTGTAACTTAAAGTAAGTTTTTATCTTTACCAACTCAAATGTCTGCAAAATTCTGTAAGTCGTTCAATTTCACCATAAGATTTGATAATGAGGGTCTCACTGAGCCAATCAAACTGGACATCACCAATTTGGCACCAAAGTTTCACATATGAAAAGTTGTCAGTGATGTTTTTGGCCTAAGTCTGTTTAAGGGCCTGTATCTTGCAGGTTTATATGTTATGACTACAATCCATAGACCAATCTGCTTGACCAACCCTGTTCATATGCTCTGTCATTTTTAGATCTGAATCTACAGTACAGCTGTACATACACATGTAGTTTTGGTAATGTGAAGATCGGTAATTAAAATTGACTTGTATATTAACCATTCTATTTTTTAACTTAGGGAGGGAATTTCAAACAACAAAGACTCGTCAGACTCTGATATCTTAATTTCTGGCATGGTGAACAGGTAAGCACTTGATGTACGTTCAGTTAGATTGAACCTTTCAGTCTCAAGTTTGAACTGTTGTTTCTTATTTCTAGTAAGTACACAGAATCTGGGGTACATGCACATTCACAGGTAACAGCTCTATATTGGTAACGTTAAAACAACATTCCACAGTTGATAATTTGTTTTCTTCTTGTATGTGTAGATGATCATCACCATGTATTGAATTTGTGTTGAAAAGAAATATGATGTTGTAAGATGTAAGCTGTAGCTAGCATGTATTAGCCCAGAACTGAAGTCATTATCTCTAATCCAGGAGTGGTGAATGGTCCTTCAAAAATCATAATTCTTGCAATATTTTAGTCAGATTTTACAGATATTGCATACTCTTATTTTTAAAACACTTTCAGTAAAGCCTCGGTCTCACAATTTTGAAAGTTGCAAATGTCTTCAGTTTGAGAAGAAAACACTAGTCTCACGTCCTCGCAAAGCCTTTCATTTTATACCATTCATCACCCCTAAATCTTCAACTTTCAATGTTTGGCAGGCCAAATCTTGAATTTTGTTTATTTGGTAAATCTTAAATTTCCATATCTTGAAAATTTCAATATTTGGCAAGCCAAATCTTGAATTCCCAAATCTTGAACCTTTGATATTTGCAATTCAAGTATTAAATTCTCCATATTTGGCTGGCGAAATCTTGAATTTCCCAAAAAAATGTTCAATGTTTGGCAGGCCAAATCTTGATTTCTAAATCTTGAATTTTCCATATTTGGCAGGCCAAATGTTGAATTTCCCAATCTTGAATTGCCAAGTCTTGAATTGTCAAATCTTGAAATCCCAAATCTTCAATTTGCAAATATTGAATGTCCAAATTTTGAGTGCCCAAATCTTGAGTGTCCAAATCTTGAGTGTCCAAATCTTGAATGTTGAAATCTTGAATGTTGAAATCTTGAATATTCAAATCTTGAATGTCCAAATCTTAAATGTCCGAACCTTGAATATCTAAATTTTGAATATCCAGATCTTGAATTGCCAAATCTTGAATTGCCAAATCAGTCTTGAAATTGCAAATCTTGAATGTCATAAACCTGAATGTCCAAATCTTGAATTGCCAAATCTTGAATTTTCAATATTTGCAATTCCAATCTTAGATTTTCCACATTTGGCAGGCCAAATCTTGAGTTGCCAAATTTTAAATTGCTAAATCTTGAATATCCAAATCTTGAATTTGCAAATATTGAATATCTAAATCTTGAATTTGCAAATCTTGAATTTTCAAATCTTTTATTTCCAAATTTTCAATTTTGAAATCTTGAATATCCAAATCTTGAATTGCCAAATCTTGAATTGTCAGATCAAGGGGTGATAAATGGTCCTTCAACAACCATGAGTCTTAAAAAAATTTCATTACATTTCACTGGTCTCTCAGTCTCGTTTTTTTTTAAAGACACTTTGGAGTCTCATTCTCACAATTTAAAAAGTCACAAATGCCCCAGGCTTGCCAAGAAAAATGCTTGAAGTGCATTCAAAGTTTCCCTGAAAAATCTTCACTTACCTATCATGCAATAGAAGGATAGAATCCACTGGCCCAACCAGAAAATCCATAAGCCCCAGGCTATTGGACATGACATCCTTGAGTGTGTTGCATTCATGGATCGAATGGAGTAGGGAACGACACACTTTACTTACATGTATGTGTGCCTTAGTTTGCACTGTATTTCGTTTCACTCCTGCTCATAAATTGTTGATGAATAGATGCTTACGTTTTACATAATACTATAAATTATTTCATTTTTCAGATGTAATTGATTTGAGCCCAATTTATTTTGCGCTTGTAGAAACAGAGCAGTCCATGGTGATATTGTAGTGGTAGAATTACTTCACAAATCACAATGGAAAGGCAGATCAGTTTCTCTCAAGAGCAAGGATGAAGGTAAAATTATGAACTGTGTACATCAATTTTGTTCTCGTGTACAGCTCTGATGCTGATGCATCCATCTGCATAGATCTTCAACTGAGGACAACGGAAATAAGTTGTGTCAATAGCCAAACCTTTGCTTGAATTGCATAGCATAAACCTTGTTTCGTGCACTGACTATTTACATGTCCTTTCTATACGTTTAAGTGCTAGCTAACATGATTTTCATTTTCGACTTTTTCATTTCATATTTTATGTCATGTTCACATACATGTACATGTAATATATCAAACACGAGAGACAGTGTTTCATTGGGATATCCAAACACCGAGAAGAGAGTTGAAAATATGATGCGCAGTGGAGTATTTTTGACGAAATTTGAGGTGTTTGGATAGCCGATGAAACATTGTCTCGAGTGTTTGATACATCTTCTCAATCAAAATAAAAACTAAGGAGTAAACGGAGAAGTAAAATTCTCAAAACGTATGCTAACTAAGACCAGGTATCCACGGTTGTGACTTGTTTTAACTTGATGAATTATTAATGAGTTTGAGAAGTACACTTGTTAAACATGCACATTTACTTGTACATATTTTACTGTATGACATAAATCATGATTTCCCAGGCTCGTCTTTAGCTGAAGGTTTGTTTCAAGAAGAACAGAGTGAAGTTATGCCCACTGGTCGTGTGGTTGGAGTGCTTCAAAGAAATTGGAGAGATTATGTGGCAAGTTTTGCTGAGAATGAGGTACATCTACTGTGCATAATTAAACTGTTTTTATGTTTGCTTTGAAAGCACTTACAGAAGTATCAAGTAAGAATCCAGGACTAGTTAAAGAGAGCCATTAGATGTACTTTTGGGGTATTGATTCCTCATAAATCTGTTTAGAAACAACATGTTTGGAGATTTCTTCAATTGTGGCTGACAAATCACTTTGATTTTACTACTTGTGAAATTTGTAGGAAACCCAGGGAACAAGAAAAACGGCTGGAAAGGTAAACATTTTTCTTTTCCTCGACATTTTTCTTCTAGTTAATGTCCCTCTTTGCAAAAAGCCTCCAAATGTGTACCAATGTGTTTGGGTGTGTAAATAGTGCAAAATGCTAGTAATGCTTGAAACTGTCTTTTGGAAGTTGTTTCCACCATTTGTTGGGACTGACTTTCAATGTTTACAGACACTTGAATTTGCAACTGCAGATCCTACTGGTTGATCCTGAGACACGTGTTATTTCAGAATATGATTACATTAATACATTATTAAGTCAGTTCAATCAACAATTTTTTAAACATTATATTGTTATTACTTGATGATAATCTTTTGTTCGATAATAAGGTAGCCAACAAAGGGTAGAGAGTTCACTTGGCTACAGTGGTATTATAACTTGTCCGATACCTCTATAATACAAACCACTTATTTCACACAGATCGCTTTTTCCTAAAGAGACCAACATTCTTCAAACTTCGGTCTCTAAATAGCCTGTATTTTTGTTTTGTGTTTATTCAGGTCGTTGTTGTGCCTTGGGATTACCGCATTCCAAAGATACGGATCAGTACACGGCAAGTTGACAGCTTGCGAGATCACAGGCACGTACATTATTTGTAAATGATGTAAATGAGTTTTTCCTTTCTCTCCTAATGGTAAGTAGCATGGTTTTCATGTTCCTTAACTGTGGTCTTCAAGCCATCCTGTCAGCTGCATCAGTGATATCCTCCATCCATTGATTACGCGTCATCATTTTTATGCCCCAGGCCCTCTCCCTGTTCTTCCTGTTACTAACCCCTAGTCACTGGCCACATGTACAGTTTTTTTACCCTTGTGGTCTCGAACTCGGTTATCCCAAACATTTCACTATCATTCTTCCTTGGATATTTCATTTTTGATAGCTCAAGAGGGAATGTTTATTTGAGTGAGGGCGCTTATTAGGAACGGGTGTTAATTTGTTTTTGAACCTATCCATTTGAATGTGGTACAATACTTAATGAAAAACCGCAGCTACCCTAACTCAAGAATATAAACAATGACAATGTGGGCTATGAGAGTCATAATGTTCTTATCAGTGTATTCTATGTCAATGGGGGCGCTTATTGCAAAGGGATGCTTATTGGAACAGGGGCGCTTATTGAAGAAATGGCACTCAATAAAAACGGAGGCGCTTATTGGAATGAAGTTTGTTCATGACATTATAATATAGATAGGACCCTGCGCGTGCTCTGATTGGTCAAAAACCCATATTTTATCAGAGTATAAAGCATAGAAAAAGCATGTTTTAGTGTTTTTTCGCGTGTAAAATCTGTATCATAAAGCAAATGAAAAAGTCTGGGCCGTGTATTACACTGTGATAAAACACTCCGGACATTTGAGAACACCCGAGAAATGTAGAAAACACTCACCTGCAGCTCATGTTTTCTACATTTCCCTCGTGTTCTCAAATGCCCGTCATGTTTTATCACAGTGTAATACACGGCTTAGGCTTCTTTATTTGTTAAATAAAGCACATAGTGACATCGCTGTTATGTAGGGTTGATTGTTTTACATTTTAATGAACTGCGGCAGACATTAGATGCACAGTGTACAAGTATCTCTGGAAACTAAGGCAGGGTAACTAAGTAACCCTTGACATTGTTCAATGCACACAGGATCGTAGTGCGGATTGATTTTTGGGAGGTTGACTCTGTGTACCCAAGCGGCCATTTTGTTCGTTCCTTGGGTCCCATTGGTGATCTAGAAACAGAAGTTCAAGCGCTGATGGTAGAGCACTCGTTAGCGGCTCCCTCTTTCACAGAGGCTCAGCTCAAGGAGCTTCCCAGTAATACACCTGAGAACCCCTGGGTGATGTCAGATGAGGAAATAATAAAACGACGTGATTTACGGTGAGGTTTGCTGGGTTATATCAGGTACGGTCTTGTGGGATTATCAACGACCTTTGTACATAGCTTGTGCTGCTCAAAAATAATCCCTTTGTTTGTTTTTGTTCACGACTTTGTAGAAAATCACACTTGATCTTTAGCATTGATCCAAAAGGATGCGAGGATGTCGACGACACTCTATCAGTAAGGTAAACTTTCTTCACAGATGAGAAAAATTGCTGAAAAATGATAGTTAATGTTTTTATTCACTAGACGCTAACTTTACTCATACTTTGTACTGCAAACAGCACTCGTTTGTCTCGTCACTTTCTTTTGTTAGCAGCATACTGTAACCTTACTGAACGTTAAGCGAGGTTGTTGAAGGCTCTATCCATATATAATCAGTAAAACGCGTTTGTCCGACGTTTTGTGATTTCTCATTGTTACCAGATCATTGAAACGTGGCCAGATAGAGCTTGGTGTTCATATAGCAGATGTATCTCACTTTGTTAGACCAGGCTCACTAACAGACACTGAAGCCAAAACAAGGTACATCTATATGTAGTGTTATACCTTACCGTTTGCAGTGTGCACGCATCCGCATGCTGGTTCATTGTGTGTGCAGTGAAGTATACGTTGCCGGGGGAAGGGGATGCTCATTGGAAAATTTGTGTTTAACCTCTGAGCGTGACCCGAGCTTTATTTGACCCCTAAAAGATACCACTTTGAAGCAGACAGACAAGTATGGGCTACAATGATTTTAATGATGCTTAAGACATTGTTCTCGAATGCTTTCTATAAAAGGAAGATTTTAAAAGCAACGTTATAAAAGTCTACTAGTTATTTTTTTGAGTGCAACCCTAAAAGATACCTTGACGGCTAACAATTAGTGGCGTTTGGTCCTGAACACACTAAGTGAGACTAAAATCTTTGATTTACACCCTAAGAGAAACGACAAGCATCCCCGACCTTTTCAAATGGGAGTCGTCCCCCCCCCCCTTCCCCCCCTCTGGGGATTGGTGTAACAAAATATGACAGTAGGGTTTCGTCCTGCATACACGTCACAAGCACATTATTTTGTGAACACTTGGTAATTTAGGACAGGTTTACTTTTTGCCGGTGACTCCTCTTTATTCCAACCCATACCTGGGCTGCTCTTTTTCTTTTTATGGTGAACGTAAACAAAAATTAAACCTTCAAATGCAGTTGCTCGAGAAAGTTACGGGTGACTTAAATAACAATACGGTGTGTCCACAGATCTTCTAATTCTTCCAACATTGTCAAAAGCGATTGAACGAATACAAAGAAATGACTGTGAACAAATTAATATAAGAAGTACATGTCGTTTAGATTAGTTGC
>Ga0126338_10002747_pt1 | contig 12178 bp, 7 predicted proteins | sample OrbCmetagenome_2_FD_92529 | JGI IMG/M metagenome (GOLD analysis project Ga0126338, IMG submission 92529) | Coral microbial communities from Petempiche,Puerto Morelos, Mexico - Orbicella C C metagenome | ecosystem: Host-associated > Invertebrates > Cnidaria > Coral | place: Petempiche,Puerto... | reverse complement strand
GTGACGGGTGCCTGTAGGGGGCTTGACGCGGTGGGCTCGTGGCTTGGTTGCAGGTTGGGCAGGCCAGTCGGGTGTTCTAGCGCCTTGGGGATGTGACTGCAGTTGCAGCCCCCAGGCTTCGTAGGCACCTTCCCTCCACTAGCAACTTGGGCGTTAATCTATACTATCACTGGAAAGCACTACATAGATTGTAACATGTGTATTAATATAACACTGTCCAAACCTGTATTTGTTTAGCATTGAGGTCCTTTGTTCCTCTAAAGACATAGCTCTTGGAACAACCTTCGCATCCCAACTCATGAACATGAACCTATCCCACAAGATGACAAAAAACTAATGATCTATGACCTTTCGTTATTCTTAATTAATTAAACTACATGTACAGTGTATGCATGGTTGTTAAATTAATGTACCAGTATGTTACTACAGGTGTTGCATCATGTACTGTACTGTAGCAAGCAAAAGCTGATGATGTCAATGATTCAAATACACTTGAACACTAAAATGGTCTACTTTAAGTTGATGCAATTGCTGATTAATGTTGACTGTTTCAGTGCCACTCACAGACCACAGACATGGCCCTTCAACCCATTTTATGAATCTAGCTTTCCATGAGGCCCACAAAAATGATGGCCAGAAGCAAGAGAGAGAAAAAACAAAGAACACAACCACTGACTGAGCAGAGTTTTTGAGTTATTACAAGGGACAATAAATCAATCATATACATGTACAGGTACATGTAATAACATAAGCCAAAGAATTTCAAAGCCTACAAATTATAACAATGTGCATGTAAATGGTGCTACTCCTTACCATTTTACCAAATGTGATGAGTCCAACTAAAGCATTAGGTGGCATAAGACTCAGCGACATCTGTAGCGATTCCTATTGCAAATACATAGAAAACTATTTAGCACTTTAGATGCTTGGAATTACTTCACACATAATGATGTAAATTATGTTTGTACATCTTCTATATTTTTCTTTTTTTTTGGCATAACATTTTGTAGCATTGGTACCTTTCATTTAGTAGTGTCCAGATCCCCAAAGGAATTACTACATGTAGTTAGATGTATGTTCAAGAGGCAAAAAACAATATCTCACAGTACTCGAAATTAAAAAAAAATCCAGGTCGTCCCTAATTCAAAAGCCGGGCAACCAAACCTGTGAATTTGTGACATTTTGGGCCGATTTTTATTTTTCGCAGGATCGAGCTAATTTTTGGCAGACTGAGTTGTTTTGACATGAAAAGCGTCGTTGCGTAATTGTTTTTGTTGATTTGCGCTTTGTTTTTGAGAAATAATGTATGCAAAAAAAACTCAGTTTTCCGAGCAGCATCTTTTGGAGCGAATCCTTCCAAGGTGGATTTTGACACGGTGCAAACGTAAACGGTTACTTTTAGCAGCTTCGACAGCACGGTTTTTTTTAAATAGATGTTTTGATTTTTGAAAGAAGTAGAAAAATAGACCGGAAAAAAAAAATTGACTGACCTCATATCGAACTGGTGTCATGACAAAACAACCTCGCATCCGGCCAGTTCAGCACCTTATTCGCTTGTGCTAACGAAGCAACAGTAAAAGAATTGCATAATTATCAGAGTTGTCGCTAAGCGCTGGCTGCCGGCAAAATTCACCGGCTGGGAAAGAGGTCATCGCCTGCTGAATTTTGGCTGGCGAACACTCGGTTAAAAGGACATTGAACAGTTCTTTGGTTACGCACTTGTTTGATTTAGAATCATATATTGTGAGTGAAAAGGTTCTCAATAAACTCCTGACTACCTTGAGTATCGATGCCACAAAGTAACTGAAATAAAGTCTTGTTTTGAGAACTTGTTTACCGTGTCCTCTTTCCGTTCTCTGCGTCCGCCATCTTGTCAACATGAACCTTGGTAGTCCCCCACACTCAAGGCGTTGTGAAAGATTGGGAACGAGTTTGTTACCAGGTCTCCCAGATCTCTCGTAAATGTGGGACAAGATAGTTTGTTCGATCGTCGAGTGAATATTGTTAAGTCATCCGACAGTCGTTTGAAAGTTGTTAATTTACTATCTATCCATCGATGGAATCAGCAGATGTAAGCTTAAATCAACATAAAAGAAAACGCAATACTGACCAGGGGGATATTTGAGCATTTTTTGATCGAAGACAACGAGGTAATTACCGTTAAGTCAGACATGCCAGAAATTAATATTTTTAAGTACGGTGTTAAATAGTTCCGCAGTTGCTCTGAACTTGTTCTTATTAAGAGTATTACTGCTAGAATAATAAAGTTACACTTTACTTTTTGTGGAAGAGTAAAAGTAAGCTTAACAAAATGAAGGAGGTACTATTTATTCCTGTGTCAAATATATTTTTATTTGCATTCATATTTAGAAATAAAATAATATGATATATAATACCAATATCAGGGGATGGTAGATAACAAAATGCCTATGCATGTACAATTTTTTCTCTTTAATGTTTGTTTCTTTTTGCATAAGAGAGTCCCTAGATTTCACCAGAGTGCCCCAAATTGAATTAAAATTTTCAAAATTTCCTGGGGGAGACCCCCCATACCCCCCCCAATGGGAGGGGGCAACCCCCTCCCATACCTACCCCCATGTCCGCTCCGCCGACGACAGAAGGCTCTTTGTGCCTTCTTCAGCCGGCTCAATTTCCAAGACAACCGGCAGACAAATTTTTGTTAGCTACCACCCTGAATTATATGAATAATAAAACTAGCGGCAAATACCACGCTTCGGTGACTTCATTGTTTAGCAAAACAAAGGTTTCTTTTGTTTTTTGCTCAACAAAAGATCTCCAAAAGATACCCTTGAAAAACTGAGGGTTTTTTGCATACCTTATTTCTCGAAAACGAAGCGCAAATCAACAAAAACAATTACGCAACAATGCCTTTCATGTCAAAACAACTCAGTCTGCCAAAAATTAGCTCAATCCTGCAAAAAACAAAAATCCGCCCAAAATGTCACATACGCCCTTTTTGCCCAAAACCCTTCAATTATGATAATGATCCTACCTCTATTTACACATCGTGTAGAATCACATGGCAGTCAGGCTTGTCTTAGTGTGCGCCAATGGTTTTTGCGGAAGTCTGGGTTTAAGTTGTGGCATATTCAAAATAGCATCTTTGATCTTGATCGCCACCACACATGAAACTTTGCAATTTTCTCTTACATTTTCATACCTGGCATTGTTTTGTAAAATTTACAGATATCCAAAACACAAGAAAATGCTTAGCTGAGGCAAATTAATTATTGTTAATTTCACACTATTGGACATTGACAATACAAAACTGTCACGTAAGTTGGGTGCTGTTTATGATGAATTTATTTCCTATTTTTGGCTGGGTTGTCCATTGTTTTTTCCCTCGGGCAACCAGCCTCTTGATTTTACCAAAAATTGGTTGCCTGGACGACTGCTAATTTCGAGCACTGATCTCATAAAACAACATAAAGATACATGAACATAATCAAACCTTCACAGCTTGAAAGTCTTCATCATCCATGCATGTGTCCAACACAATCAGATAGATCAGTGGACCAGAGCCACCACCACGCTGAGAAAAAAAAATTGCACAAAATTGGCATTTAATTAAAGCAATTCAGACAACAAAGGAAAACAAGACAACCCATTATTATTATAAAACATGTGAACTGTTCATGGTAATATAATGGAGGGTGGTTAAAAATAGCAGGATTGAGCTACAGTAGCAAAATAAAATGACATACAGGTAATATGGCACTACACTGTAAGTCTGCATAGGAGCCAAGGAGCCCATCAAGCTGGAGCTTAATTATCCCAGTTTCCGTAGCATGAAGCGACTAGGAGTATTTCTACTGCCTCCTGGATGGGATGCTAGTCCATCACAGGGTTACAATGTACCTCCGGCATTAAATTTGCCAGTACCCATTTATACACCTGGGTGGAGATTAAGGCACAGTCTATGAGAGTAGTATTGCCCAAGAACTGCTCAAACTAGAGACAGGCCCATTAACCATGAGGCCACTACACTGTAAGGACTGGTAAAGTTACCTGGAGAGTATACTCAATGGTGGAGAACTGAGGAATGAGCTCTGCAGGTTGATGTTGTTCTGATATTCCTGCATACTGAGGAGGGAACTGTTAAATACACAGCACTGTCAGTAAAACTAATCCAGCACTCATTCTTTTGCAATCATGTAATTTTTTCAAAGTTGTGAGTTTCTTATACATGTATTATAAAATAAAATAGTAATATTACAAGGAAGTGTAGGAGTTTCCACTTAATAGCAGGACAAAATGATAAAGTTAAGTCTTCCCTGATCCTTCACAGACTAATACCACATACATGTATCATCTGTAAGGGGCTGACTACATGAACCTGACCAGGTCAGTTTGCTGAGATCTCCGCATGTTTATTAAACACAATAAAAATCAACCTCGTGATTCCATGTACATGATTACTGAGCCAGCCCAGTTATCTAAGATCCTGGCATTGCCATACTGGGATACTGTCTTCACTGGACCAGTCTCGCTTACGAAACCAGCAGGGCAGCAGCAAGGAACATACTACATCTGTGTGTTGGTTCCAATCCCAGATAGGAAAAAGGATAGCAGCTCTATATTTTACCACAATACCACGTGAACCTTATGCAACCCATAAAGTACAAGCAAAGCCATGTTTTTACAAGATTTGACCCTCTGCTAACAACACTGTATATGTTGGGTTTGAAGATTTAAAAACATTTCTGTATGCTTATAATTGTTGTTAAAGTTTTCGTGCACTAAGGATTTTGGGTAACTGTACCAGTCACCATCTTTTTTGCTATGGAAGACTCACACAATACCAGATTAAAAAAATACATCTCAGCAAACCATGCCAGCCAGCTCTGAGTTGGTACGCCTCATGTAATAATGGGATGAAAGTACTCTCGACAAACCGAGCCAGCCTGTTAAACCTGGACAGCCTGGAGTATAATTGGTCCCCAAGACCTCTGTTTACAACTGTATCAGTTGACTTGCACTTTTAGCTTTTTTGTATCGTGGTCATACTTGAGTGACTATGATAGCTAGGCTTAATTATTTTTCAAGTGTACTGTAAACATACCGCATTTCGCTGGAAGCAGAAATTGCAATGCCATACTTTGGATCGATAGTCCACTTGGCTGCCGAAGGAAAAAAGAACTTACTTCGTTATTTCACGGTACATACCACAGAAGTAGAAGAACCGGCTTCTCAAATGACAAAACTTCCAATGATTACATTAACCTACTTAAACTCACCAAAAAGGGTTTAAAACCGCTCTACAAGTGTTCCTGGTGCAAAGAACAGGATCGTAACAAATTGGAGGTAGTTCTGGCCGTTCTTTTAGTGGTGTATACATACAACCAACGGGAACAACCTGATGGAAATAGTGATGATGGTTCGTGAATCACACATGAACTTAGACAGGAAAGCTCAGCTGACAATTCCGATAAACTCGCTAGTTTGTCGACTCACCATTCGTGTGGCTTCAAGACGGCTTGAAGGCCAAACATTCCAGCTAAATCTAACACCATCACGATCTTCATTTTGAGTTATAAAGTCTTGATAAGTCGTCATTTTCACAAGAAATCTGGAAGTCGAGGACAAATTATAAACTCAGAAAATTGCCAACAACTATTGTGCCACGTCGCTTTCATTCAACGGAGACTGGAAACTAGTACCCTCGCTTCTGAGCCCGCGGTGAATTTACGTCCCAGGACCCGCACTGTTCAGTAGGTTGTGCGAGCTGGCGAGGGAGCTGGCGCAGCTCAATGCGAAAAACCGCGAGCGAAAAGCGCAGCGAAAGAAAGCGAAAGAACGCTGCACCCAACTAACTGAACACCTGGAACAGGCTAATGCTAAGTATGTTTTCTCTTCTTTAGGGCGGGCAGGCCCGTCTGTTTGAAATTATACTGTGTAAATTTATTCGTCTTAGTGAATTCTTTTGTAGCCAGCAGGCTCTTAACGGGGAAAGAAAGTAGGAAAGACCTTTCTTCTCCTTTCCTCTCCTTCTTTCTTGGCAAGCGAAGAGCCTACTGGTATTTTTGCCGTTTCAGACCTCCTTCAACTTCCATCTCATATCTGCCTTAAATGTTCATTCGTTTATATTGTATTTCGATCGCGGATCAAAAAATGATGTTATCCTCTTGAGTTTGATATACTTTACACACTACTGTACCTGTATCGAAAGCCGTTATTTCAGAACCAAAGCGGGCTTTTAAAGTATTCCACGTGCGTAATCCCGAAAAGTCACGTCTCCCTAGAAATAACGTTATTTTTTCACACTTCCGACCGAAAATAATCTGTTGCGTGGTATTTCAAGACCAGGCTTCCAAATGTTAAGTCCGCATTGCTGGAATTGAATAAATATGAACAGCCTGGATGTGAATCGAATAGTATTCAGAATAGTAATAGCTTAAATTAACAGAAAACATGTTTACTTTTTCCAAAAGCATACAATGGAATAGCTATAAAACGCGCAAAACTTATCATTCCAATGTACAGCAAATTAATACCAGATAACCGCTGCCCTTTTAAATAAATGAAACGCATGAAAAAGCTGTTAACGCGAAAATTAACTAGTGTATCCCCCCTAATTGCGATGAAATACCGAGTGCCTTCGGGCCATGCCATATGCGCCATTGACTGCGTTGTCCTATCCCACCCTCCACCCACTCCTTCCCCTGCCGGCATTGATTTGATCAGTTACCAAGAGCAGACAGGCACATTTAGAACTGTCGTTCTGTTCAGTAATTGATCGATTAGCATAACGAACGGTAAAAAAGCAAGAAGACCATTCACAGTCATTCATTGACAACCAAAAGAATACTAACAACAAACTAAGCGTTTTGATTGAATTATGTTCTTTATTTATGGAAATCTGCACGGTTGAAGAAAAGTTTTCACAATTGATTTTTTCACACAAACACACGTGTACTTGTAAATGTAGCACTCTTGGCGTCCTTAAAGGCGTTGTGGAGGTGACTGCTAACTCCACTTCTTATGAATCCTATGATTTAGAAAATAAGTACATGAAAAATATTTACAATCGAATATTCAAATTGAGATAGAAACTAGATTCTATCTCAATTTGTATTTCGCTCTACATGTATTTGTATCGAACACTCTGACGATTGCGTGAAACCACTTCTATTCACGTTTTCTTTGTTTACAATCAAATATTCTGTATTGACTGACCAAAGGCTTATTAATCTGATCCGTCGGTCTCCCATCTTCCGGAGATGTAAGAAAGGTGAGCCGAAGAATAAATAAATTGTTTTTAAAGTTTATTCTAATTAAATTCCTCATATTACTCTTACTCAACAGAGGATGTTCTAGATCATCCTCCCTTGTCTCACCATATATCTTGCTTGAAAACATTCATATAATACTAAAGAGAGTTTCTTCACAATATATTTAACAATTATTTTACGAGCGCGCGTTGAACCTGTTAGATACGAGGTGACAAAGAGGCGCATAGCGCTAAGTTGGCTATAATCACCTCGTATCTAACAAGCGCGAGTGAAATAATATTGCTTTATTAAAATCGCCCCCAAAATGCATTATCCAATGATCTAGTCTTAAATAAAGTTGTATCAGTACAACAATGAGAACTGTGATAGCCATAGCACTTCGAAAGATAAATGGCTATTTTAAAAACACATTGGGAGCCATGCAAAAACCGTAAAGAATAACTAAAGGACCTACCACTGGTAAAAGCGCTCAGTTAAAGCACCGAAAACAATACACACCACCCAAAGCAACAAAAGCAATAACAGAGGAAACTAAATAAATAATTTACTAAATACCTCAATTATATTGTGGAGCACAGTTTTACACCTGTACAACAACACAACTCTTGTCAGATTCACAAGAAGCCTTAAAGTTGTTGAACTCGGTTTGACTGGTGCAGAGAAACTGGAATACGTCAGTTGCAGTTATCCGAGCACAAACTGGGTCGTTTTCTATGCAAGGCTTGACCTCGACGTTTTCTAAACACTTGGCTTCTGCGCCTTCTCCCCTACCAAGGCAGTTTTTACACTGGAGGACTTCATCATCGATCAAGTCTAATATGTCCTACAAATCAACATAAAAAATATATTACAAACTACTATAGGCACACCGTGGCTAGTCTTTTCTGACAAATAGGAAAGAAAGAAACAAACAAACAAACTGTTAGCTCGTGGGAGTACCCTTAATAATAATAGTAATAACAATAATGATAATAATAATAATAATAATAATAATAATAATAATAATAATAATGACTTTATTACCGTGTCAATTACATCTAGCAGTGGAAAATCCCCACTGCTAATAGGAACACCTAACTAGAACTATGTAAAAATAATGGGGAATGGGGCGTTTCAGCGAGCTTCTTAAACCCTTTAACCCATTTCAGGCAAAGGCAAAATTTGTGATTCGTTTCCGGCGGAACGGTTCCCATCCAGGAACTACTTCGGTTTAATTTGTGAAACAGTTTGAGGAACTCAAATATTATTTAAATCAGTTGTATTTTCAGTCATGATGAAGAATAAAAACAACGGCAAAAACACTTCAATGTAGGCATTATTAATTATTCATTTGGGGCCGGCACAAGCCTTAGGTCATCAGTTCAATCAGTATTTCACACCAATCACTCCCCCACCCGCCCGCCAACGTATCGACCCACCTACCCACCCAACCCACTTACCTACCCCTGAAACCAGCTGAACAGTTCAGACCACGATACCGGAAACTATGTCAATTAAAATGTTATCCATAAAAGTCCAATATGTTACCTGGGTGACTCTGAACAAGACCAAACGCGATCCAGACAACCAAAAATATTCCTAAATACATTCTCGAGTGCTATACCTGGCATGGATTAAAAAAAGAACAAATATATAAATGATTTGAAGCAGGTAAAAAATTTCAAAGAATCTGTTGTACGAGGTATTTAATGCACTAGCTGTGACAAATTAAGGGGCCTTCCACAGCAGCGAAAACGTTAACCTCGTCCTGTATGAAATGGAGTGTTTTGATTGGTTCAGAGCTGAGCGGTCTGTTGAAATTAGTTTCCTCGAATTGCTCTTTCAACTCTAAAAATTCTGCATTCTTTTCTTTCTCGCTTCCACGATTTTTCTAAGAAAGCGAACACTTCTAGGGAGAAAGAAACACTCTTCCTGGCACTATTACGGAAGAATCCTAAGGAACGAGGTTGTCTTTTGAAAGCACTAAACAAAACTAATGAAAACAATAAACATTTTGATTATAAATTGAGCATGGTGAGGGAATTCTGAGAATTCGTATTTATTAGACACGAAAAGAAAGTTGATAAAACTCCCTTGTTTCAATTTATACAAAGATATTTGCCTTGTCTATCTAACTGAAATTTAGTTTTAAAGTGACATTTTAAAATATTGTTTATCTGATGTTAGGAAGATTAGCATAAAAGAAGTTAACCAAGCATTTTTACGTCTGCACGGGAAAATTTATTGAGATTTGAATTTGCGCATTTACATTCACTTTACACTGGTATCGGCAAATGCTTGGATTCCAGTTCAGTGTTGAACTTAAATAAAAACTTTTGAACTAAAGTAGAGGGTCTCAATGGGTTGGTGGCTTTTGCGGCTAACGGTTTCCAATTTTTACACCTAACGGCTAAATTTTTCGCCCTAACGTTTTACGGGTAACGGTTAACCCCGCTAAGACCCTCTAAATAGATTCTTTTGTAATTTTGTTTTTTCCATTAACTTGGCCAGGATCGGACGCTTTATCATTGGAAATCTCTAGGGACTGGTTGCAAGCCATCAATATGGATTTTAATCTACATGCTGCCGTTTTTTCGTGCTTGTATGAACAATAATTTTCTAACATTTCTGAGCCCCAATGGAAAAACAATATATATAGCCGGCTGCTTTTGTTAATATGTAATCAGAATTCCAGTTCCCTCCTCGTGTAAATTTAAGCATGTTTAGCTCGTTGTAACTTTGATTTTTTTCCTACTAGTTAACTTCCTAATAAAGAAGCCATTTGCATGTACAGAAACAGGAATAATAAGGAAAAGAGAACGTTAGAGTTCTGCATGCTATTTAGCCTTAATGACGAGTTGAGATCAGATGTCGTTATAGATAATTTTGCTCAAAACAGAGAGATTGTACAGGACATTCAAGAACCTCATGAAAATCAGTGCTACTCCGTTACATCATTTATGTCCAACCATGGCACTCTTCAGCCATCAGTGGCACAAAAAAAAACATAATGGGGAAAACTACGAAGGAAATGCTGAGTCAGTGGAGAAATTAATGTAAACGGTGTAATTCAAATGCGATTGAGACAAACAAATTCAGTTAGTAATCGACTGAACGTACTAATAATAATGATGGAAAAACGACAGTTGAACCTCAAGATTGACTCGGTACAATTCCACATTTTAGATTATGTTAACTGAAACCCTTCGAATTATTTCGCATTCTTAGCTTAACTTTCTTAGTTGACAGCTGCGTCGAAGCGAATTCTTACCAGATAGATACCAACTGAACTTGTACCCTTCAGGATCTCCAAAAAGCAGATGCAATGAAGACAGTGCGTCGCTGGGTTAATTTACAATTTTGGTGCGCTTTAATGATTATTCATGACCCCGCCTTGTTGTGCTGGTACAGAAGGCCTAATATAACCATTATGTTTTATTGTCTCGTCAGCTTATTGTACTGTATTGCTTGGTCTTAGGAACTCTTGCGTTCCGGTACGGCAAGTACAGATTCCTGCCGTTTCATTGAATGTTGTGCAGAAAGGTTATCAGATTCATTCATGAAAAAACCTTTGTTCAACCTAAATGAATAAAAGGACCATTGCACACGAGACATTCAAAGCACTATGATAAAGAGAGATTCCACCGCATCTTTATCCCCTTAATCCCTTCGCTAAGTAACGCGCTGTGAAGTAACAGAAATACATGGCTATGCAAATCCATTCTCTTTATGAAAGAAAAAAAAGTTATGTGGTTAAATCCTAATTGCTTCTCTTGTTTATTAGTTCTTTCATTGTTCACTGTCATTTTTTTTTTCGTTATTCAAATAGTTAATACTGTAAACCATAGGTAGAGATTCAATTTGTGTTCATTATTAGTTTTCTGTGCATCGTTCTTCCTGGATAAAAATACTATTGTGCAGTGCACGAATTTTGGTCTACTTGTAGTTAGCTTAACTTTGTTTATTTCTATTTATGAGTGTATGTCTATGCTTGTTTGTCATATGTCCATGACCGAAACATGTAAAATATCTTTTCTTTCAACTGGCTGCCTGGCATTTTTTAACTCGATCTTTGGTTATTTCGGATAACAAGCACCCCTATATCATTTTTGCTCTTGTATAACATTATAAATTCTTCTTCCCTTTAAACTCAGGGCTGAAATAAAGTTTTGTTGTTGTTTTGTTCTCGTTGTTGTCAAATCCACGTCACTGATAGAAGGACAGGAGTCTAGCTGAAGGGAAATGCTCAAGACAGAGATTATGCAAAGCTTACAAGCATCACTTGACACTCATACCAAATTACTCAGTAATGTAAGCCGTTCAGTCTTGGCGCGCTTTTGAGCAGTACACGAGCTAGTCACGGCACTGTAACAGAGAGGGCTTCCATCGCTACTAAAAACATTTAATTCTCTGGCTAGATAGCACGCTTCATTATAAACATAAGCCATCGCAAGTCCAAGCTATTATCATAGATATTCAATGGATGTCGTCAACGTTATGTTAAGAACTCGGCTGCAAAAAGTTGACTCCGTTTACCGGTTCATAACATTCCATATAATTAAAAAAAAAAAAAATTGACTCTACAAATATGAGAATAGAACTATACCTAGTCTCTTCCAGGTGCTCAATTAGTTGGGGAGCAGCGCGAAAAACGGTGAGCGAAAAAATAGGGGAGGAGCGCGGTTCCCCATTTTTCGTTCGCCAATTTTCGTCCTGAGCACCAACTAACTGAACGCCTGGAAGAGGCTAAACTATATCTCGATGTAAACCTCTGACAATAATTTATGTTCACTGTTTCTAGCCTCCTTCTTCATTGACTCCACGCAGGAGCCATAATCGGGGACGGAGACCGTAAGTCTCGGGATTCGCGCGCACCTATGATATGGGACAATTTTTCTATTTTTAGAACAAATTGCGCCATCCTGACGTCATATATCCGCGCGGAT
>Ga0126338_10002746_pt1:7500-12179 | contig 12179 bp, 5 predicted proteins | sample OrbCmetagenome_2_FD_92529 | JGI IMG/M metagenome (GOLD analysis project Ga0126338, IMG submission 92529) | Coral microbial communities from Petempiche,Puerto Morelos, Mexico - Orbicella C C metagenome | ecosystem: Host-associated > Invertebrates > Cnidaria > Coral | place... | reverse complement strand
GTGAATGAAATACATGTCTTCGAAATTTAATTATTGTGCACCCAAAAAGACAACGCAACATTCCCTAAAATCAACCCAGTACACATTTAAACATTGCACAAAAATATTTGAGTGTTTTAAAGATGGAAGAATAATGTGGTTTTGCATGTGAGGCTCTCAAACTTGTTTAATAAAATGGTTCGTCAAATGACGATTTTAACGGAATTTGGTAATTTGCATATTTCTTTGAAATAAAAGGATATTTTGCCAAAAAACTATCCAGTAGTTTTTGTCATGTCCTAGCCTATCTACCATAAGAATATGAGCGAAATCGAATTTTCGACCCTTGCCGCGAAATTAAGAATTTGTCTCATTTTTACGGGCAGGCACTCTTAAACCATGTGTCTTTTAAAGAAAGGTGCTCAGAGGGTAGGATTAAACATCCATTAACCCATCTAGTTGTGTCACCATTACAGAACCATTTTCACAGACAACTGATGCCAGACAGGTCTGTCATCTTTGTGACCAATAACAGTGTGTGCTATTGAGTTACAATGTATGGTACATGCGAGAAGTTTAGAGGGCATGGAAGAATTTTAAAAGTCCCCAAGTGAACCATAGCCCAAACATGTACAGCTAAATGCACAAGCCAATATCGATATATATATATATGTTTTACCTTAATTGTTGTTACATTGTGTTAACTGTAACTCCTGCAGGGCAAAACCTTTCTGGCGAAGGGATTTGCTCATGCTGTCAGTGTGCACTATTGGATTAAAGTATAATTCTACTGGTATACAACTGCAAATGCGGCAATCTGATTAGCTGAGCTACTCGTACACTATCAGCCATTGGAGTGCAGTGGTTAGAGGTCTTGAGGAAGATTTAGAAATATTACTGGACAACATAGTAAATGGTTTGAACCCAGGAGTATCACATTGCTTCACATCATCAACTGACAAACCACAACATTGACTGGGACTCTGCTCAGTGCTTAACCTACAGTACAAACTATTTTCAACGAGTGACTCTGGAAAGCTGGTACACTAACCTAGAATAAATGCCACTTAACAGATGTCAACAACTACCGGCGCCTTACAAACGACTTATCCATGACGGAAACGAAACTGACAAATGGACTTCCAACAGACCGACTTAATTTGACCAACAATTAATAGACGGACCAAAAACCGACCAATTTGACTAACAATAAGACAGGTCAAAATCCACCAATGACTGATGACAAACTTTACACAAGTCTTTCAGCCAATACCATCATGGCTAAACTGACCGATCATGTTCAATGGACCAGACTGACAAAAACTATTCACTTGACTCTGAAGATGACTTCCGTTCAGGTTGTCAAAACGTCAGTCACCAATAACAGTTCTTTTCAGAACTACCCTCACCCGGACAATCACACTATACGATCTATTACTGGACAATTTAATTCTAAAGAACACTTAAGATAGGAATTATGTGACTTTAAAAACTGGAATTTTCTCAATGAGCCCACAAAAGCATGTGCACAACTGCAAGTTTCAAATAACAATTCAATCCATGCAACTTTGCTAAAGCATGGAGTTTAACACTATACTACATTGAGAAATGATTCATAATGTTTATTAAAATGAAATTTAGTTAGAATTCTACTAAAACAATTCACCTCTTTGCTCTCGATTTCTATTAAACAATTAGATTATGAGCTCAAGATTTCTATCGCATGATAGTTGATGAGGGCGTAACCCCAGTCAACTATCACGCGATAGAAATTGAATGCGAATAATCTAATTGTTTTGGTATAAATTTAATAGTCATTCAAAAATCTGTCTAAATCCTGTTCACAGACACTTCGAACTCACCAAGAAGCGGCCATCATTTTGTTATCAAGCGCACACTGCTACGCTACTCACTTTGTATCACAGAATAGATAGTGAGTAGCATGGCTAATCAGAGAACAGCATCCGTAGTAGATTTGTACTAAAAGGTGATAGTATTTGAGGCTGAAAGCCGAATTAATTATCACCCAGTAGAGTCATTATCACTCAGTTCAATTACCGTAGCTTGACATACGGATGGACAGTCACATGACAACCAAATTTTTTTAGATCGATGGGTTACCAAACTTTCTAAGGTACAGGGCTCTGCTCGCAGGAACTCTGCTAATATAGAAAACATGATTTCTCAGTGAAGTTGCGAAAATACAGGCTGTGATTTAATGTTTGTTTCTTTGCAGGTGCTCTTTCCACAACTCGGTCAAAGGCCATGGCAAGAGTAGATATTCCAGTGTTTGATTGGCCAAAAGCACCATTTCCTTATCTGAAGTATCCATTAGAGAAACATGAAGGAGAGAACAAAGTAGAAGAGGAGAGGTGCCTTGAGATGGTAAGGTCATAGTCTTTTAAATAGGGGGATTGGTTATGAAACTGGGAAAGTTCTTTGTTGTTTGTTTTTTTTGACCTTGGCCACTCAGAAAACACAATTGTCGGTTACTACTGACAGAGGAACTAACCAAAAGAAACAATTTGCTTGCGTAATTCATACATTAAGTGCATGAAGGCAAAGAAAAAGCGCACGGTCGTGGACCTTTCAGCATAAATCTTGGCATCTTTGCCTGCTGCTTTGATGTTTCCCCTCCATTAACTATATTAAGATATGCATCCTTTACTACATCACTTTGCAATAATTTGAAATGTTGAGGATGTCAGGTTCAGTTCAGTTATGAAGGCATTAATTCACTGTTGGCATGGAGAGAGCAGATATAAAATAAATATAATAATTATTGTCTAATGTTGGACTGTTTTTCTTATGTCCTTCTGTGTGTGTTTTCCATATTGAGTCCTGTGCTGTCTTTTTGTTCTGTTCTGTTATTTAAGTTGACAAAAGAAATAGGTAATCCATTGTTTTTCTACTGTTAACAATTATTGCCTTCAACTCCATTCTCCCTTGTTAAAATCAAAGCAACATCCAGTTTTCACACAGTTAGCACAATGTAATTGACAGGGAATACCACTTCCCTCAAAATGAAAAACCAATTGAAAAATAAGGAAAGATAAGTAAAACTACATAGTTACACAGTGAAGATTATTTCATTTAAGCCATTTGCTCTGTTTTGTTTTCTATAGGCACGTGAAGCAATTATTAGTAGTAACAATGTTGGCAAAAATGTTGCTGGAATAATTGTGGAACCCATTCAATCTGAAGGAGGTAAGAATTGTGTAAAAATTTGCATTTGTGACCACCAGGAGGGGATAGCTTAAAAATAACTTTGAAAGAAAAACCTAACACTGTAACATGGAACTTATTTTCACTCAACAAACCCAGAGGAGGTTGATCCTTTATTGAAAGCTTTCAGTAAGACCTTCTGGTGATTGCAGCCCTAGTAAACATAGATTACTCTGCTATATGTTGTTTCAGACCATTAAAACTACTACTGAGCCACAAATTCTACAAATAAATAAGCATTAATACAACATTAAAATGTGACTTCAATGATACAGTGGAACCCTACCTTATGGCCACCCCGTTAATACCACCACCTCATTATCACAGCCACTTTATTGTGGTCTGAGCAAAAGCTCAGTCAGTCATTTTCAGCAGTTCATACAGCCAAATTGTTATAATCCGTTGGTGACCGGATTAATGGGGTTCCACTGTAACAAAATTTAAAGCTAACCTAGCTGCTGTACCTTCTAAAGCCATGCATCGTCTCATATTAACTATAATGGATTATTTTTAACCCAATGATCACTTCATTTTCAAAGAGAAATGTAACAGACTTAGTGAGGTCTGTTGCACAATTCACGCCTGGAAAACTTAGGGGTTGAATCTCTTCTCACTAAATTGCAGTTACAAGAAAAAAATTCATCAAAGGAGCCCTGTCGTAATCAATCAAACTCAAATCATTCGATTGACTTGTGATTAGTTAGACAATCAAGACAACACAAGTTACATTTTGGATTAAAACTGTGCTTTGATGTGCATGTTTGTGAAAAGTTTGGGGTAACATTATTGAATCTAAGATAATATAATGCTGAAAAATTATGCTCACAATAAATCCGGTGGAAAGATTTTTTTTGGGGGGGGAGGGGTGGTGTCTAAGAAAATTTTATTAACACTTAGATATAAATTATTGTTGAAGATAATGCCAACTTCTACTTTATTGCTTGAGTAGCAGCTGAAGCACGCTTTGTAACCCCATTCACAAGACCACATGTCTGTGGTATTTTCAGAACTGTGGACTTCTGGTAACATGTATACAATATTCGTATTCCCTGACGGTCCTGGGACGAGTGGCCCTTGAGCATGAATGCGAGGCTAATGCGGGGAAAAGTTAAAGGGATGTGGAGTGTTCATGTAGTGATTTCTTTGATTTTGCGTGAAAATGCCGAAACATCACTGTTGTGCCTACAACTGTACTAACAGCGAGGCAAAGAAAAAGGACCCAGTCAAATACCCCGAAGTTGCAAGTGTTACTTTTCATTGTTTTCCATCAAATGACGAAAAAAAACAGTAAGCTCCTGGAATGAGTGAGCAAGAAAGACATCGAAGGTGAATCACAGCATGCCGGCTGGAAAGCCTAAATGTCACAAGGTATACTTGAATATGCTCTAAACACTTTGAAGGAGGTCTAGGGCCAACAAAGGCAAACCCTGTCGCTACGATATTTGATTTTCCTAAACATCTCCAGCGAAAAGAAG
>Ga0126338_10002746_pt1:0-5000 | contig 12179 bp, 5 predicted proteins | sample OrbCmetagenome_2_FD_92529 | JGI IMG/M metagenome (GOLD analysis project Ga0126338, IMG submission 92529) | Coral microbial communities from Petempiche,Puerto Morelos, Mexico - Orbicella C C metagenome | ecosystem: Host-associated > Invertebrates > Cnidaria > Coral | place... | reverse complement strand
ATTTCATATAAACTTCACATCAATACGAATATCATCTATTTAACACCTCTTTTCTTTTGGCATTATTTTCAATTCCCCTGACGTTTAACGACACGATTATAAGAATCGTTATCTCAAATTAGCATATAAATATAAGATTACAAAAATTATCTTTACTCCAACAAATAAATAATACATTAATAAGAAACTACGTAAAGGAATTAAGTAAAAAATATACTAAACATTTTAAACAGGCAAAAAACAAAGCGATTGAAACGAAAAAAAAGTAAGAAAAGCAAAACAAAAAAACAGGTGCAGTGACAACGACAAGAACAATTAAAACAAAAATCAAGGAATTGGCTTTTGGTTTCGCGGTTCGGTCAACCATGCTCTACTAATTATGGGTCAGCACCAACTTTCTCCTCTCGCAAACTTCTACAGTGCCATTTGAAGATGGCGAAAAAAGGGTTTTAACCTCAAAGGTAGTAAAGAGTGAAACCCAGTAGCGTTAAATAAAGGTTACAAGGAGTTTTTGATCCGTTAGATGTCCAGCACCTGACCTGCTGGCCACAGTTTATCTCTTACGTAATATATAGATTTAGCCAAGCCTAAAAGCGGAGCTCCTGATTGCAATATCTGACCATGAAGGAAAAAGAAAATTATTTTTCTTGGATCAGAAACTCAAAAAAAAACGATTGTGAGTATGTAATTGTTCAGTATGTGGTTTTGTACTTTTTTCCGGTTAAATTTTAACAAACTATTCCCAGTAAGCCTAACCAAGATTGTAGAAATTACGTACCCATTATTAGGGACTTTCCAAGAGACAATTGTGCAAGGAATATGTCAGGAGAAAAGTCAACAACGTGCCAGGGGTTAATTTGCACCGAGATTTTGCCTTTGCGAGTATTCCCTCCTTCTCCTCCAAAGAAATAACCTGACTTGAGCCTGCAATCCAATCAGGAAACCAGTAACTGGTCAGTGGTCAATTTTAAAAAACCACGCACCCTCGATAAGCTTTAAACCTGAGCCTGCAATATGGTCACGTGATACTGGTCAGCATTGTGACAGCTGTCGATTAACAATAGCGTGGATGCCCAAAATCAAAGATGTAACTATGGTAATGGTACTACTCTCAGTTTTCAAGGTATTGGCATACTAACATACGTACGGACGGACATATGGACAGTCACGTGACAACCAAAATTTTTGAGGCCTATGGGTTACCAAATTTTCTAAGGTATGGGGCTCCACTTGTGCGACTTCGGCACGCAGGAGCTCCGCTATAGTTTATCTGTACAAGTGAATATATGAAAGATCATATATTTGAACTGCAGAGAAAGATATGAATAGAAGACACTATTGATCATCGCAGTTGTACACACAACTTAAGCAGTTAAGAAATTAAAGCCTGAAAAAAATTCAGACCTGAACAGGATTTGTACCCATGACCTCTGTGATACCGGTGCAGTACTCTGCCAAATGAGCTATTAGGCCAACTGGGAGCTGGTCACTGGTCGCTTCTGCGATACTGGGTATTATTATGAACTCACAAAGTGAGTCCCATTCAGGTCTGAATTTTTTTCAGGCTTTAATGATGACCATGAGTCATGATAAGATAAAATAATATTGTGAAGGCCATAATATCGCCTGCATAAGTACTTTATTGAAGATGTTTCTTTCCCCTCACGTATACACACAGCTCAGTACTCAGAACTTCATGAGTATTTAATCTCACTGCATTAGATGCAATATTGATATAATCAACAGTTAACAACAGCCTGATGGCTCTTGACTTATCTTTTGTCCTTGTTTTTCTTCGTAATATGTTTCATAATACCTTGTGTTTGCAAGTTTGCCTATTCTCCTTTTTAAAAGAGCAGTTAAGGATCCAGCTAAAACATTTGCTATGTTTGGCCAAGAGTCTTTATAAAAATAGTTCTGTTTTCAAACCATTATGCACAGACTTTCTATTGGAAACCATTTGCAAGTGCTCATTCACAGGTCTCTTGGGCATGTTGAAGCCTGGTGATTGGCCAAAGTGAATTCTTTAGTTTTGGTTTTACAACACTCAATTAAGACCTCTCTGTACTGTTATTTAAAGGTCTGTAACAGACTAGGAAAGAGCTTTCTTCAATAGTGTGTTGATAACACTCAGACTGACTTCTTTTTAGCTAAATTCTTGTTTATTGTGTTTCAGGAGATAACCACGCAAGTGCTGCCTTCTTTAAATCTCTTCAGAAGATTGCTAAAGAGGTAATAATCCAATTGTCACGTTGCTCTTTTACCATAATGATTCAATTTAGTGCCTACCTTCTGGTGAGCCTCCCTTTGTAATAAGTGCTCTTCTGTTTCTGAACCTAAATGCCCCTGCTTCAATAAATGCCCACCCATTTTAATATGACACTCAATCAATTACAGTCAAAAGTCCACTAATGGCCACCTCCCTACAACAGCCACCTCTCCACAACAGCCACTTTTTTCGGTCCCGGCAGACAGTCCATAAATTCATGCTTAGTTTTAACCTCTCTTCAACGGCCACCTCTCCACGATGGCAACGGCCACTGAAATGTGTCCCGACCGCCAAAATAACCTCTTGACAATGGCCAGTTAATGAATGACTGATGAACGGTGTGTAAAAAAACACCGTTTTCTATCGTAAAAGGTCACCAAACTTGATCCGGCATACCACGCGTCATTGGACTCTGTTTCTGTTTAGTATCACTCACATGGATGAGGGGGGTTCTGTGACTGGGGCAAGTTTTGCTTAACTTTTGAGTCTCGCCTTGCGGCTCGCCTCAAAAATAAACCCAAACTTGCCCCGTCCCCAGAACCCCCCTTATCCATGTGTGTAAGGTGGGTGTGATTGCTGTTGGAAAAAAGCTGTGATAAAAAATGTTGATTGAAGGTTTGCAAGTTTTTGTATTGCGATGGGGGATATTGTCAACCAGTCAGCTAAAAACATGATCAATATTTCAGAAGAGAGGGAAATTAATGAAAATCACCTTCAGTGTATTGAAGACACATGTTTGGTTTTGAATTAAGTTTTGGGGATCTGACTAATGAACAAAAACTTGAAATGATTGAAAACATATATAGACGTTTTTTTAATTTACCTTTTAAAGAAGATCTTAATCAGGAATTAAAAGAAAACACACAACTTTTTGTGTGATCCATTTCTGCCATTTTTAAAATACACAATGGCTATGTGTTAAAAAAAACTTAGTTGAAAGTTCGCAAGCATGTTGAATAGCGATTGATTAGCATAACGTGCTAGTGGTCAGACGTGTTTTTCGTTGCTCCTCGAAATGGCGTAGTAACAAGTGACCACGTTCCCGAAGCTAATCATTGAAATGCCGGAAGATAGTAGAAAACCTAATGAGCCCAAAAGAGGGAGCAACTCCAAAACGGACGAAGAAACTAACGATTCTGACATGATTTGCGGTCAACATGGCGACCAAGTTGACCAAGACGACGATCAGACAAGTGCTGTTCGCTTTGAAGAAATTAATCAGAAGCTCGACAAGCTCTTGACTCTTTGTCCTCTAATTGAAGACCTTAAGACCCAGTTAGCACTGCTAAAGGAAGAAAATACGGAGCTAAAGAAATCATTACAATGGGCGACTGATGAAGTAAATGATTTGCGAAACAACCAGAATGAAATGAGAACCAAACTAAATAGCTCCAGAGACATGTTGCAATATGTCCAGCAAGATCTCCAGATGCAGACGATACGCAACATTAAAATTGAAGCTCAGTCAAGGCGCAGTAACATTAAATTCTTTGGAGTGCGAGAAGCAGAAGCTGAAAGTAACCCGTACAAAACAGAGAGGATCGTAAAACTTCTTCTTGTCAACGAGCTCAAAATGCCAAAGGAAGACGTGGCGAATTTAAAATTCGAAAGAGTACACCGCATGCCAACTAAACGTTCAGCAAGGACACCAGCAAATAGACCAAGACCTATTATGGCCAAGCTGAGTTTTCACAAGGATAAGGGCCGTATATTTAAGCATGTGAAGAATATTGACCCTGAGTTAAAGATCGGTGTCGCAGATGACTATCCCAAGGAAATAGATGAAATGAGGAAGGCGCTACTACCAGTGCTAAGAAAGGCCAAGAGGGAAAAGGCTTCAGCCTCATTCAATGTGGACAGACTTGTAATTAATGGTCAAATTTACCGTGGACCTGAAACTGAGGAGTTTCCTTTCTATGCAAAAGTTTTGTCTTTGTAAAATCGCTATCTGATCTTATTTAAATCACAAGACAGCTTCGGGAATCCATCTTACACGGTAAGCTGTCACATTTTCAAGGGAGTTGTTTACATTTAGGTCATATGCATACTTGAGACTCCCTTGCCTCCTTTGCTAATTGTTAGTAAAGTAGTCATAAGTGGCAGTTTCTAACTCTGCCGCCGTTGATTGCTTTGCCCTAGAATTTCCTAAATTTTCGTGGCTTTAACTGTACAAATTCGATAAATTTATGCTGGCACCTTTTCATTTATTTTTCAGTGTTGATTTCCGTTTACATATCAAGAATGAGTACCCAATTAGGTTTAATAGATTCCGTCTTACAGCCAACTACAGAAGATTTTATAACAATTTATATACCCAAATTCTAATGCTAGTTAAACCAATGGCTTTGTCATCACGGCAAAAATTCTCCAATTTTGTTCAAACCAATTTATTAAGATTTGAATATGACAACCCCGTTTAAAGCATCTTTTTGTTCACTTAATGCCAGAGGTTTGAACCAAGCACGAAAGAGACAACAGTTGTTTAGGTGGCTTCATAATTATAAATTTGACGTAATATTCCTTCAAGAAACTTACTCAACACAAAATGTTGAAGCGATATGGAAATCTGAATGGGGAGGGAACATCATTTACAGTCACGGAACAAATAATTCAAAAGGTGTTGCAATTCTCTTTAACCCCAAACTGGATGTACGCATAGGGAGCTCTGAAGCTGACAAAAACGGGAGATATTTACTACTAGAAGCTTCCATATTTGAGTCTACATTTTTGT
>Ga0126338_10002745_pt1 | contig 12180 bp, 10 predicted proteins | sample OrbCmetagenome_2_FD_92529 | JGI IMG/M metagenome (GOLD analysis project Ga0126338, IMG submission 92529) | Coral microbial communities from Petempiche,Puerto Morelos, Mexico - Orbicella C C metagenome | ecosystem: Host-associated > Invertebrates > Cnidaria > Coral | place: Petempiche,Puerto... | reverse complement strand
GCTTGGCTTGGCTATTATAACAAAGGGTCGGCTCTGTTTATCATAACAAAGGTCCGGCTTCGTTTATTTGAAGACCTCGGCGGGAAAAGGGCGCTAGGTATTTTAATCAAAAGTGAACTTTGTGGAAAATGCTCCAAATTTCCCATACAGTTTTGTGTAGGTATGTTTAACAATGTCCCGTAGTTTTTCCACTAAGCTTCGCTTCGTTTTCGAGATATTGCGTATGCAGAAAAACCACTCGGTTTTCCTAGTGGCATCTTTATAAATGAAGCAAAAACCAGTGACAAAAATACAGGACCACGTTTTTCTATTACATTGAAGACCGCATGCAAAAATTCAAGCCCTTTCACGAAAAATTTTTTTTTCACCCAAATCGTCACTTAGCATGGTTTTGCACTCACCCCTTCAATTATAATTACAGGACAGTTTTTGTAGGTTAATCCTTTCCTTTTGGATCTTTAAAATGGTAGTAACAGATTCTCAGCTCAGGGACATTGTTCTCTACTTAAGATTATCCATTTTGGGGGGATTTGCTACTAACATTTCTCATTAAACTTTTGTAGGCTGGCTCCCTGCATGTGAGAATAAGAAGAGATGCAAGTGAGCAGGTATGCGAATGTATATGCTACAGGATACGTTACTTGCAGTGTTCAGACACCAGAAATCAAATATGTACAAACTACATATGTACATTATTAGAAAACATCCTGTAAAAATCGTATACTAAAAGGTGTACTTATATTGCCTATCACTTGTAGTGTCAATCCTTAATTGCCCTCATATTCATATGGACTTGCATCCATTTCATTTCATTCACTATTTTGTCTTTTAAGCTTTCTCATCCCTCCAGCTTTGTAAAGGTCTTCTATTTATCTTTTGGTAAATTTTGACAATGTTACGTTTATTATTCAGAGTTGTGATAAAATGAACAGACCAGTCCGAGCTTCTTAGTATTAACAGTTAACTGTGAAGCATATTGGTTTTGTTTTGAGTTATATTGAACTCTTCTAACTTGTAAAATGTCTTCTTTGGTAGATGGTGTTAGCCCATGTAACAAACAAGTTATCCAGTCACGTGACTCACTTATCAATCCAGGTGTTTAAGGATGACTGGATACGATCATCAAGTGGGTCAAAGCTCAATATTTCCAGCCTGTCTGCTTCTCCTAGCAGCTCACCATTGACTAGGACTTACAGTAGTCCTCAGCAGTACAAAGCTTCAGCTGGCACAAGAGACAGACCTAAACAGGAACGGGCAACTGCACAAAAACTCACAAGCCCTTTCATCAACATTTCTCCTCACAAGAAATCATGATAGTTAACAGGGCAGCATATACAGAATAATGACACAAATAAGAAGGTCGTTTTTCTCCAACTGAGTTGCATGCTTTTTTTCCCTTTTTAGGGAAATGTTAGTCACTAGAGTAGTATTATTTATATTGAGGCAAAAAAGTAATTAAAACTAACTCACTCAAATAGGAATAGATGTTTGTACAAAATGTCCATTTAATTTTACTGTTCAAATATTTAAGTTATTTTTATAATCTTTGATCTACTGTCATCTCCAAGTCCATATTTGTTACAGTATTACATAAATTGTTGTTTGACTGAATGATCAGTGTAATGAAGAACCTCATCACTGATCAGAGAAAGAAAACTTTGACATGGCTGGCATGTAAAAGAAAAACACCCTATTAAGCTGCATGTTGTTTTGCTGTGTTGAGCACTGCATGTAGCCCTATTCTCAGACACTACAGGTCGCTTGCAGCCACCCACTCTCTGAGAATTAGGCTACAAGGCATGGAGTAATAATTAAAACATAATTCTTGCATGCTCAGCTCTAAAATAATTAAAAGCAAGTATCTGTATTTGCCCGGAAGAAAAGCCCTCAGAAGACTATTCAGTTCAAAAAGTTTTCTCTAATATATTACTAATTTTCAGTTGTCAGTGTAAGGCTACAGCCTGTATGCATGTGTGGCAAAAGTCAAACACTGGGATGTCTGGCATTCTGTTTGAAGTGCTCAAAATAATTTTGTAGTCTATCTGTGTTGCAAGCTTAGAAATCATTAGACCACTGGGTTATTTCCATATGTTCTTAGTGGACAACACATTCTGTTGCTCAAATATTTGAACTATGAGTATCACATAATAGACCCTGTCTGATTTGATGTCCATTGCCTGATTCTAAAGTGGAATTAGTCAGAAGTTTAACTTTTTAATTGAGACAAAGTGTTAAAAACTGGATAAACCAATCAATATGCATGAAACTTTCTTCTCTTTACCACCATGATGTTAAAGTTAGAGCAATCCAAACAAAGATAATTACATATTAAATAAACACCTTGCCAGCTTGCTGGCATATCAGAGGATAATGGCTAATGCCAATGATTGATATGTTGAAGTAAGAATTTCATAGTCACTGTAGAATCTTTGCCACCAGACCAACTGTTCATTTTTGGACAATCTTTTATCCTTAAACATTATCCTCCATTTTACTCAATACTCGGCTGTTCCCATTAACATCACACTGAGCTGACAATGCACCCCCACTACCCACCAAATTATTAATGAAAGTTTTCCAAACATGATGGTGTGTACTGCCCCTACTCCCCACAGGTCAGTCCCCTTCCCTACTCACCCATACACCTATTCAACCATTTTTGACAGTATTTTGAGCATGATCCCACAAGTTTAAAACACAACAAATTAAATCTTTAAGAAAGTCTAGTATTTAGCTTTATTCACATAATTCCTAATGGTAATTAACAGGAGTGCAAGTGTATTTAATAGTATAACAAACAATATTTCTTTAACTACATGTAGTGTCTAGATATTGCATGGAAGACGGTAATATAATTTGTTACTCAAATGGTGTTCCTGAAATGTTGTCTAAGCACTTCTTAGATGGAGTCTCCAACAGGTCATAATAGCCTTTCTATGATGAAAACTCTCTTGTAACCTTGACAAGATTTTCACCATTCAGAATTTCAATCCAGTATCCATCTGGATCTTGAACAAATGCTATTCCTTTCATTTTACCTAACAAAATGGTAAGGGCAAAAAACAGTTGTATAAAAGACAATAAACATTGCATGGCCCTAATAATAATTATTAGGTTTGGTTCTTGTGTACTGGTACACAAGAACAGACATAAATTAAAGAACAAACAATACAGCGCAACTAAACAGACTCCTGCACAAAGTAATGTAATGGTTATTCCCTCAGTGTGTCATTGCATGAAAGCACAACCAATTATTGGAAAGAAATAGACTGAAGAAAACAAATGAATGGCAACTTTTAAGTAGAAGCATTTTACCGGTACTCCTTTACATCATTCAAGGTCGACAAAAGATTTCAGGGGCAAAAATGCATTGTTGCATGATGCTTAGTAAGTAACTACCTGGCTTTTAGCTGTTGGTTTTTTTGAACCACTGCACACCTATCTAACCAATCAATCCAAAAATGAAAGTTTCCTGGGATGTCTGCAACTTTTTTTGAGCAATTACAGTGTGACTATTCCAACCAAGGCCACCGAACAAAATTTTCCACAAATTTAACAAATAAAAATCATACAGGTTAATTATAGTTTTCCAACAAATTACCCTGGCTTGTAATCAAGTTGTACATTTCAAAGGTAACAGATTTGTGGTCACTTTCGATAATTTGTTAGAAAAATATTGTTAACCTCCACGATTTTTATGCACTGAATTTGTAGAAAATTTTGTCAGATGGCCTCGGTTAGAATTGTAGTCACACTGTAATTCCTTGTACAACTTTTTTTTTTCGTATTCTTCAACAACAGTGGTTAACATTTGTTTTGCAGAAACATTTATCCTCTCATTGGTTAATTGTGTTTCAAGAGGCCAAGTTCAAGAAGTCAAACTTAAATATGAAAACGGTATGAAGAACAACCTCACCATCATTAGGTTTCTTAACAAATGTGACCCCCAGCTTTTCAAATCGCTCACAAGTCTTTTCTACATCTGGCACTGAGAAACCAATATGTCCTTGAGTGGAACAAAAACATTGTTCAAAGTGATTATTCAGTATTGTCATTTATTATATGGATGAACAGGCCCCTGATGATAAAAGGAATTGGTTCCCTGAGTGGTCTGAATCTTGCAATACAGACCGCTTAGAAGGACCGCGCACAATTGATTTGGGCAAATTGTGTCATCAGTACAAAGAATAAACAGTTTTTTCTTAAGGAGAAATATTTTTACCTTCATGTATGAAGCACAATTTCAGTTAAATGTTCTCAAAAGCAATGTTAGAAATGCCTACTTTACATGCCTGCATTGACTGAGAATGGATTGCAGGGATGCATCAATTTATCAGCAGATTAAAAATAGCCATAAATAAAAACTTATTGAACTAGCTTGTTTGGTCTGTATTAGAAAATATTGGTCTCTTTCTTTTCTTTTTTTTTCTGCAATTTTATGGATCTTGCCTTCAGCTTGGTGCATGAACACTCAACCATTATTCCTTTTATATGGACCTCATGCTGCACATCTCTCTAAAGCGAACAATCTCAACTAATTTGAATGAGATTATTAACTTCAAGGAATATTCAAACAGCAACAACAATAACAAGACAAGAAAGCATTTAAACAGTCTAGTTTACAATGCAAGAACTGAAAAGCTCATAACTGATGAAAAATGTTTTGTTTTGTAATATTCTTATAGCCACCTGATATGTTATTTTTTGGGTGTCTCAGAAACACCTAACAACTAACAACCCCTCCAAACCTCAAAAACTAAGACTTAAGACCCAGTTGTCAGAAAATTATTACTGTGCCTTTCAATAACATGCAGACTCTAAAATTCAAAGCTGAACCGACAAACGCGTTTTTCACTACCATCAATCACAATTATGTTCGCAGCTCCTCCCAGCTAACAACTACTGCTGAGCACTGTTTCGTTGTCTGAACTCAGCACTCAAAAATTTGATTACCATGTGTGTGGCAGTAGCTGAAAGCTGGGAGGAGCCACTGAACATTTCATTGATGGTAGCATTTGTCGGTTAAGCTTTGAATTTAGAGACCGCATGTTATTGAAACATGCAGTAATGCTTTTGTCCCACAAAGTTCACACTCACCAAATCCTTTAGGTTCAGAATTTCCATTGTGGTACTTCACCTCGGGATCATCCTCAGTCCCCCAGTTACTGGCAAGATCAAACATGAAGAATATTGTTCGATTTAAAATCAAACTTGTAAAACATTCCTAATGAGTACATGAATGCAACAAATAAGCTGAGATAGTGACTTTGTTAGCACAGTACCCGGATGTACATATTTTTAATTTCTCACCAGCAAAACAATGTCATTTCCTATCAAAGGCTTGAGCAAAAACATTTACCAGAACTGCATATAAACCAACCATGACATTACAGGACACAATGGAGTACAAGAAAGCACATGCTATTTTAAGCTTGAATTTCATATTAACTCGACCACTAGAAATTTCTATAACACTACAGTCAGTGTAACAGGTCTCAAAATGAGGTACAAGTTTGGCATAAAAATGAAATAAAATTTGAAAATGCAGTTACATGGCAAGAAGGACACACTAGATATTTCTAATGGATTATCTATCACAAAATGCTTGGGCAGCCTGTATTCCAGGTTACCTATTTACTTCATACCACTCATATGTACTGGTTAGATCACTGAGTAATTTAAGACACCTATTAACCGACTGTTCGGGTTAAGTGCTGATGTAGGTGATATTTTGCTTACTGAGTCAACTCCAGAGTGGCTTTCTGGGCACAAAGCCACTTGGTTCTCTTATCAGCATCATTTGGAATACTGCCTGCTTCCTCGAATCCCAGGAAATACAGTGAAAATTTCATTTCTGGGAAGTGGAACTTCCTTAAAAGCCTAGAACATGAATTGGACTGGTATTAACACAAAACAGTATATTTTATCAGTGAATTAGCTTCAGTCTGTCTTTTGAAGTTAACCACCTTTTGAACAACCAGGCCTACCTCGTGAAATTCTTAACCTTTTATATACCTACAGCCTGAAAAAGGCTGTACCCCTTTGGGACAAAGCCTCCTGCGAGTGTTTAGTCCAACTAAACTCCCAAACTACCCCTAAAATCAACACCTGCCATGTCTACAGATATTAACTTCCTTAATTTCCCTATAAAATCTCAAATGTGGGAGGGAACGGGGATGGGGAGGGGGTACGGGAGAGGAAGGAGAAAAAAGAGCAGGAAACGGGAGAGAAATGCAAAACACTGATTTTCAGCAGAACACTTTCAAAACAGGAACCCAAAATGTTATTTGACCTGTAGCATCTTCTGAGACTTCTCTGATACTTCTCAGCAAATGAGCAAATAAACATTCATGCTTGGGCCGAAAAAGAGACTTACTTCTGCTTATGAATTTGTAGTTAAATGAGTAAGATCTGTTTGAGTCTCCTAATTTACAAGGGACAGGAGTAGGACGAAAGAGGGAGGGAGTCGGGAGATAAAGGTATAAGAGACGCAGGTGAAGAGGGTGCGGGAAATTCTGACACTCTGCCCCGTGCCCATCTCCCTTCAGAAATTGACCTCTTCTTGGGAAAAACAGTAAAACAATATGAATATGGTATATCCTACCAAAAGAGGCTACCTCCCCAGCTATGATTAATCATTGGGCCATTCCATTTTTTATCTGCACCCCCTCCACTCCCCCCACCGCTCCTATTGAGGTACTAGGTAACCGTAGGGAGGAGTCTTAAAAGCCGTTCCTGAGGGGGTAACTGCGTCCACACCTTTGATCTGTTAATAAATTCTGATCGGGGAAGTGTGTCGGCACTTTGGTCTTCCTTTCTTGGGAGGGGGGGGGGAGGTAAAAAGTTTACTTTTCTGAAGGGGTAAAATTCAAAGCTCCTCAACGGGATGGTGCGGACATTAAAAGCGTCCACTTGGTAAAATAGAAACAATGTACAGACCTCATACCCATTACACGTGTGTAGAAATCCAACGACACTTTAGGGTCCTTTACCCTAAGCATGGTCTGCTGAAAGGTAAAGCCCTTTGTAGCTTGGTCTGGTTCACTGAGGGAGGAAGCTATGTCCTCTTCTGACAGAGCCATTTTTAGGCGAAAAGATTGGTCTCGTACCCAGTCCTTTCATGAACATCTGAACATCGAATAGCTTGGTCGCCTGGTCGGTTGCCTGGTATATTATTCATCGAGTTATTCATCGCTTTGTACCATGCATGTTACATAAGCACAGTCAGAGCCAACGGCATTATGATTAGCGACAGACTGTACCGTCTTTTGCTAAGTTCTGGGATTACTTTTGGTGGTTTAGGCGTGGCTTGGATTCTAATGAAGGCCATAGTACCATCTAAAGAAGAAATGCTAAAGGTATTTACCTGCGAAATATTTGTTAAGGCGGCCTCAGTGAAGAACTCTGCGTGCAGTCCTGCCATCCTGAACTGGATATCTGGAGAGTTCTCTAAACAAACAAGAAGATTTGCGATGAAGCCTAAAGAATAACTAAACAGCTCATAGCTAGTGCTACAAATCAATGAATAGGAACCAGTAACAGACCATGTTGCGCCATCTTCTAACTGTGCAATGTGTGTATAGGAGGGGGAAGGAGGAGGGGTTGACTTCAACCCCGGAAACAAATTTTTCAAGATTCAAACAAGCTCCTCTAATAGAAGTAAATAACAACCGTATGAGTTATCTACATGACATTGGCAGTGTAACAACTCTCCCTCCTGACTCCTCAACACTGTGAAGGGGGACACTGGGGGCCTCTGAACACTGCAACACTGCCAAAAAAATTAACGAATATCGCATCACCGCAATAAAATTCAACGAAACAGCGTCACCGCAACATATATTTTTAGCCCCTTGATTTGAACGTCAACACTTGACATAGAACTTTTATACCTCATCAATTTTCTACAAAATAAACATATCACAATGCTGGTCATTGTCTATGAGTCGATACTGCTGACTCCTGTAAAGGTCAAAAACAGCTTCAGATTGGCAGCTTAGGCATATTGAAGATTAACTAGACAGTGTTGTTCTGTATTGGTTGGTTTGTATTTTAAACACTATGATGGATAGCTTTATTAAGTAAAATCATTGCAGCCCCCAAAGCGGCTCAATGGTAAGTGTTGCGCTTACTATGCAACTATAAATTAGCACAGATCAAGGAAGTTTTCGTGCTAAATTTAGGTCGGAGAAAGGTCTAACAAGAAATGCCAGCACTGCAAATAATTTCATTTCACTGAACACTGTAGCATGAAAAACACAAATCACACACCATAGGGTTTGAGATCACCACAGCACTGCAAGGCGGGATTTTATTCACCACATTATTACTGCATTAGAAAGACAATCAACACCACAACACTGCAAAGTCCTGTGTCTCCCTCTTTGTGACCAATCAGAACGTAAATTAACAAAGGATGCAGTTCTGTTAGGTTCAGATCTCTTTGGTCACAACATTTTTCACAGAGTTCTTTAAAGTTGACTCCCAATAGCTCAAACTTTTAAGGGCAATCAAGGTTTCAAGTTAGTTATTGGAAGATGGAACAAATGACTCAATGCCCTGCATGCTTAATGGAGAATAGATCTTTTTGTTTATTAACTTGATTATTGTTACTTTAGAAATTGCCAGAGGAGGCTACATCACGTGAGGCCTTAGCAGCAGAACAAAGAAGACATGAGGATTTTATAATGGTCCTTCAAGAAAACATGAGGTCAAAAAACCCTGCTTGGAAAGTTATGGGAATCGATGAAGTAAAGGAAAGACAAAAGAGAAGAGCAGAATATCAGCAGAAGAAAGAATCAAAATTACGAGACAAGACATCCAATGAGCTTTTAAGTGAATAGCTGGGAGTTTACAAAGACAACAACAAAAGGTCACCATGACTTCCCAAAAAATACAAAAACAAGATTTGTCACAACTACAGGGGGGAGACATCTCTTGCTCATTTTATGGGAAGCATTCACTGTACTTTGTTGGGAAAGTCATGCCAGGAAAAACAATTAACTGCAACAGTAAATGTTTTGTACACTATAACGTGCACACACCCCGTATGTAACTCACCTGGCTTGAACATTGACCATTGGAAATTCTGCAAGGTACAAACTACAGGTGATTAATTCAGCCCTGGGAGACAAACAGTTAATAAAAAGCCCCTCAGTCTGTAAAATTTGGAATTAAGTTGGCTGATACCCATGTGCAATTTTATAAGTGCTAAGTTCCTGAAAAAAAACACATCTTCAAGTGACAAATATCATAACAGTTTAATATACTACTTTCTCATTCAACAAAGTTGTCAGAGTAAAGCAGCCTCTCAATCATAGGAAAGAAATTAAATACTTGTTGTTCAAACATGGAAGAATGCAATGTAGAATCCTTTTGATGAGTGTCAAAAAACTTTTCTTTCTCTGTGTTTTTTCAAAACACTTTATGTGGTCCCCTCCAAACTTGTTGAATAAAATGTGTACTCATTTAAGTGACTGGTAAAATTGTTAGCTTGAAAATGAACTGAACACTGACTACACCATATCGGAAACCATTTCATTTTTTCACAATTTTTTTTCACACAGTCACTTACTCAGCTGGTAGAAATTAAAAGAAAATGAATGCCTCTGACAGTTGCAAATTGCCTTTAAATTGGAAGTCCAACATTAAACTTGTAGCCTAACTAATTTTCAGGAGGCACGGTGGCCTCATAGGTAGTGCACTCATCCCCGGATCAAGTGGTCTGGGTTTGAGCCCTGGCCAGGGACATTGTGTTTTGTTCTTGGGCAAGACATTTTACTCTATGGTGCCTCTCTCCACTGCATGCAATTGATAAGTGAAACAACATCAATGAAAAGGTGTAAATCTGAATTGTAGAATGCTCTTCTCAATGGAGTACCTTCAGATGGTCCTTTCCTGTAAATCTTTTTATTTATTTATTTATCTTTTAATGTTCTGTTTCTCATTTCATGGTTATGTTTCTGAATGAAAAATGTATTTGATGCACTTTCATTTGTATTGCCTGGGAGATTTGGCGACCCGTACGGTAGAGACTCGGTCCACATCCGGGTTACTCCCAGATAATCTGGGAGAGTTGGCATAGATGAATTTCAGTTCACTTAAGTATAAGGTTACAAACAAAGGAAATAATTTATTAATCTCTAAAGGAATGTTTATGTACGAACTTTTAAGTGTATTTAAAAATGCATTTATCTTAATGAATAATTTAATGTACATGTGTGCATTAATCATTCTCTTAAATAATAAGGACTCTACAGTGGAGGATCTAGGGGAGGGGCCCAGGGGCCCGGTCCCCTGCCTTAAAAGAAGAATAAATGACAGAAGGAAGAAAAGCCGGCAGGGCAAGTAAAACAAAACCAGGCCCCCCTCTTAGCTCAAGTTCTGGATCCGCCACTGCTCTAGGGTTGTAAAATTTCGCTTCGTGAATGTTTAGGACTACAAAGCAGTAGTCAACCTTGGTACCAGGTTCTCTCTTTCCTTTGCCTCCCTTGCCAAAAAGGAAGGCAAAGTGACCACTCACTTATCAGTGTTCCAGTTAATAATATTGTTCTTTATACTCCTCCACTGTGAAAGCGTCACCACTTGTGTTCACCACAGCTCACCACCAAGTTGTCACATTTGATGCCTGGGGGAGGTATGTGGGTTAGTTTTTGCTGGATATGTGCTGCTGGCCTCTCAGAGCCCCTACCCCATTATAGTCTATTCTGTGGCCAATTATAGACTCCATCTTAAACACTTTTGGGTGAATATGTAATTTTCGCGATCCCAACTTAGTCACTTTCTATTTATAAATGTACTTTATATTGAATAAAGACCACTTTACTTTTCACCTACAGTACAAACATTCTGGTAATTTTGCTAACTGTAAATATGAAGAACTGTCTTACCTCAAAAATCAGAAAATGTGCGACCCCATTCTAGTAACTCTATTGAAAATGCGACCCCATGATAGTCAATCCAGTTGTGAAAATGCAACTCCATCCAGCAGCACATCCCCATTAGCCTCTTATAAGGAAGTACCCCCCCCCCCGATTTGATGTAAAGGCTAGATTCAGAAAAAATCGTTACCCAACACCATTAAGAAGAAGCGGCTGAACATACAGAACATACAGTTCAACTGGCCATCTCTACTACTCCTGATCAGCAGTTTGTGACACTTTTTCATAGAAGTATTGAACTGTTTGGTAGTCCCTTTCCTCTAGACCGTCCACAAAAAGGTTTCTCTCGTGGTCAGTCCAACGCAAAAACCACTTGTTAAACATTCGAAGCTGGCAGTGAAACACATCCGGACTTCCAAGCGAGAGAGACTCCATGGCTCCAAAAAGAGAACATACTTTACCAGGAGTCACTTTACTTGCAAGGATATCCATGAACTCATACTTTTGATGGTCGGTCCAGCAGTTAAACCACGACCAAACAATTCGTATTTCCTGATCTGTTGAAGACTTCTCCGTAGAATCGGCCATCTACCAAGGTCTACCACCCTTCAGAAACATTTTCGAAACGAAGCCGAGTACAGCGATTCAAAGCAGGCGTTTCCTGCTTACTTTTTGGCCGTGACTTCAATATAAAGGGACTAGGTTCTAGTAGAATCAAAATGGCGGTAGTTGGTGTGTTGACGAAAAGAAGCGGCGCATTGATAGAATTTAAGCACGATCTTCATTCAAGTGAATCTTGTGAAGGAAAAGAAGAGAGTTTGCAAAGCCTAGTGTATTCCCTGAGAAAACTTCAAAATGATGTTAATTCCTGTTTGACGAAAATTATCGAGGAAGAGAAGACATCAGCAACAGCCACGAGCGAAGGTAAGCTCTTAAGTTAAGCTGATTTTTAGTGCAGAGTTTTCTATTGGGATGGTTTGGGGGTTGACGTCGCTAAAGCACTATGCAATAAGGCACTATAGCACTGTGGCAATAAGGCACTTTAGTATCACCCAACTAGTGGACTAATGCGAATTCGGTTGTAGCGAAAACTAAGACCTAAGACCTAAGACCCGAAAACTAAGACCCGAAAACGAAGACCCGAAAACTAAGATCCCTTTATTTTTTTTATTTTCCTAACCCCTGCTCCACCCCCGTCCTTGATTATGATAAATTGTAGGATTATGATGTCTTTCCGCCGCCCGGACTTTAGCAAAAGCGAAAACGAATACCCGAAAGATCCATTATCTTTTTGTCCTTT
>Ga0126338_10002744_pt1 | contig 12182 bp, 6 predicted proteins | sample OrbCmetagenome_2_FD_92529 | JGI IMG/M metagenome (GOLD analysis project Ga0126338, IMG submission 92529) | Coral microbial communities from Petempiche,Puerto Morelos, Mexico - Orbicella C C metagenome | ecosystem: Host-associated > Invertebrates > Cnidaria > Coral | place: Petempiche,Puerto... | reverse complement strand
TTATAGAGTTTTTTTTTTTTTTTTTATTTTCTTCTCCCCCTCTAAAAAACAAAAGCGGTCTTGCTTGTTTTTTTTTTTTTAAAAAACCCCCCCCCCCCCCCCCCCACAAAAGAGAAGGGGCCCACCCCCCCCCCCCCCCCCCCCCACAACATCAAAATATTTACCAGTTTAGACTTGTAGTTGTCATTGGCTTTACTTGGGGAAGAGCACACTTCAGTCAGGACATAACCTAAAAGCAAGAAAGTAATTTGTTATCCCCTCAATTCTCACAATAGAATCAGGATTAAAGTTGTACCATCCTGGGGAGCAGGGATGATGAATGATGATGAAGTGGTGGGAGCCCTCGCCTACCACAAATGTGGCCCAGCTTCGATTCCAGCCCAATGCCATACAGGTGTATGTGGGTTGAGTTTGTTGTTGGTTCTTGCCTTGTTCCAAGCGTTTTTCTCCAGGTTCTCTGGTTTTCCTCCCTCCACAAAAACCAACAAACCAAATGAATTCCAGTATGACCAGGAGAGAGGGTCACCCATATGAAAACCAGGTTAAGCTGATGTGGCTCCCTCTCTAGATATTGTAATATACTATTTTAAATTTAGAATATCTGCCATGCCAAATTTGCAGAACTTTCAGTTGATTACAATTATAGGTACAAATAGATACATGAACTAATCCCAAGGGAACTTGAACCAAGTGCGTTTGTAAGGTAAATGATTGTATGATGAAAATAACCAAAATTGCCGTCTCACCAATTCTTAATTGTAATTTAGGAATCTGCTTTAGGATCTGTTGTTCCATTTCTTGAATGGTGACAGCTTCTGTGACACCTCCAGCAGCCACAGCTTCTAACTCACTACAGCATCCCTGTTAAAACCAAACATTGATTCTGGGTTGTCAGTACTACATGTATTTCACGATCTCAGCCAGCTATTCTGCTGAGCTATTTTTCAGATTCTTTAGAAAACCATGGCAAAATCACCTGTCTGCTCCAACAATAAAGCTTCCTACTTCAAAGCTATGTGATATCCCTGCATATTATTTTATTAATTCAAGAATCACAAAAGGTATGGAAAACATGACTGACATTAGTGTTGTATTTATCCCTGGCACCCATAACATGATGAAACTTGAAGTATCACTTCTCTGCCTGAGTGGGATGCTAATCAATTCAACCAATCAAACTTTTAAAGAGGGTAGTGCTCACATAATACATGTAGTAACTTGTAAAACTAATGAACTTGTGGTCACCTAAATAAAAAACAATTGAAACTTGTAGAAAGCCTAATTATTTAAAAACCCAATTAAATATTGAGACATAAATATGAGACTAAGGTAACTTCTCACAGGTAAACCCTCCCCTCCCCAAAAGGAAAAATTTTGCCTGGTTGCCCCAGCAATTAGCTTGTATTGACAAATATGCTTGAAGAGGGAGGAGTATTGTGAGAGGAAAGTGTCGTTAAGACCTTTCAATTGATGGTCAAATGACTTTGAAAAGATGCTTGTTATACATGTAGATGGTTATTCGTCAATCTCTGGCAAACTCCTGAAGCACATCAAAAGCTTGCATCGATAAATGCTTGCATGCTCCAAAGGAAAGGCTACAAGTTTAAATATTTCACAGTGAAACATACCTTTAGAGCCAGCTCTATTCCTCTGGGATTCTTGTGAAAGCCAGCAGGTATGTCTGCTTCTGGTGTTGGTGCTCGATCAAACACTTTCTTGTAATTCTAAGGACAAAAATGCATCAGTAAATACCTTGCAAAATTATGTAACGCAACTCCAAGAAATTAAGGGGAAAATGTCACTTAGCATAAAGAAAACTGTTTTTTGGTACCCAAAACGACATTTTTAACAATTCGAAAACAACAGACATTAAATTTCTCATATCACGAAAGTTCAAGGTGACAATTCTCTTCAGAAAATCAAAGGGGATTAAAGGCCTTCCAAACAGATAATTTATCGAAATGATCTGTTGGGTGCCCCTGTGTAAAGTACATGAGTCTTCCAACAAACTAAAATTAAAAAAAGAGGTGTGTACTTAAACTAAAAACCAGAGGTGGAGAGTAATATTAATTTTAAAAAAAATAATAATAATAATAAAAAATAACGAAAACTGTGCTTTTTCTCATTGATTAAATAGTACATGTACCATAAATCCTCAAATTAGCACCCTAAAATTTAGGAGAAGATAGGGGCGCTTATTTGAGGGGGGCATTTAATCGAGGGAGGGGGGGCGCTCGTTTAATTTTTCCCAAATCATGGTCTGACATGATCATTTTTAATACAACATCTGCACATAGACAACAGCATAAGCTGTTTATTGACATAAAAAGCTGATTCTTAAGTTTAAATCCCATTGTTCACAAAGTGAAACAATGTATAAATCCAATACTACACGACAAAAACTATACATCCCTTGTTGTACTCGTCCACAAAATCGGGGAAGGGGAGGGGGGGCGCTAATTTTAAATTTTGGCTGATAGGAAGGGCACTTATTCGAAGGGTGCGTTTTTTGGAGGGGATGCAATAATTCAAGGATTTACGGTATATTAAACCACTGCATTAGCACAACTCACTTTAATCAAATATTAATAACTAACATATTAGTGCCTTATTACGTTAGGGCTTTAGCAGACAGCAGCCCCCAACACCATCACAATAGTGCACTCTGCCAAAACGTTATCACTCACAATGTCTCAAAACAATACTATTTTACACCAAACTTTTTTCTGATTAAAATATCTCTTTGGTGAATGTTTTCGAGTGAGTCTCGCTTCTGCACTCAAAATATAGCAATGTACAGCTCCAGAAAGTATCTCGACATTGTACTTCCCCCACAGAAGGGATTGGAATTTCCCGGGGGTGGGGGTTCTGTAAGGCCAAAAGATTTAAAGAAATATATGAAGCTTAATCGGAATTTCCAGAGGGGTGGGGGTGGGCTCTTAGAAAAAATCCCTTCTGTGGGGAGGTATGGCAATTTTCTGAAATTACACAATAATGATTAATGCATGCAACATACAGTGAGCAAATCATGGATTGTAAAAAAGATGCTTTGTATCATTAGATTTTACAGGGTTTAATAAATATTGTTATTACCTTTAGCAAAGTATTGACTTTTTGTATCAACTCCTTCCTTTCTGGATCAGCAAGTTCTCCATGACTACCCAACATTAAGAATTGCAACTGTTCCCGCGATAATACCTCTCCCTGACGCAAAGCTTGGTTTGACTACGAGAAAATGAACAAAGAAACAATCTACTATTTTGAAATGTCTACAGTAAACATCCAATTCTCCAGGTTTCTTTCAATTTAACTTTTTAATTTTTTTTTTGTTTTCTCAAGGTTGCTATGTGTAGCAAAAGAAATTTACAATGAGTGCAGTATATTAGTGAATACAAGGTTTATTACGTATAGTCAGTCATTAACAAATAACTGAAAGGAGCTTAATTCTTAGAAAAGGAAAATAATGACATTTTAGATGTCAGTGTAATGTTGTGGTGGTTAAAAATGTAATTTGAAATTTTTGTAAACCAGTTTCAATTTTATTTTACTACATCTTGACCTCATCATCATAATGTGAAAAAACAAAAGCAAATAAAAATCACACTGGTTCATAAACTTTCAAAGCAAACAGCATTATACTGGGGAAATATAACTTGGCTGCTTGGTGAACTTCCTGTAATCACTTGACATCTTCATGTCACTGTGAAATACTTGACATACTTGAGCAAGAGAAAGCCATGTTGCTGTAGCATCCTTGAGAGCCAGGGTAACCTCTCTGTCCCGCAGATAGTCACCAATCTCATGGAAGCCACCAAGTGACACTGTCAAGTCCGCTGACGACATCAAAAACTGTGACTGGACTTGTAACAGGGAGAGGAAGCAGGAACCCAACATCTAAAGGAATGTAAATGATATTTATTATGTATAGACATAAGTGTTTCTGTTGGAAAATGTTGTCAGTTTGTTATTTAAATCAGAATGATATCAATCTAGATTATATTGTTTCAGCCTACACTGTGGTAAAATTTTCTGAACCATTTTTTTTTCACATTTTGGGGGGTTCTTAAAAAGAATAGCATGCAAACCACCCACCCCCATCAGTTCCCAACCCCACCCTACCCTGCAAGAATCCCACATCAATCTCCCTAAAACCTAACCCCCCAGATCCTTTTCTAAATTTTATTTTGGACTGACCCCCAAAGAAAAATTATGACACATTGGCTTGAAAATATGAATTTTATTTTCTTGTGTTAAAAACAACATTTTACTTACTCGCTGCCCTTGTTCATCAAACATTGCTCTTACCACTCAAAATAAGATTCATATCTTCGCACTGCTGTATAATATCCTCTAAACTAGTTTAGCGGTGGTACATGTACATGCACTTGCAATGCACAAGGAATTTTTCTGTAGTATCATTATTCAAAAATAGATCACATGACACTCCTGTGCTTTAAAGTTATCACAAGATAATCATTTGGATAACATTTGCTGTCACTGTGCAACCCCGCCTTACCGCCACCCTAATAATACAGCTACAGTACCTCGTTGTTACGGCCACTTTAACTTACTGTGGCCAGACCAAAAGCTCAGTCAGCCATTTTCTTATTGAAAGAACCTTTTTAATACGACCACCCCCCTCTTTTAGCTTTATGTATGTAGCTACATGTATTGTCGGTGTTGATGTATTGGGAGTTAGGAGAATATCAATTAATTTTGAGACATGCGCTAAACATGATCCATTACATAATTGGCAGTTGGTTCAGAGGAAGGTGCCAATTCAAGTCAACTTTGCTCAGGCAATCTCAAGTTGAGACAAAAATCATAGCACACAATGTTTGTACAAAACAGACAATGACATGGTGTAAACATAACTCAGACAAAAATATAACACAACATTTGAAAAGTGGACCACAAGCAATAATTTTGTTTTTATTCTAAAACGACAGATAGAAAATTTATGCAAATATTCAATTTATTTGCCAAGTCACATGCATTATTTTTTGTTTTCGAGGAGAGTTTTAGATTTCAGTTTTGACAGAAAAATTTATTCAGCTTGCTTTATGGAATAGGACAGAATAAAGATACAAGTACATGTACATGTATCTTATAAAAATCCTACAAGAAAATGATAACGGTGGTAAAAACCTGTTAACATTTTACATGAAGAAAACATTTCTGCAGCAGCTTTTAATTAGCATGTATCTATAATTAAGTATGGATCACTGGGATTAAAAGAATTCAAATTTGCCACTAGTTTATAAAATTTTTTTGATCTGACAGACACAGCAGCTGCACTTTTCAAAATGAATGTTTCTAGTCTGCAAATCAAAACATTGAATCCAAAACCCTTTATATTTGCATCTAAAAGCACAGGATAAACCTGGCTACGATTTATGTACAAGCAAGGAAAAAGCTCCCACCATGATACAGAGAAATTATACAATAAAGAATGTCTGAAAATAAAAACTTAGTGCTTGATGTGAAAATTGTTGCCTTTTTCTTTGGTTCAAAGTATCCATCAGTGTCAACATTTTTGTATAAACAATGGTCTGCATGTGACTTATCAAGAATGAATGATTAATGTTGCATAGCAGAAATTATTTCCTTGACATCTACGCAATATAGTTATGCTGTGCATTTTATGTGAGATCCTGTGATATCTCACTTGAAGGCAGGGCAATATTTTTGTTATACACGTATTGAACAAAGAATGTTCAAAATTATTCAATGTATTTATGTTTATTTGTGGATTTTGTTTTTTCTAAGTCTTCACAGGTTTACAAATGTGTACAATTTATACAAGAACATTTGGAGAGTGAAACGCTGAAGAGCTGATATTATGAAAAAAGCCCCCTGTCATGTCAGAACAAATATCCAAGCAGAAAGGGAGTTTATCGGGATGTTTTGACTCCGCACCTACTCAAAACGATTTACAACAAGCTGCGCGCATAAATAAGATTCTCAACATGAGAGAAATAAACTCCTTGAAGAATCAAGCTTATCGTTGGTAAAGCAGCCTGGATTAAAATTTGACAGATTAAAACGTGAAGACCATTCCTATGTGGTGTATAATCATTAATGCGTTTAAAAACGTTTTGTTACGAAAGTGTCAAGAGGCAAAAGTGGTCTTTAAAACGACAGATGCAATTTAACACCTGAGAAACTCCGATAGCCCGAAGGTCACGGCAAAAATGTGTTCAGTTTAGCAGCCGACACAACATTGCAACGAATTCCTGAGACAACTCTTGATCACCTATAAGTTCCCCTCAAAAGATATGTTCTGGTTTATTCACTGTTGAGTTACATAAGAAGTATTTGCACAAGACTCAAGCTTATTTAAGGTAAATGCGCTTCTGTAGTTATTTTGAGAGCATGACAAAATGATTTCACGCAGGCATTTGGCCTTGGCGCGTTTTACCTCGAAACAAAGCAGTTATTAAATTAATCCACTCACGAAAAGAGATGAATTGGTAAAGGTTAATCTTGTACAAAAATCGAGCAAATAAAACACAGTGTAAAGCATTTAATCTATGATGTACATATTTAAAACTTCACCTAGTTTCTTTTGATAGAAGGGAAACAGTGAAGTAAACTGTTTATCGAGAAATAACACTGTAAATACACTACACTACAAGCTGGTGGTATCGCAATTATATACACACTTCAAATGTCAAGCCGAAACAGAACGTTCTAGATCTCATATTTAAACAGAGCATACCTTGACTCGATTTTCCTCTACTTCAGAAAAGCTTCTGTACAATTTCTCTTCTTCCGTTGTCAGTTCTTCAGTCGCTGCACGGAATCTCTGTCGGGTTGTTTTGAGTCTCTTGCCATCATTGTTTACCAAGCCTTCGTCTTTCTCTAACAATTCCAGGTTTTCTTGACACGATTCGTAATTCTGCACGCTTCTCTTGTGCGCTTCAATGGCTCGCCTAAGGCCAGGCAAAGTCGCCTTGAATTCGCAAAGCGTCCCCAAAATGTGACTTGTGATATGAACACTCGACTGATGAGCAACATGGTCGATTTCTTCAACCACTTGTTTCAGCTGTTGGGAGATTTCTAGTAGCGGGGTTTCTTTTAAGACCGTTGAAAAGGATTCTGCCAGCTGGGAGCCTGCCCCACAGAAAAATTTAGTCGCATCTAAATAACCAGTTATCTGCTTATCGATCGCTCCCACATTTGATTCAAGTGTCTCGACATTCTCCAGTAGTTTCTGATGATATGTAGGGCATTTACTGGTGTCGCCTTTACTCTCCTTCCACTGATGGTAGGACAAATATCTCACGCTGTCCATATCTTACACTAAAAGCAGTGTGTGAAAGACTAAACATTGGTGAACGACGACAAAGCAAAATCGGAAACAGGCGGTGTTTCTGATCCCGACATCAGCGTTCCACTGACTCACTCACTTCCTTTCAAACATCTGACCGAATTTTCGTTTGAGCACGCGACACATCAGCGGTAGTATCAAAGGCCCCTGCGCAATTCTTTTGGGGAAAAGAAAATGGCGCCTGTCTCGGTTGTTTCTACCGAAGTGAAAGCGTGGTGTATTCAAGAACTGTTGAAAATAACAGACGCTGATGACGATGTGACGGGCTACATCTTGTCCCTGAATACCGCGAGTGAGCTAGAAACGTATCTGCGAAGTTTTCTTGACCCAAAAAATCGCGAGCATCGCCAAATTTTGGTGGAATTTTCTGATCTAGTAGCTGGCATTGAAAATTCTTCTTATGCCGATTCATATTCTCAGAAATGTTCAGGTAATTTTGGTGGTGGTTTGACGGACCCACTTATCAATTCAGGGAAAGAAACAAAGAAAAAGAACGCAAAATTTGTGCCGCTTTATAGCGCTGAGGGACAAGCACGAAGCTCCGTACGCTTGCCCGGCAGGCATCCTTGTGAATGTTTAGGCCAAAAGCACAGCTTGGTGAATAACTGCATAGAGTGTGGACGGATTGTTTGCATGCAGGAAGGCTCAGGTCCCTGCTTCTTCTGTGGAGCTTTAGTTTGTACCAAAGAGGAACAAGAAATCTTGGCGAGAAATTCCAAAAAGAGTCAAAAACTATATCAGAAGCTACTGACGCAAGCCATAGAAAGTGACACAGGAGCAAAAGCAGAGACATCAACAGCAGACGAAGGTCTTCAAAAGGCTATTGCTCATAAAAACAGGCTTATAGAGTATGACAAGAGTGGTGTGCGTCGCACGAAGGTGATTGACGATGAATGCGACTACTTTGCAAGTGACACTAACAGGTGGCTGTCCAAAAAGGAAAGAGATGCTTTGAGGAAGAAAGAAGATGAGCTAAGGGAGAAACGACATGGCTCACGTAGGGAGATGAAGGTGACACTTGACTTTGCTGGCCGAAAAGTCATTGATGAGGGTGAAACGGAGGTTGATTATGGTTTTAATTCTGATGCTGCTGTCCTTGCTTCTGGTTTTTATAGTTCAGATAAAAACTCTGAACAACAAAGTGTTGCCAATCCTGATTTTCCAAATGTCATGTCATTAAAATTTGTTTCTACTTCTAAGGGAGGTAGCAAACTACAAAATGTTAAGGGTTTGGCAGAGAAACAGCAGGGAAGAGAAGTTCTACGTATCCAAGATAAAGAATTTCAGGAGATGAGTGATACTGGTGCATGTCTGAGCATGCATCAACCTTGGGCCTCACTGCTTGTGCTAGGAATCAAGAGAGTTGAAGGCCGCACATGGTACACACCCCACCGTGGACGTTTGTGGATTGCTGCAGCTGCCAAGCAGTCGACTGAGCAGGATATTGCAGCTGTTGAAGGCATGTATAGAGCTTTGTATGGAGATGGAAATGTGGCATTTCCAAAACAGTATCCTATATCATGTCTGCTGGGTTGTGTAGATCTTGCTGACTGTCTTGCCCAGGAAGATTACAAAGAAGAGTTCCCAGAAGGAGAGTCAGAATCTCCTTATGTCTTTGTTTGTGAAAATCCACAGCAGCTGGCACTGAAATTTCCAGTGAAAGGACAGCATAAAATATGGAAACTTGATCCTGGAATCCACAAGGCTGCTAAAGGAGGGCTCAGGAAAGCAGCTTAAAGAAGCATCTCTAATTAATCAATACTAACTTATTCCATGGCCATGTCATGGTCATAGTCCTGCCTTAAACTATAAGCAAGTAAAAATCTAGTTGGAGAAATGAGAGGGGCAGTTAGCATAAGTTGTGTGTTTGAACCAACTTGGTAGCCTCTCCAAGGCAGTGGCAGCAATTTTTAATTGCTTTGGTTAAAAACATTAATACCTTGCTTAGGATCAAACATTTACTTGAAATCTTTGAGGTAAAATAGAATAATTTATATTAAACATCCATAATGTATGTCTTAGATTTGGCTCTTGTAATGTTCAACATCTGAATCAAAGTCAATGCTGTTCTATTCCACTAGCATAGTAGAATAGAACAGCAAGGTCGACCCAAAATAATAATGAATACTAATCAGTACTGTGTGGGTTGAAACTGATTCAGGCTTCAAACTTTACATGAACCTAACGTGTAATAGCAACAAATTAGGTTTGGCACATGTAAATTTTGAACTGGGCCTTATGCTATCCAAAAGATCTGATAGATAAATAAACTGAATAGCCTCTATTTGGCGCAAAAATGTGCTCAGATATTTGTCTGCAGACATTATCTGTTCTGAGAAGCTAACAGTTTTTCAAGAACATAGCTTGAGGAAAACTGTGAGCTTTGGGGAACAGATTATGTCCAAGGAAAAAATAATATCCAAGCATAGTTTTTCACCAAATGGAGGCTATTGTGTTTAATATCCTTCAAGTATTTTTTGCAACAAGTGCAGTTTTGAAAATTGGGGATACCATTTGGATATTCCCCAGTTTTAGCCGGGCCATAATCAGTCACATGAGACATTAAGACCAATTATGCAAGAGCAAAAATATTTGATTGATTATAAACTTTGTTATCTTGACCAAAGTGAAGAAATTAATATAAAAGATAATATCATTTTCTTATGACAGTATTCAATTTGGTTAGGGAGGAATTGCCCCCAGGTTACTTGATACAGATTTTGATGGAAGTGTTCCACAAAACGCTATGTTGAGTAAAGAAAAAATATAACTAGACTTACAGTATAAAAATGTATGTTTATACAATATCAAAATGATGGATAATATTCCTGTATTACCTTTATTCTACCTTATTTAGATGAAGGCATCACTAGATAATTTTAAGTCTCATATTTTCCGTTTCTTGTTGCGTTGATCTTGGGACAAAAGTTGAAATTAATCCAGTTTTGCTGGGTGCTCAGTTACCTGTGACAATATTGTCCATCTATAGGACATTAAAAAAATGCCTGGTGTAATCTTATAATAATTTTTAGAAAAGTCAGTTGAAGTATGGTTTGTTATCATGTAGAGTTAAAAGGGATCCTCACCAACTGAAATTAAACAGCTGGTTAAAAGTGTGCGTTTATCATAATTTTTCCTCCAATATTTAAAGTCTTTAAAGCCCAGGAGTTTGCTAATGAGGCAAAATAAAAACGATGACTATAAAAGATTGCTGTTTTGTTTGTGACGAGGAGGTGCAAGCGACGAAATGTCTCATCTTTGTGAAAATATTTTTTTTCTTAATCAAAAATTTTCTTCTCGTTTGAGTACACCCATGGCCACCCACTGCGCCAAAAGCCACATGACGAAATGATTCGATTTAATGCCCGGCTTTTGCTAGCATATGGCAGGGCGCTTATTAACCGCGCGGCCTGAAGCGAGGATCATCGGATGTTTTCTTTTTTGTGGCCTGTTTCCGGTGGAAGAAGAAAAGAAAATAAGAACTGGTTTTTGAGCTTCTTGAGATGTAACATAATGACAAACTTTGTGAACTTTAGCTGGATACGGACAGAATGAAATGAAAATCAAGCGTTTGACAATATTTGTGTTGCATATATCAGAACTGGACGCCTTATGGCGCCCCTTACGGCCGCCACTTCATTTTGGCTCGAACAAAAGCTCAGTAAGTCGTTTTCCTAATTAAAGAACCCCTTTTATGCAGCCATGCCGTTAATACGGCCAGATTTTTGTGGCCTGTTGGTGACCGGATGAACGGGGCTCCACTGTAATTATGAATGGAGTTTAGGCCCTGTCCACGCTACGCCAAAGAAATTTGAAAACGCAGCTTTATATCTACGGTTAGGCCTACCATCCACACTGATCCGTCACGGAAACGGGGCTTTTCGAAAACGCTCTTCAAACCGGAGGACTTGGAAAACGCCGGCTTTGCGTTTTAGTGCGGACGGAAACTATTTTGAAACTGGGCCTTTTCGAAAACGATGACTCCACGAAAATCATGTGATTTCCTTGCCGGAGTTTTCGTCAAACACAAAAACACACCGGTGATTGTTGCGTTATCAAATTCGTCCGGCGCAGTGTGGGCGGGTTCAATATATTCAGTTGCACCTAGCCGTGTTTGGGTATTTAAAATGGTGATGCTGAAATACTGGTATTTCTTTAAAATATTCGACAGTTCTGGAATGTTTTTCTTGTTTTTATTGGAAACCCTGACAACTTTTGTTACTTAATACCAAAAAAAAAAACAGTCCTCAGAAACAATTGAAGTGCGAGCATTACTTTGGAATACTGAACCTGATGCAATAAAAATATTTTGATTCATCAATGCATATTTCTCGAAGGTGGCACGAATTCTAATGGCGTACGCATATAAAAAAGTGTCAAAAGACACGTTGATTTTTTTAACGTTGGCCAGTCGTTGTGCAATAAAAATATTTTGATTCATCAATGCAAATTTCTCGAAGGTGGCACGAATTCTAATGGCGTACGCATATAAAAAAGTGTCAAAGGACACGTTGATTCTTTTAACGTTGGCCAGTCGTTTATCCGCCGACCGGTTAGCTCAGTGGTAGAGCACCGGACTAGCGTGCGGGAGGTCGCAGGTTCAAACCCCGGTCGGACCAACACTCGGGGTCTTTAAATAATTGAGGAGAAAGTGCTGCCCTTGTAATGACATCTGCAAATGGTTAGACTTTCTAGTCTTCTCGGATAAGGACGATAAACCGTAGGTCCCGTCTCACAACTCTTCAAAATTAATTCTGTGGGACGTAAAAGAACCCACACACTAATCGAAAAGAGTAGGGGACGTAGTTCCCGGTGTGGTGGTCTATCTCTCATCTGATGGTTAAATGCT